>Ga0056123_1000221_pt1 | contig 11847 bp, 10 predicted proteins | sample WorMetHEROISLAND_3_FD_71122 | JGI IMG/M metagenome (GOLD analysis project Ga0056123, IMG submission 71122) | Marine gutless worms symbiont microbial communities from Max Planck institute for Marine Microbiology, Germany - Olavius sp. 3 HERON ISLAND ...
TTGAACATTTGATCACTTTCGACACTTTTTGGGCTTAATTCTTGTCAATTATCAAAGATCATGGCACTACATTGGGTATCGATACCGAATTTACTAAATCGTTTTGAAATTGGCTCATCATTTAGTCACAAATGACAAATCGGAAAGCGAGAATCTTATGCTAAATCCATCCCGTATTCTCTTTTTGGTCCGCCACGCCAAATCAAGCTGGAAAGATTTGCCATTAGCCGATCACGACCGACCGCTAAAAAAGCGCGGCTATAAAAACGCGATTCTGATGGGAAGGCGGCTGAAAAAACGGCCCCGTCAACCTGATGTTATTGTCAGCAGCTCTGCGTTACGGGCGTTGACCACGGCTGAAATCTTAGCCCCCTATCTGGATATGGATCCGGACAAGGTGATCGTCAACCCATCGATTTACGGGAGCAGCGGGCGTAAAATGATAAATATCATTGAGCGTTTTGACGACCGCTTTGCTGCAGTAATGGTTGTGGGCCACAATCCGGAGATAACCCGATTGGCCAACAAGTTTGGCGGAGAACCCATCGCCAATGTTCCCACCTGCGGTATGGTGGTAATTCGCTTTGAAACCAATCAATGGGCAGCGGTGAGCAGCGCCCCATCAACATTGCTGGAATTTGATTATCCGAAAAAAGAACCCTGAAGAGATGCGGTCAGCTTGGCTTGCATCGATTTTAAAAGCGCCAGCTGAACCCTACAGCGGTTTAAATTATCGTCGGGGTGCGTGACGGAAAAATAGCGGTCCCCATCAAGAAAATCGGTTAAGAAACGTACACCCAGTTCAAAGGCCAGCACAAGCCCCGCTTTGGGTAACAACACTTTTTCATAGGGCGTCAGCAAAGCGCCCATCACCGATAAATACCCTTGTTCAACGGCGTTGTATATTGTTGCATCAAAAGAGACTGCTTCGGGCCGGGCGCCCTCGCCCGCACAATTGGTCATGGCGCGGACCATATCCCCAAAATCGTGCAGGATCGTTCCCGGCATCACCGTGTCAAAATCGATCAGGCAAAGCGCTTTCACCCCTTGTTGATCAAAAAGAATATTAGTGAGTTTGGGGTCGTTGTGAACAATGCGCTGTGGAAGCTCCGCCGCAGGAATTGTTTCAGCAAGACAGCGGATGTTATCCACGGCAGCCAACTCTCCGGCAACCTTTTCCAGCCGGCCGAAAGCATCACCAGCCACTGCTTGATCAAGTTGTTCAAGCCGTTTGGCGGTATGGTGAAAATCGGAAATTGTGGTAGCGAGAGACGGCCCGTTGTAATCGACCAAATCGGCGTGAAATCGGCCCACCGTCCGAGCCGCCGTATGAGCGATTTCCGGTCGTTCCGCTTTCTCATAGCCCCTACCGTCAATCCATACAAACGCCCGCCAGGCATGGCCCGCCTTAGTTTGGTGAAGATAGCCGCCAGCATGGTTCGCAACCGGTGTGAGCACGGGGTCGAATCTGGTTGCGCGTTTTCGCTTTTGACGCAAATGGCGGGTGACGGCAACCATATTATGGGTAACCGCCTCAAGATCGGACAGCACTGCTTGATTGAGCTGCTGCAAAACCCATTGCCGACGAATCTCTCCCTTTTGGCTGACCACCTTGAAGGTATTATGAATCCGGCCGTAACCATGGTGTTCGATGGAAACAACCGGCCCTTGGAATTGAAAGTGATCAGCGGCGACAAACGCCTCATCCAGGCGAACGGATTTTTCGTCAGACACCATATTGAAAGGATAACCTAATCGATAGGATCATCATTTAGGGGCGTTTCCATAAACCCCAGCACTTTTTGGGCGGCCAGGACCGCCTCCATCTCGCCCTGAACCACCGCTGTTTCGATGCCAGGCAGGTTGGATTGGACCGCCGGATGGGAATGGAGCCGCTCTTTAAGCTCCTCTTCCACCAGCGCCCACATCCAATCCATGGCTTGACGGCGCCGTTTAGCGTCCAGCTCACCGCTCTTTTGCAGAGTTTGCCGATGTGTTAAAATGGTCTCCCAAACCTTGTCCAGTCCCTTGTTTTCAAAGGCTGAACAGGTCAACACAGGCGGCGACCAATTCATAGAAGCGGGACGCAAAAAATGCATGGCCGCCTGCAACTCTTTTTGGGCCTTTTGGACACGCCGGATGTTGTTGCCGTCGGCCTTGTTGATCACCAATGTATCGGCCAGCTCCAGGACCCCCTTTTTAATTCCCTGAATTTCGTCTCCCGCGCCGGCCAGCATCAACACCAAAAAGAAGTCGGTCATACCGGCGACAGCAGTTTCCGATTGCCCCACCCCCACGGTTTCGATAAGCACCACATCAAACCCGGCCGCTTCGCAAATCAACATCACCTCACGGGTCCGGGCGGCCACACCGCCCAAGGCGCCGCCCGACGGTGAAGGCCGCACAAAGGCGTCAGGATGATGGGAGAGCTTTTCCATGCGGGTTTTGTCGGCCAGAATCGACCCGCCGCTACGGGTACTGGAAGGGTCTACAGCCAGTACCGCCACTTTGTGACCGTTTTCAATCAACTGCAAGCCAAAGGCTTCGATAAAGGTGCTTTTACCCACCCCGGGAACCCCCGTGATACCGATGCGCGCTGCTTTTCCCGCAAACGGCAACAGCCTGTCCAATACTTCGCGGGCGGTCCGGCGGTGGTCGGGCCGCCCGCTTTCCATCAGGGTGATGGTTTTGGCAAGGATGCGGCGGTCACACCGGCGCACACCGCTGATAAAATCATCGGGAGTCGTCAAGCGGCACCCCTTTCAACAAGTGAATGGCGGTTGCGCTCCGGTTCAATGGGGTACATTCCATACACCCATGAACTATACGCCGAGCGCGCCCTACACATAGTCTATTACGTTTCCAGCAAATCCAGCACTTTGGCCGCCGATTGGGTAATGGGTGTTCCCGGCCCGAAGACCGCCGCTGCGCCCGCCTCGTGCAACCGGTTATAATCGCCCGGCGGGATCACACCCCCCACCACCACCATAACACCTTCACCACCGGCCTCTTTCAAAGCCTCCACCAGTTGCGGCACCAGTGTCCGATGGCCTGCGGCCAGGCTCGAAGCGCCCACCACATGCACATCGTTATCAACGGCCATGCGCGCCGCCTCTTCGGGTGTTTGAAACATGGGGCTGATATCCACATCAAAACCCAGATCGGCGTAGGCCGTGGCCACTACCTTAACCCCTCGGTCGTGACCATCCTGCCCCATTTTGGTCATCAGGATCCGCGGACGGCGGCCCTCTTTTTCGGCAAAAGCATCGGTGCGTGCCTTAATCTCGTTAAACACGGCATCCTCTTCGTACTCGGCGGCATAGACACCTGAAATCATATGGGTCGTGGCTACATAGCGCCCAAATGCCTTTTCCATGGCGTCGGATATTTCACCCACGGTAGCGCGGGCCCGCACCGCCGGAAGCACCACTTCCAAAAGGTTGCCGTCCTTTTCCGCCGCATTGGCAATTGCCGCCAGAGCCGCTTCCACTTCAGCGCTATCGCGATCGGTCCGCAGTTGTTCAAGCTGTGCAACCTGCTGGTTACGAATCTTTTCGGAAACCTCCAGCACGTCAAAATCGATATTTTCCTCGATCTGATATTTATTGACACCGACGATCACCTCTTTGCCCTGGTCGATCCGGGCCTGCCGTTTGGCTGCCGACTCCTCGATGCGCATCTTGGGCATGCCCGACTCAATGGCTCTGGCCATGCCGCCCAGACCTTCCACCTCATCAATGATCGCCTGGGCCTTCTCAACAATCTCGTTGGTCAAGGCTTCGATGTAATAGGCGCCGCCCAAAGGATCGGCCACCTTGCAGACCTTGGATTCCTCCTGCACGATGATCTGGGTGTTGCGGGCGATGCGGGCGCTGAAGTCGGTGGGCAGCCCGATGGCCTCGTCAAAGGAGTTGGTGTGCAGCGATTGCGTCCCGCCCAGGGCCGCGGCCAGACACTCCAAAGTGGTCCGGATGATGTTATTGTATGGATCCTGTTCGGTCAGGCTCCAGCCCGAAGTCTGCACATGGGTACGCAGCATGGATGAACGCGGATTCTTGGGATTGAAGGGCTTCATCAAGCGGTGCCACAAAAAGCGGGCCGCCCGCAGCATGGCGATCTCCATGAAGAAGTTCATGCCGACGCCGAAAAAGAACGACAGCCGCGGCGCAAAGGCATCGATATCCAGTCCCGCCTTGAGGGCCGCACGGACATACTCCACTCCGTTGGCCAGGGTAAAGGCCGTCTGCAACACCGAATCGGCACCCGCCTCCATCATGTGGTAGCCGCTGATGCTGATGGTGTTGAATTTAGGCATGTTCTGCGAACAAAAACCCATGATATCGGACACGACCCGCATGGAGGGCTCCGGCGGATAGATATAAGTATTGCGAGTAAGGTACTCTTTTAAAATATCGTTTTGAATGGTGCCCATGAGCTGTTCATGCTCAACCCCCTGCTCCTCGGCGGTCACGATATACATGGCCATGATGGGCAGTACGGCGCCGTTCATGGTCATGGAGACCGACATCTGATCCAGCGGAATCTGATCAAACAGCACTTTCATATCTTCCACCGAATCAATGGCCACGCCTGCCTTACCGATATCACCGCGCACCCTGGGATGATCCGAGTCATAGCCGCGGTGGGTGGCCAGGTCAAAGGCGACAGACAACCCTTTTTGACCGGCGGCCAGATTGCGGCGGTAAAAGGCGTTGGATTCCCTGGCCGTTGAAAAACCGGCGTACTGGCGAATCGTCCAGGGTCGTCCGGCATACATGGTGGCCATGGGACCCCGCACAAAAGGCTCAAATCCGGGCAGCGATCCCACCGACGGCAGCCCCTTTATATCCGCTTGGGCGTAAAGTGGTTTGATGGCAATGCCTTCGGGGCTTTCCCAGGTCAGCTCGTCGGGATGACGACCCTGGAGTTGCTTGGATGCCAGCTCTACCCACTGTTGATACCGTGAATCTTCGCTCATGAATGCCTCCTATGAATCAATTGATTTCTGACTATGTATTTTGCCCACATAGACCCAAGAGATGGCCGAAGAAAAGGTCAATTTTTGTTCAGGCTCAAGGAAGACGAAAAATGTAACCGGAAGAATATGGGTAATATTTCGCAGATGAAATTTTGAGCCTGAGGCTGATATTGGGCAAAAAAGGGCCTTTTTATAAAGCCATTAATCGCGCTGGCACAGTTCGACCAAAACCCCACCCGTCACCTTGGGATGTAAAAAGGCGATTTTGGCGCCGCCCGCGCCTTTGCGGGGCATCTGGTCGATCAACTGCACGCCTTTTGCTTTGAGTTCCGCCAAGGCTGCATCAATATCGGCCACGCGAAAAGCGATATGCTGAATCCCCTGCCCCCGTTTTTCGATATACTTGGCCACAGGCCCGTCAGGTGCGGTGGATTCCAACAGTTCCACTTCACTCTCGCCCACAGGAAAAAAGGCGGTGGTGACCTTCTGCTCTTCCACGGTTTCGGCCCCTTCAAAATCGAGACCGAGGATGTCCGACCAGAATGTTTTGCCCACGTCGATGCTGTTCACCGCGATTCCGAGATGGTCAATCTTGAGAATTTTCATGCAAACCTCCCGTTTAAAAATCTTGAAGGAAGCGTAAGAACGAACATATCAGTATATCGAAAAAAAAACGATATTGCCAGCAAAAAGGAGGTTATTGGGGGGCAAAAGAGCGTGCCGAAAGGATAAAAACAGGCTTTTGGGTAAAAAGTGGGAGCAATCGCGCCTTTGGTGTAATAAGAGCATATAGGGCAGCAACTCGTTGCCGCCGTTAGAACCTAAAAAGCCCCGAAAACATCAGTTTCCGAATTCAGGACACAAGTTCAATTTCGAGTTCCAATTGCACGCCGTATTTTTTCAAGACCCGAGATCTAACGCTGTTAACAAGGTCTAAAAAATCCATGGCTGTAGCACCGCCATAATTGACGATATTCAACGGCTGTGTCGGCCATATACCGCAAGAGCCGACCCGTTTGCCGGCCCAGCCCGTTTCCTCGATCAACCAGGCGGCCGGGATTTTCACCCGCTCCGGGATCGTTCCTTTTTGGGTATCGATATGCCCGTAGGAAAGCTGCTCAAGCGGATAAAAATGAATACCGAGGCAAGTTTTACGAATCCTCAGCAGGGTCTCACGGGTGACGACCGGATTTTTAAAAATACTGCCGGCCGACCCCACGACCTCTATGTCTGGCAATTTCCGGCGCCGGATATTGACGATGGCCTGGAAAACATCACTCACCCGATAAGGTGGGTTGGCAATGACCGCCAGCTCCTGATCAACAGACTCGTACCGCGATTGGTAGGTGGTATTCAGTCGAGGTTTTTTGGTAAGTTGTAAACGGATTCCCGTAATGATGTAGCGATTTTTCAGGTCCTCTTTGAACACACTGGTGCGGTAACCCGGTTTGCATTCTTCAGCCGTAAATCGTCGGTTCTTGCCGCTTTGCGAATCAACTGCGTCCACCGACACCAGCGTGTCACTCAAATTGTGGCCATAGGCGGCGATATTCTGGATGGGCGCGGCGCCTGCGGTGCCGGGGATTAAGGCAAGGTTTTCGATCCCGCCCCATCCTTTGGCGACCACAGCGGCTACCAGGTCAGGCCAATTCTCGCCGGCCTTGACATCAAGCAGAACCGTATCGCAATCTTCTAAGGCGACCCGAACCCCTTTGATATCCATCTTTAGAATCAGCCCATCGTAATCTTGGGTAAAAAGGATATTGGAGCCTCCACCCAGGACAAACCACCTGCCGCTTTGAAGGCGCCCGTCGGCAATTAACATCCCTAACTCTGATTCAGTGCGAATACGACAAAAGCGGTTTGCACGGACATTCACCTGTAGGGTATTCATCGTGGTAAGGGAGATATCGTTGAGCAGGTTCAACATCGGTTCACTTCGATTCTATTCAAACCACCACCGTGACGCAATGTATCTGATTCTCTTGTGGAATGTAACGGAATTTGGGTCAATTGTTTCCTTTTTGAAGCCGAACAGGGAACAATACATCCAATATTGGGCAATTGAAGTGTAAAGTTCAGACCGTGCATTTTCAAAATACCAATAGCGCTACCGAATTGAACCCGAATTTTGCATGAAATTTTACCGGAAAATCATTTATATTTGATATTTCAGCTTGTTACCATATGCTTACTGTTATTTCCCAAACACCGTTTGGGTGTTTTGACATTGATAACAGTTGGTAACATTTCATCCGGACGGACGCTCCCGGGCTGCGTCCATTGGCTGTGTTATCAAGGGCTCGCGGTATTAGAATACCGCTTCGCCCTTGCTGCCTTGCCAATGAACCCATCCGTGGCGTGCAAAATCCGGGTCGAAAAAAGTATACAGGAAATCGGTCTGGACGCCTACAAAAATTTATTGGTAATCATTGTCGAAAAGCGGTACAAGCGAAGCATCTTTATTCAGTGTCCAAAGGAACATTGCATGTGAGCGACATCGTTTTAATCAACATCACAGGGAAAGACCGTAAAGGGCTGGATGCCAAATTTACCGGAATATTGGCCGAATATAACGTCAACATTCTCGATATCGGCCAGGCGGTCATTCATGACTATATTTCCCTGGGGATCTTGGCCGAAATCCCCCATTCCAAGGATTTTTCCGCCATCTTTAAAGATATGCTGTTTGAAGGCCACAATTCGGGTCTCCGGGTCGACATCAAACCGGTTGCACCGGAAAATTATGAGAAATGGGTTCACGCCCAGGGCAAGGAGCGGCGGATTATCACCCTTTTGGGCAAAACCATTTCCGCTCGGCAGATTTCGTCAGTGGCGGCGATTATTACCGCAAATGGGTTGAATATTGACCGCATCACCCGCCTCACCGGCCGCATCTCTCTGACAAAACCGCAGCCAAACCCCAAGGCCAGCGTACGGCTGTCGGTCAGTGGAACACCGCTCAGTATCCTCGACATGCGCAAACGGTTTATGGATATATCCCAAAATACCGGCATTGATATCTCTTTTCATGTTGACAATATCTACCGTAAAAACAGAAAGTTGGTGGTTTTTGACATGGATTCGACGTTGATCCAGGCCGAGGTGATTGTGGAGCTGGCCAAGTTGGCCGGGGTGGGTGCTAAAGTGACCCAAATTACCGAAGCGGCCATGCGCGGCGAGATGGATTTTAAGGAGAGTTTTCGCGAACGGGTCGCCCTTTTAAAGGGGTTACAAGTTGAGCAGCTGGAGACCATTGCGCGTCAACTGCCGCTCACCGAGGGCGTCGGCCTGGTGGCCAAAACCCTCAAACGGCTGGGATACAAATTGGGGATTCTGTCGGGGGGGCTTGCTTTTATGGGAGAATATTTAGAAGAGCGCCTCGGTTTTGATTATATGTACGCCAACCAGCTTGAGATAAAGAAAGGTGTTGTAACCGGTAACGTGAAGGGAGAAATTATCGATGGTGAGAAAAAAGCGCAGCTTTTGAAAGAGATCGCCGCCAAGGAAAACCTCGATCTCCAGCAGACCATCGCCGTGGGCGACGGCGCCAACGATCTGCCCATGATCTCCATTGCCGGCTTAGGGGTCGCCTTCAACGCCAAGCCAATGGTCCGGCAAAAGGCCTCCAACGCCATCTCCAGCGTAGGGCTGGACGGCCTGCTCTATCTTATCGGCATCCACGACCGGGAGATCGGCATCTCGGAAATGACGGAAACATGATCTTTATTATTGGAACGAGTTAAATGCCGTACTAAAAAAATTTAGGTTGCAAAAACAAGCCAAAATTCTGCTTGCAATTAAGTACCATGTCCCCCTATCCCCCCTATTCCTTGCAATAGGACTGTTTCGTGTGATATGCATAATAATAGAATCTTAAAACGTCACGCACTTGATCCATCAGCTTCAATTTGGGATCGGGTTTAAACAGCCTGGGGTTTTCCATGTTTCCGCCTGATTATAGGAATATCTATATTTCTTACGATTCAGGTCATAGTTTGCTAAAACAATGCGGAAATGGCAATCTATTTTTCCGCTTTTATATGAAAATATCCACTTACGTATACAATTTTGTCTATAATAGGTCACTTTATATGGTGGAAAACTGGGTATGCGTATTCGAATGGTTAGGTCTATATATTGTGATTTTAGAGGTAAATTTTGAGTCAAAGTGAAGGGAATAAAAAAAATCCGAATAAATTCCATAATATTTTGTTCATAGGAATTTTTTCACTTACACCTGTCGCACATCTTTATTTGCCTCATAACTTTTTGCTAGATAATTGGCTCATTATATTTTTGCCATTATTTTTTATTGCTGCAATTCCTTATGTACGGGAAGCGAAAAAATTCGCCATTCTCGTACTAATATCTATAATTTTTAGCATTTTGATTTTTAAATTAATTGTGGGAAATCCTTATGGGTATTCAATATTTTTGATTTTGATTTTTGTTTATTTAAAATTATTAATAATTCCATCTGCTGTTGGTTTTTTTCTAGCACGCTTTTATCATGATTTTATTTTAAAACATCTTTCAAATAAAAAACAGTATCTCATAAATATTGGTCTTACTTTATCGATCGGAATATTTCTAACGACCTTTTATTCTTACCAGACATCTAATACATCAAAATTGGTTGGGGAGGTAGATAAGAGACTTGAGTTAGCAAAAAGAATCGCTATTTTCTACGAAAAATATCGTATTCATGATCTAGACACAAAAAAGGTTATTGAAAGTGGATTAATTGAAGGACTATACATTCCTAAAAACAATAATTTACACCATGGTTATGATGGCAATATTATTATATCAAGTGACAAAACAGGTATATCTTTAATTTACAATGATATACCTGGAGGGGAAATATGCCACTGGTTTTACTATATGAACTCTCCTAATGGATTCGACACCTATGTAGACGATAAATCGACCAAAACTGATTCAAATGTAATTGCGATTAATAAAAAAGACAAGGAACTTTGTCGTTCGGGACAAAAACTAGTAAATGTAAGATACACATCAACATATAAGGAATTGCTAAATGCAGCGGCTTCAATCAGGCATTTGCAGTCACTGGACTATGGATCAAAGAAGCAATAGACCTAACAATTGCATTGTGTGGGACCTTCGGAAGCTTCGCTCCTCGGCCCCACATGCCAGACGTTATGCTACCACACTGAAAGAGAATGATTAAAATTCCAGAAATAGAAAATGATATTGTAATGGCAGTCTCTGAAAAACTGAAGCGTGAAGCCATATTAAGAAAAGCTAATAATCGAGAAGAGTATTTTATCTGAATTCTCAACCGCCCAAAGGCGGTGGCTGCGGCGGCCAGGTTCGCGCGGCCGGATAAAATCCGGCCGGCAGCAGCCGCCACAAAAGAGCGTCACTTGTAAGCGACGGTCGTTTATGAAAAAAACGAAAAACCTTCGACTGTAATCGGCGGATATCCGCTTTTGGCCCTACGGGCCTGCTACAGCCTTCGCCTAAAGGCGAGGGGGGTTTTCTCCCATTCCACGAATGGGAAAATAATGCAAATTTCAACCGGCCGGGAGGTAACACTATGAAGACAGGGCTCATTGAACGTTTGGACACCACGGGTGTGGTCTGCGCCGAGGGATATCTTTTTGAAATGGAGCGGCGGGGCTATCTGACAGCCGGCGAGTTTGTGCCTGAGGTGGCGTTGGATAATCCGGACGCCCTGAAATCGCTGCACAAGGATTTCCAGCACGCGGGTTCCGACGTGATGGTGGCCTTTACCTACAACGGACACCGCGAAAAAATGCGCATTATCGGCAAGGAAGACCTGTTGGAGCCGCTCAACCGGGCTGCGTTGCAGATTGCCAACGAAATCGCCGCGGATGTCCCCGAAGGTTCCGAACCCAATCTCGTGGCCGGGAACATTTCCAACTCAAATATCTGGGATCCTGATGATTCCGGGAGCCGGCAAACCGTTCGGGAAATGTTTACGGAAATGGTCGGATGGGGCGTGGATGAAGGGGTGGACTATTTTATCGGCGAAACATTCTATTTTGCCGAAGAGGCATTTGCCGCCCTGGAGGCCATTCAACCCTCCGGGAAACCGGCGGTGATCACCATCGCCCCCATGGGTGAAAATATTCTCAGGGACCAATGGGACATCATTGCTACCTGCAAGGAACTGGAGCAGCGAGGCGCGGATGTCGTAGGCATGAACTGCTTCCGGGGGCCCAGCACCATGATGTCGTATCTTGCCCAAATCCGAAAATCGGTGTCGGGCCATGTGGCGGCCCTGCCGATACCCTACCGCACCACAGACCAGCAGCCGACGTTTTTCAACCTGGACGACACCTGTGGCTGCACGGTCCATTCTCCCCACGGCAGAACCTTTCCGACGGCGTTGGACCCGCTTTATTGTAACCGCTATGAAATCCGAAAATTTGCTGAAGACGCCTGGCGCAATAACATCCGTTATCTCGGTGTATGCTGCGGCGCCGCGCCGATGCATATCCGGGAGGTGGCCGAAGCTATGGGGAAAAACCCTCCGGCCGGCCGGTACTCGGAAAATATGCAGAAGCACTTTATGTACGGCAACGATGAAAGTCTTCCCGAACACATTACCAGCTACGGGGATAAGGCTTAGATCAATCGCGAGGATTTTTCGAGCACTTCACTAAAACCAGGATTGTCGAGTACCAGAACACGATTTCTAAGCTGCCTCTACGGCAGTGAACCCGATCTCCGGGTGATCGATCACGAGTTTCGGTTTGCCCGGACGAAACTGGCGCAGAACGCTCTTGATCAGCGCATCGCCGTCGTATTCGCTCCCGGTCGAGTCGGTCTGCTTCCCGCCCCGGAAAATCTCGAACCAGCCGTCAAAGCCCGCG
>Ga0056123_1000222_pt1 | contig 11826 bp, 12 predicted proteins | sample WorMetHEROISLAND_3_FD_71122 | JGI IMG/M metagenome (GOLD analysis project Ga0056123, IMG submission 71122) | Marine gutless worms symbiont microbial communities from Max Planck institute for Marine Microbiology, Germany - Olavius sp. 3 HERON ISLAND ...
ATATGATAGTGTATTTGCCATGCACAATGGTAGCCTTTTTGTACCGTTTCTGTTGACATACCCCGTGTTTAACACGGGTTTTGACCCCGCAGCAAGCTGCGGGGAATTATCAAGTTAAAAGATACCTTCAGATGCCGTTGTGGCCTCATGGCCGTTATTGATCAAAGTTTATATCGATACTGAAAAAAAGACTTTGTCAGGGTCGCAAATGTTTGCCGATATACCCGCCGCCATATTTACGGTGATGTTTTTTTAAAAATCGGCTAACAAATATTAAGATGGGCTGAAAAAGTCAAGAAAATCTCGAGTTATAATGGTAACAAGCTGAAATATCAAATATAAATAATTTTCCGGTAAAATTTCATGCAAAATTCGGGTTCAGGGAGTTTGCTGGTAGAATGGCTGCAACCACCATCGAGATGGACGGTGATGGCTCCTGGCTGTTCGGTAATGCCGAAGAAACCCAAAGCCCGCGCCACAATGGCGATACCTTTGCATACCCCCCCTTTTTACCCAATTTTGGCGTCCGGCTCAAAATGGTATCCTCGAAATATTCAATATATTCATCCGGTTACATTTTTCGCCATCCTTGGGCTTGAACAAAAACAGATGTCCTGCAAAGGGCTTTTTGTTGGCGTGAACTGGAGAATGGCAAACCAGATGTAGCAATTTTGATCCAACTGTGCAGCCTGACTCAAATCCCGCCTTCCTGATCCTTTCAATAAGCGTCTCGCATCTCTCGTTTTAGAATTTTGCCGGCTACATTTCGGGGAAAGTCCTCGAAGATGGCCACACCATGAATGCGTTGGAACTTGGCCCGTACCCGCTGGTTCACCCACGCTTTCAGTTCATCACCCGAAACAGCACCGGGCTCGTTTAGGACCACCGCCGCCAGGGGAGTTTCCCCCCACTTTTCATGGGGAACGCCGAACACGGCCACTTCCCGCACCGCGGGATGCTGAATGACGATCTCCTCGATGTCCCGGGGGTAGACATTGACGCCGCCCGAGATGATCAGGTCTTTTTTGCGATCCACCAGGTACAGAAACCCGTCTTCATCCACATACCCCAGGTCCCCCGAGTGGAGCCAGCCGTCGCGGATCGCTTTCTTGGTCAAGTCGGGGCGTTTGTAGTAGCCGGGGGTCAGGATGGGGCCTTTGCCGCAAATCTCCCCCACTTCGCCGGGGGGAAGCTCGAGGTCGTTTTCATCCACGATTTTCATTTCAAAGAAGGGGGGCGGCACACCCACGGATGCCGGTTTGGCGGTCACCTGCTCCCTGTCGAGTACGGTGACGAAACCTTCGGTGAGGCCGTAGAGCTCATGGAATCGGCCGGGGAGCCGTCGGTTGAGCTCATCTTTGTGGGCCTGGTGCAGGGGCGCTCCAAGGGTGAGGATCATTTCAAGGGAGCCCATTGTTTCTTCGCTGAAATCGGGTGAGGCCAACAGTGCGATGATCTGGGCCGGCACCAGGATCACATGGGTCACCTTTTCACGGGCCACGGTTTCGATGTACGCCTCCGGCTCAAACCGGCTGAGCAGAATATAGGCGGCCCCCACGTAGACCGTGGGCATCAGATCCACAAATGCGCCGTTGAAAACAATGGCGCCGGCGTGCATGGTGATGCTTTCGGGGGTCATGCGGTACGAGGCTGCAAATGTCGCTCCATACCATGCCCGAACCGAATGGGTATGGATGATGCCTTTGGGCATCCCGGTGGTGCCGCTGCTGTACATGATATTGAAAGGATCTTCGCCGTCGATTTGAATGCCGAGCGGTTCGTGATCGCCTGCCGCTGCCGTCAGGGCATGGTAATCCTCGAAACCGACCTGTCCCTCCCAGTCGACCAGGAGATACCGGTCATCGGCGATGGCGGGAAGCTCGGAACGAATCTGGTCCATGGTGGGGGCAAAATCGCCGTTGGCTATCACCATCACCGTATCGGAATCCCGCAGAAGCGACGACAGGGCCGGCGCCAGGAGAAGGGTACTCATGGGGACCACCACGGCGCCGATTTTTGCCGTGGCCCAGTAAACCTCCAGCAGTTCGAGACAATTGGGCAGTACGGTGGCGACCTTGTCGTCTTTTCCGACCCCCTTGGCCAGCATGGCATTGGCCAATTGATTGATGCGTCGGTTAAACTCCAGGTGGGTGAGGCGCTGCTCCCCGAATACCACCGCCAGATGGTTGGGGCGGTATCGCGCCTGCCGGGCAAACAAATTGCCGATGTTCACAGTATCCTCCCGTTGGTAATCAAAACGGATGTTCGCCCGGGTTATCCATAGGCGACGGCTGGCAGCCAGATAACCAACTGGGGCCAAATGGCAATGATCAGCAGACCGATCAACTGCAGGATGATAAACGGAATGACCCCCTTGTAAATGTCAATCAACTCTATTTCGGGCGGGCATACGCCCTTGAGATAAAATAGGGCGAATCCCACCGGCGGCGTGAGAAACGAGGTTTGCAGGCTCACGGCGATGAGCATCACAAACCAGACCAACTCGGGGTTGTCCACTACGCCACGGCCGTCGATCTCGAATCCGAGGGACTGCACCACCGGGGCGATGAGCGGCAAAACGATGAGGGTGATCTCGATCCAATCCAGGAAAAAACCAAGCAGAAACACCGATGCAAGTATCACTGCCATGATGCCGTAAGGTCCCAAGGGAAGTCCCGTGAGGACGCGCTCGATAAATTCGTCGCCACCCAGACTCCGCAGCACCAGGGCAAAGCAGGTGGCGCCCAGGAATATAGCGAAGATATAGGCCGTGGTGTTGAAGCACGCTTTGGTGACTTCGACAATGACCTTCCAATTGAGTTTTTTGTTGATTGCTGCCAATATCGATGCCCCCAGGGCGCCCACCCCGCTGGCCTCGGTGGGTGTCGTGATACCGGCGAAGATTGATCCCAGCACCGCCAGGATCAGCATGGCCGGTGGCAGGATATTTTTGAGGACATCCCAGACCATGTGCCATTGGAGCGGCTCGCGGGCCGGATCCAGGGGCGCCGCATCGGGTTTGATGAGGCAGTAGATCAAAATAAAACCGATATACAACAGCCCTAAAATCACACCCGGAACTACGGCTCCCATGAACAGGTCGCCCACCGAGAGACCAAGCTGGTCGGCCATGATCACCAGCATGATGCTGGGAGGAATCAGGATCCCCAGGGTGCCGGAACCGGCGATGGTGCCCAGGGCCAGGGTTTTGGAGTATCCCTGCTTCATCATGGCTGGCAGGGAGAGCAGTCCCAGCAGCACCACCGAAGCACCGATAATACCGGTGGAGGCCGCCAGGATAATACCGATGGTGGTGACCGTCACCGCCAGGCCGCCGTGGACCTTGCCGAAAAGATTCTGCATGGAGCGCATCAGTTTCTCGGCGATGCCCGAGCGGTCCAGCATGAGCCCCATGAAAATAAACATGGGCAGGGCCACCAATACCCAGTTGTCCATGAATTTGAAGATACGGTTGACCGACATGCCAAGCGTCAGATAATCGAGCCCTGTCCAGGTGCCGAAATATAGATCGGAAAAATAACCGATACCGGTGAACAGAACGGCGACGCCGCCCAGAACCCACGCAACCGGGAAGCCCGTGAACAAAAAGCCCACGAAGGTCAGAAACATCGCTATGACCAGATAATCGTTTGCTTCCATAGGCTTAACTTCTCCTCAGGGTCTCTATGATTCGCAGGGCACGTGAGACGGTGGCAATGAACAACAACCCGAAACTGATGGGAATGACCGCCTTGACGGCCCAACGAAAGGGCAGTCCCAGAGGAGCGGTGGACCGCTCGTTCACCCGCCATGATTCATGCACGAAATCAAGGCTTTGGTGGAAAATGATAATGATAAAGGGCAGGAGCAGGACAACGATGCCGAACAGATCCCAGCACAATTTCCATTTTTCGGAGAGGCGCGAGTGGATGATATCCACACGAATGTGGGAGTTCATCATCTGGGCGTACGAGGCGCCAACCATGATGCCCAAGGCGTAGAGGTGCCACTGCAGCTCCTCCAATAACACCAGGCCATGGCCAAAGCCGTAACGCAGGATCACCTGCAAAATGATGACGAAAATCAGGATCACATTGGCCCACATAACAACGTGTCCGATGGAGCGGATCATGGTGTCCAGGCCGTCGCAAAATTTGCTTGGCGCCTGTTCCATTGTGGTTTCCGTTTGCATAATTCCGTTCCTCTCAACTCCGGGCGCATAGCGCCGTGTGGCACTCGTGGCCGGTTGGAGGCGTGTAAGCGGCCACCATTCAGAAAAACTGGAACAAAAATAGATCTCCTGCAAAGGTCTCAAGATGGGCAGGACTCTTCAGCATTGTAATGTGCCGCCGCCCGGCCAATCTCTATCCTCAATACATCCACTACCCTAAACACAACAAGCCGAGTGCACTCAAAGCATGTTGGCTATTGTTTCGGGGGCTCGGGACGAGGCAGAAATCCGTAAGTCTGCCACAATTTGTACTCTTCCCTGAAGGCGCTGAGGTCATCCCAAACCTTTTTGAAGAACTCGTCTTTGCCTGCCTGCTCGGCCGCCACCTCTTCCCACGCCTTTTTAAAATGATCCAGCATTTCATTGGACCAGTACATGTTGGTAACACTCCGTTCCTCGACATTCTTTTTCATGGAGGCGGCCTGGATAGCCTCGGTCATGGCAAAGGCATCGGCTGTGGCCGCACGGGTAATCATCTCCAGGACCATTTGCTGATGCTCGCTCATGCCGTTCCAGACATCCTTGTTGATCAGCAACTCGAAAACGGTGGCCTGCTGATGCCAACCCGGAAAGTAGTTGTATTTGGCGATCTTGGCGAAACCGAGACGCTCGTCGATGGCGGGCATGGAAAATTCCGTCGCATCAATGGCTTTTTTCTCCAGGGCCGGGAAAATTTCACCTCCGGGAAGGAGGCTAACCGAAGCGCCCAGTTTGGACAGGGAATCGCCGCCGAACCCGAAGAAGCGAATACGCAGGCCCTTGTAATCCTCGATGCTCTTCACCGGTTCCTTATACCAGCCTGAGGTTTCGGGGGCGATGATGCCCAGCACCAGAACCTTTATATTGTATCCGTGTTTGTCATACATTTCCTGGTACAGATCCATGCCGTTGCCGTGCCAGAGCCAGGCCAGGTATTCCCCGGCTTCCGGGCCGAAAGGAACGGCGGTGAAAAACGGGGAGGCGGGGATCTTACCGGACCAGTAGCCCGCGGTGGAATATCCCGCGTTGACCTTTCCGGTGGAGACGGCATCGAGAATTTCAAACGGCGCCACCAGTTTCCCGGGTTCGAAAACCTCCATTTTAAGCGACCCCCCGCTGGCGACCTCAATACGATCGGCCACCCAGGTGATGGTGGTGCCCAAACCCGGCAGAACCGTTGCAAAGCACACAGGCACCTTCAGCAAGATTTTCTTTTCTTTGTCCGCCGCCTGCGCTGTGTTGACGGTCAGGATAAACATAACGGCCAAAAGTCCGATCAACAATTTGGAGCCAAACTGTTTTCTCATTTTTCTCTCCTCCTTTACGCTACTATTACCTGGGGTGAAATCCGAATTTGCCATTCATTCCAAATCAAACAGGCATCACCTCCCTTGCAATACCAGATAAGGCCGGATACACCAGTCCGTCCGCCGATAATCATCCCCGTTATGCCGTAGCCGTTTGGGGTTTTGTTTCCACATGCGCTTTAATTACTCCGCCATCAAGGAGCAAATCATCCTCCGTGGTTGGCCCCGGCGCCGTTGCCGCAGTTCTCCATACGAGGGAATACGGGCCGGGAAAGATAGAGGGGGGCCGTTACCACGAGGATCTTCATCCATATCGTAAGTCTCCATTCTGTTCTTTTCGCCTGCCCCCTTCTTCTGTATATTTCAAATATACCAGCCCTGCCGGCACTTTGCAAGCTGTCTTTCAACCCGTTTTTACAGAAAACGCGGCATAATTCGAGTTCACCTGATAGCGCTTAATCGGGATAATAGACCCCTCTGGTGTTGAAATGCAGTTTGCGAATACCCTCAATGGGCGCCACCAATTGTTTTATCTGGGCGATGATTTTGTCCTGGTGCAAACGAGGGATCGCTACCTGGATGTGGGCGTTGCTCCCCTCACAGCGAACCGCCGCCCTGGGGAAATAGCGTACCAAACGGCGCTGTATTTTTGCAGCCTGAAGCAGGTTGGCCAACTGCTTGCGGGTCGCCTCGGTGGTTTGAAAGGCCGGTTTCCGGGCCAGATGGAAAAGTGTTTCCACGGCGTCCGCAACAGATAGCTGGTCAATATGCAGGACCACATCGTATTGTTGAGGGTCCCGGGTGTCGATGCCATACCGCAAGTGGGCCCACTCGCTTTGGCCCTTGTCGTCTTTTTGCAAAATAGTGATCGCTTTCACCCTACTGTAATTTTTCCCCGCCATTAAGGCCTGAATCCGATCTTCGGTGTTGGTGACAATCCCAGCCTTGAGGATATTGGGTGCATACTTGACAAACACATGGGCTGATAGACCGTGATAAACAATGTCATCATGCTGAATCCGCCTGAGAAACGCCTCCCGAATAAACGCCCGGTAGCGTTCCATCCCGTTGGTAAAACGGTCGAAGAAAGAGGGGGCTCCGTGCTGAGCGCGTAAAACCTCGGTGGCGGAGATGTTAAATTTTTCTGACATAGCGGCTATGTCATCACGGGAGAGACAATGGTAATGTAGCTGCCGGGCCAGTTTGACGGCAATTTCTTTGCCTTTACTATAGGGCATTCTTGAAATCACGATAATTGACATGGTATCACTCCTTTAGGGTGTCATAGCGATTTTGTCATTTTTGGGGTAAACATGTCAAGGCGTGATCATCGGTATTGCCAATAAAGGCAGCAGTGTCAGTGTGTTAGGTGATCTAAAACCACGTTTGGATACATCAAGGTTTGACCTGCAACAGGCAATTATGCTAAAAAAATTACTGACCGGGTTTATCAGATTGAGCGATGAGAGCGATGGCGATATTTCTATTGAAACGAGGCCTGCAATGACGTTTTTCAAGCAGTGGGGCGCAGTTATGATGTACGGCGCGCGGGCTATGGCCCAATGGGAACGAAACAACGCCCGTACCATCATGGGTAGTAAAAAACGCCTGTTGATCATCGGTTTACTCCTCTTGCCGGTCCTTTTTGGCGGCTGGATTTTGGCTGAAGATATGCACACCGCACTGCCCGATGTTTTGGGCGGTGAACACGCCTACAGCCCGGCCTACTATAGCCTGGGCATTTTTTTAGTGTCGATTTTAATCGGCCTGGGCGCCGGGCTGATCACCGGCTGTATCGGCGCCGGCGGCGGGTTTGTCATTGCCCCGGCCTTGATGAGTGCCGGCATCAAGGGTATCCTGGCCGTAGGAACGGACCTGTTCCATATCTTTGCCAAAGCAATCATGGGCAGCATTATCCACCGCAAGTTAGGCAATGTCTCGGTGCCGTTGGCCATTGTCTTTCTTATCGGCGCGATTATCGGGGCCACGATGGGCGGTATTCTCAACCGGGTGCTCTACAATATCAATCCGGTATTGAGCGATGCTTTTATCACCACCACTTATGCCCTGATGCTAGGCTTTTTGGGGCTCTATGCGCTGCTGGACTTTTTACGGGCGCGCAAGGGCGGAGAGAGCAGTGACGGCCATGGCGGTGGAAAAAGCGAAGGAGCTGAATTGGGGGCGTTTCCCAAAAAGATTCAGGCAATCAACATCCCGCCGATGATCAAATTTGACCACGACCTGGAGCCTGGCGGCCGCAACATCTCTTGGTTGTTTCTGGTGTTTTCAGGCGCCTTGGTGGGCTTGGCGGCGGGGATCATGGGGGTCGGCGGCGGTTTTCTCACCTTTCCCATTTTTGTTTATACCCTGGGGGTTTCTTCCATGACCACGGTGGGCACCGATATTTTTCAGATCATCTTTACCGCCGGTTACGCCGCCATCAGCCAATACGCTATTTACGGTTTTATCTTCTACACTTTGGCCATGGGCATGCTTTTAGGATCGCTATTGGGGATTCAGGTGGGCGCCATGGTGACCCAGGTGGTGCCGGGCATCACCATTCGCGGGTTTTACGCCATGGCCGTTCTGGCCGGATTCGTCAACCGGATTTTCGCATTGCCGGCCAAATTGGGTGCTTTGAAGGTGTTGCCAATTTCCCACGGGGTGGGGGCCTTTTTGGAAACCATCGGCATCTGGGCCTTTTTTATCGTAATCGGCGGGTTCGGCGTCTGGGTGATCGGCACCTTCTTTAAAAATTTAAAACGGCTCAGGGCCGCGCCCCAGGGAGGCCACTGATGATTACCGACAGTAAGACCTTTACCAAAGGCCTGATCATGCTGGCGCTTTTTTTCGGTGTGCTGGTGCTGCTGTTTATGCCGCTTTTCAACGGCCAAAACAGCATGCAGTATCTGGATGCGCTCTATAACTCCATTTCCAAGGGTTCGGCCTATTACATTCCCGAGGTTCAAACGGAAACTGAAAATGTAAGCGGCCAGATCGTTACCTTGTCTCTGCCCTACGACAACAAGGAGCAGGCGCAACAGACCCAAATGCTACTCGCAAAGACGGGGGTCCAGGTCAGTGTGGAAGAGGGTCGGCTCAATATCAAAGGCGATTTGGGGCAGATGATGGAGGGCTGCCTGGAAGACGCCGACGCCATGTATTACAACGACGGCGCCAAAGTGAACGGTAAATACGGCTATGATGAACGTCGGGTGCTCTATAACTGGGCCCATGTCATTGAGCTGGCCGTGCACGAATTGAAAGGGCAGAAAAAATTTGAAGCGGCCAAGATCCTGGATCTGGCTTTGGAAAAAGGGGTTCAGGCATCGTACAACTATTACCAGGTGGAGCCTCAATCGATTCGTGAACGGCTCGGCGTGGTGATCGTATCCCTTCTGTTTTACGTCATCTATACCCTCTGGTACGGTTTTGCCATCATGTATCTGTTTGAAGGGTGGGGCATGCAGTTGAACCACTAGCCCGGGTTGTGACCATTGGCGTCGTTATCAAGGGCCCGCGGTATGAGAATACAGCTTCGCCCTTGCTGCCTTGCCAATGAACCCATCCGTGGCGTGCAAAATCCGGGTTAAAAGGAGATCAACGGTAGTTGCTTACACCGATTCGGGGGAGTCTTCAGGGCTGTCTTTAGACGGGGGTTCCGCTTTATCTTCGGTGGCCTTGGCCTCGGTGTCCTGAATAATAATCGCCCGCACGGCGGCATTGGCCGCCTCGACTCGTTTCATGATTCGATTGACTTTGCGGGAAATTTGACGGATCTCATCGTCCAGTCCCAAATCTTCGGGCAGGGCTTCCAGTGGGTCGGTTTCGTCTAATAATTCATCGGGTTTGTTGTTGTCAGTCATCGCTTCATTTACTGTAGACCTTGGTGCGCTACAATGGGTATTGCTCTTTTTCGTAAAGGTGATCGTAGAGGTAATAAAAGTACTCCAAGTTGGAGGCGGTACCGTTTTGGGCTAAAGTGGCCGTCTCCATCCGGGCTTTGGTCAAGTGGGTCATCCAGCGGTCTTTGGCGTAGGCCGACAGCACCCTTTTTAAAAGCGCCGGATCGTGGGTCAATTCCTGGTTGGCGCATACAAACGCGTCGGTGCCTTCAATTACCGCCTTGACGCTGCGCACATAATCGGCGTCGTTGATTTTCTCTTTTCTATATTGCTCCAGCAGATAGTCGATGATCCGTTGGGCGTTTTTTTCAATGGCGTCGATGCAGTTCATTTTATGTGGCGGTCACTGCTTTATCCGGGTGAGTGTTACAGGATATCATCAATGGGAGCGTAATCGAGACCAAAAGCATCTGATACACCTTTGTAGGTGACCTTGCCGTTGATGACATTGGCGCCCAACCTGATCTCTTCATTTTCCGTCATAGCCCTTTTCCAGCCTTTGTTGGCGATCTCTACAGCGTAGGGCAGGGTGGCGTTGGTCAGCGCCATGGTGGAGGTTTTGGGCACGGCGCCCGGCATATTGGCTACGCAATAATGGACCACATCGTCAACAATATAGATCGGGTCGCCATGGGTGGTGGCTTTGGAAGTCTCAAAACAGCCGCCCTGGTCAATGGCCACATCCACCAACACAGCCCCTTTTTTCATGGTTCTCAGCATGTCCCGGGTCACCAGCTTGGGTGCTTTGGCGCCGGCAACGAGAACGGCCCCCACCACCACATCGGCCTCTTTGACCAGCTCGCGGGTGGTGGCCGGGCTGGACATGAGCATAAAACAGTTGGCGGGCATGACATCGCTTAAGTAGCGCAGACGCTCCAAGTTCATGTCCAGGATGTAGACCTTGGCGCCCAGGCCGCAAGCCATTTTAGCGGCATGGGTGCCAACCACACCGCCGCCAATCACCACCACTGTCGCCGGATCAACTCCGGGCACGCCGCCCAGCAGCACACCGTGGCCGCCCTGGGCCATCTCCAGATATTTTGCGCCTTGCTGAATGGCCATTCGTCCAGCCACCTCACTCATGGGGGTGAGCAGGGGCAGCGACCCGTCCTTTTTCTGGATGGTTTCGTAGGCAATGCAAATGGCATTGCTTTTGATCAATGCGTTGGTTTGCTGTTCGTCAGCGGCAAGGTGGAGGTAGGTAAAGACAATCTGATCTTCACGGATTAAGTCATACTCCGCCGGGAGGGGTTCTTTGACATGCATCACCATATCGGCGCGGTCAAAAATTTCCCTGGGCGTAGCGATCATCTCTGCGCCGGTGTTGGCATAGGCATCGTTGGAAAAACCGCTACCAATTCCGGCATTTTTTTCAACCATTACCTCGTGCCCGTTGGCAATCATTGTTTCCACACCGGCGGGTGTCATGCACACCCGGTTTTCCTCTGTCTTGATCTCTTTAAGAATTCCAACCCGCATTTGCGTCTCCTTATTACATAAAAGGTATTTCCTTTGAGGCCGTTGGGCTTGGTCTGATCGGGCAGGTTCAACACCATTACATCTTGACCCAAAACCTCTGAAGCTTGCCGGTTCGGGGCATCACAGGGCCATCTTGCTGATGGGGGTCACCCGGCCTTTCTTGCCGATGGAGACCACCCCGTCGCTGATATTGTCCAGAACCACCCGGAAGCGGTTTTCCCGTTCCTCTTGAGGCAGTGTTTCGATAAAACGAATATCGGTCAGGCTGGGGATTCTACTGGGAAGTATGAAACTTTTCTGTGGGTCCGGGGAGGCAATGTCATCCTCCGCTTCCATATATACTTTTGCTTTGTCGGCTTTCCGGACGCTCCCCTTCCGGGTTATGGCGCCAGCGGCAGGTCAGCGGGCACCCCTTATAAAAAAAACGGTGGTGCGGATCCCCGGCCCGTTGTGTAGCGCATAATGCTTGATCTTGAATATAACGCCTTCTTCCATGACCGCACCCTTTTTACAAGAGCAGTTTTCACAAAGACGATCCAATGGTTGCTACATCCGCTTTTGTTCACCATATTTGACCTCTACGCAAGCATCAGGTCATCAGACCTTTTGTAACGGTGATCGAAACAAAGATCAAGGGATATTTGGGATGTGCCCTTACATTTCTGTTGCTTAGATGATAGGAAAAGATTGTTCGCTCGTTCTCAAGTTTGGGAATGCATAGATATGCGGCTATGGGTTCAAAAGAGTCAAGAGGAGAGCTGACCCCTTTTGCAGTGTGACGAGATTAATGTGGTGTTTATTGAAGGATGCACCTGTAAAAAGTCAAAACGGCATAATTATCTGAAAAAGTTGAACATAAGTGATAAAAGCTCTTGCCAAAAAGTTGATGCTGTGTTAGGTATTATATTATAAATACAACACGTTA
>Ga0056123_1000224_pt1 | contig 11758 bp, 5 predicted proteins | sample WorMetHEROISLAND_3_FD_71122 | JGI IMG/M metagenome (GOLD analysis project Ga0056123, IMG submission 71122) | Marine gutless worms symbiont microbial communities from Max Planck institute for Marine Microbiology, Germany - Olavius sp. 3 HERON ISLAND ...
CGGCCTCGGCCTCAGCCCGCACATCTGCGATGAGTTCGAGGGGATGGTCGGCGTCATCTTCGGCTTCGCCCGTTTCTGGCGGGTCCTCGGGGGCGGCAAGCTCGTCGAGGAAGTACTCGATCTGCGTGCCGAACGGGCCGATCGACTCGTTTGGGCCCAGGCCTGGGTCGGGCAAGTCGCTGTGCGAGGAGTCCCAGCCTTTCTTGGCCATACAAGCCACGATGCTGTCGAACCGGGCTGCGTTCACCGCGGCCGCGACGTCGTTTTGGGTATAGCCGGCCGCTTCTGTGATCGCGGCCTCGATCGGGCTCGTCCCGACGGCAGCGTCCTCTGAGTTGTCGCTGGTCGGGTCCTCCGGGCTGTGGCTCGGCTCCGGGCCGGCTTGCGTGGGAGAAGCGGCCCCTTGGCCGTTGTCGGCGGTTGGCCCATCCCCGGACGAGCATCCAGAGATGAGAAGGGATGTCAAGGTGGCCGCCAATACGGCTGTGCGGGACATGAACGAAACCTCCTCGTTCTACTGTACGTCCTCTACTGTACGCCGACAGCCCGGATTGAGGCTTGCGGCCTGAGGGTCAGGGTTGCTCCCGCCGTGCGATCAGTCTTGCGGTGCCGGCAGGACGGCCATCCAGCACACGACCCCGACGTCGGCGCTTGTGATCGGCTCGAGGGGCGGGGGAGGTTCGACTCGACGAAGACCAAACGACTTCACAACCTCGACGATCTTGACCGCCGCCTCCGCACGCGTTATCGACTCGGCTTCGGTTTCGCGTGTGATCGATCCCAACTCCCGTCTCACGGGCTGGCTTCGAGCCGCCTGCAGCGCCGCCTCCGCTTCTACGCCGCCGTCGGGGAGCGGGACGGTCTCGTCCCGAAGCACGTTGAGCGCCCAGCGTTGGACCGGCCCAACCGGCTCATCGGAGGATTGCGACTCCACAAGGTTGTTGTGCTCCTCGCAGATCGACTGTACGGCGACCTCCCAGGCCTCTTCCAGGTCGATCGGGGGTCGCTCCACTCCGCGAGCGTTGCCGGGGTTGATCACGCGGAGGATGGTCGCGGGCTCGGCCACCAAGCCGTCGTCGTCAGCGCCCCACCGGTGCGATTTGGCGACCACATGTCGCCAGTACACCTCGCCGGTCTTGGTCCGGCAGGCGAAGAAGACCCCGGGCGGCCCGACGGACGGGACACCGTCGGCCTGCTTGAAGGCGGCGCCTATCCCCCACGGGAGCTGCTGCAGGCGTTCGATCTCGCCTTCTCTGGCGGCCCGGCTCAGGATGTCTCGCGGTGTCTCACCGCTGAAGGCGTGCAGATCGTCGGTGGGGTCGGTCTCGTCGAGCAGTGAGGCGTCTCCGTCGGCCAGCCTGCGCGTGTACGACCTGATCTCCTCGTCGATCCCCTCGATCACATCGTTCTCCATCCCGTAGGGGCGGGCGGAGACGATCTTCCGTCTGGCGGTCACCTCGAGCCTGAGGATCGCCTCGAGGTCTCCCAGCTCGGGGAGCATGGTGGTGAGGTAGACCTCCTTGTGGTGGCTCTTCAAACGGATGACTCGGCCGTTGCGTTGCACCACTCGTTGCGGGTTCCAGGGCATGTCGTAGCTGATCACCGCCGCCGCCTGCTGAAGGTTCTGGCCTTCGGACAACACGTCGTTGGTCAGCAGCAGGTCGACTTCGCCGTTCGGCGGCTCGTAGCCGGGGCGGACAACCGTCTCGGGACAGAAGCGGGCCAACAACTCGGTCCGCTCGTCCGGGTTGGTGTCGGCGCCGACGACGGTCACTCGCTCCCGACCGCCCACAAACCTCGGCAGGTGCTCATCGAGGTAACGAACGGTGTCGGCGAACGTTGAGAAGACCGCAATCTTTTCGGACGACGACTCCTCGATGAGGCGACGGAGCAGAGCGAGTTTTGGGTCGCCGTCGGGGTTGAGGGTCCTCAGCCTGCTCTCCACCTTCAGGAGCAGTCTCCGGTCGGAGGTGACATCGTCATGATACGACGGATCGAACATGTCCACCGTGAGCGAGTCCTCGTCCTCAAGGGTCTCCAAGACCCACTCAGCCAGACCGGCGTCGTCGACCTCGGTGTGGGCCGCCTCTCGGAGCGCCTCTGGGCCGGGTACCTTTTCCTGGTCCCACGCTTCGAGGAACGCGTCGTGGGCGCGGAGCATACGCCTCACTGTGTGTAGGCAGGCCTCCCAACATGACTCGAATCGTTTCAGGACTCCCGATTGGACCAGCCCGCTAAGGGTCTCCTCGCTGACGCTCTTCTCCCCGTCGAGCATGTATGCGCTCGGCCGGTAGCGCGCCATCTTGAGCTCGGAGATGGCGCCGGCGATGTCCGACACGACGCCGGGGAACGCCATGTCGAGGTCGTAGCGCTCTGTCCGCATGACGGGCTCGGGGAAACTGACGGGTGTGCCGTCGGGGAACGTCGCCCTCGGGTAGTTCTCCTCGATGAACCTGCGGTCTCGGCGCACACTCACCTGGTCGGCGAGTGGGAACAGGACATCGGGGCTGAGGTTCTCGGGGTCGCGCTCGTTGGCGCCTGCCTTGATGAACAGGTCGCGCAACGACGGGATGCCGTGCTGCGCGAACGCCCGATCATGGCGGGCGAAGGTCATCACCAAGTGGTAGAGATCCCACAAGCCGTTGTTGATGGGGGTGGCGGTGAGAAGCACAAGGTCTTTGCGCTCGCCGCCGAGAAGCCGTGACATGGCCTTGTGCCAGGCGGTGTCGGGGTTGCGGAGCGTGTGGCCTTCGTCGACGACAACCAGCCGATAGGCGTCCTTGTCGTTGTTGAGGTGTCGGCGGCGGCGTTCCGCGTTGGGCGCCAACTGCTCGTCGGAGGCGAGCTGCTGGTAGCTGACCACCTGGGCGGGGAGGCGCGCCCGGTCGATCCGCTCGCGCCAGTAATCCCTGAGCTGCGCCGGAACGACAACCAGGGCGTGGTTCCCTCGTTGAAGAGCGTGCTCGATGAAGGCGAGGCCGATCTCGGTCTTGCCGGTCCCCACCCCGTCGGCGTAGACCACACCGCCATGGTTCTCAACGATGCTCAACGCCCGGTTGAGCCCGTCGCGCTGGAACGGCGCCAGCTCCACATGGTGGAGCGATCGCTCCTCGGGCTGACCGATCTGGTCGCCGAAGAGCTCGAGCAGAGTCCTCATGTAGACGGTGTGGGGGTCGATCAGACCCGGGTCGGGGAAGAGGAGCCCTAACAGATCTTCCTTGTACTCCTCAGCCTGCTCCCACAGGTCGTCGAACCAGGCGACTGCGAGGTTCGCTGGCGCCGGGTCGTAGTGGACGAGGCCAAGCTCGAGATTCGCCGACAACCCGGCCCTGGTCAAGTTGGCGGATGTGACGAGCGCGGCCCGACCGTCGTCGCCGTCGCCGAACAGGTAGGCCTTGCCGTGGAGGAACCGGTCAACATATCGGCGAACCTCCACTCGGGGCCGCTTCAGCCATGACTCAACCGCCGCAAGGCCTTCCGCGGCTCTGCTGGGCGGGAAACGGGAGAGATCCCGATCCTTCGCCAGTCCCGCGATTGTCCGATCGAACAGCGGGATTGGGAGCTGAGCGCCCAGACCCGGGCGGGGCTCGGCACCGAGCAGGAGACGCACCTTCCGCTCGTCTTCGACCGCTAGGGCAAGGTGATACAACCCACCGAGGTTGACGTAACCGACGGCGACCGAGAGGTCGTGGTCGGGCGGGATGTCTCCGATCAGATATGCCAGCCCCTCGTCGTGGCGGGTGTCGTCTCGAAGATTGTCGAGCAGGTAGGGACGGCCGGGCATCAGTCGAGCTCCTCGAGTCTGGCGATGAGAGCGGAACGGTAAGCCTCCGGCACGGCGTTGGCCGTGAAGTCGGAGAACATGATATTGAGGTCGTCGGCGCTCAGGCGCCAGCTTCGGGCGACGCGAGCGTCGATCTCGATTCGCAGCCTTGTTCGTTCGGCGTCGTCGAGGGGGCCGATCTCGACGCCGACGGCTCGGGCGAAGTCGTCGTAGCGCTCGTCGACGACGGAGAGCCGCCCCGCCGCCTTGGCGATCTCTCCGAAGCCCTCGTCGTCGAGGTCGGGCACAACAAGGCCCTCAAGAAGGAAGAAGTTGAGATTGATCTCGACGAAACGCCGCGCCTGCCAGTCGAAGGGGAGGCTGTTCATGATCGCGAGACACGCAGCCTGTGTCTGCTCGTCGCCTTCGACGAAGGTGAGGTAGGGCGCCTTGTTGGTAAGGAAGACACCAGGCGGGGCGAGACAGGCGATGACGGTTCTGCGGTCCGTGGCGCGACTCACATCACGGAATACGACTCTCGCTCGTTCCAGCTCGGCGGCGACGGCTCGACGACGCACGCCAACCGGGATCTGGCCTGCCAGCATCGAACCCGATCCCGGCCTCGGCTTGTTGACCTTGCGCAGCACCTCGTCCGACTCTGGGCACATCCGGGCTGCGGCGCCGTGAGGTTCGTATTGGTCGAAGCTCTCACCTTTCCATAGGGGGCGACCCTCCTCGTTGCCCGCCCAAAGGCGCCTGTCGTTCGTCTCGTGGAGCTCGGCCACCGGGAAACAGCGCCATCGGCCGCCCGAGCCGGTGGGGAACGGCGACCCGGCCCGTGTCTTGGCGAGCACGTCGGCCTCGGCCTGCGACCTGAGCAGCGGTGTGATCCACCCCGGCCCGAAGACCCGCCGGGGGAGGCGAAGACCGTCGCGAGCCGATTGCCGACCCCACTCCTCGAGCGAGGCTGCCGTGCCCGCCACTTCCACCGTGTGGCTGTCCAGAGGGGCGGTCCGTTCCGCTTCGACCAGCGCCACCGTGTACTTCGGTGCCGAGTCGAACGCCCATCCTCTCGTGTTCACCAAGAAGTCGACCCGTTGCGCGGTGATCGTCACAAACAGCCACTCACGGAAACCCTCCGAACCTTTGTTGACAAAAGCGGTTCTCGGCAACACAACACCGAGACCGCCTCCTTCGCTGACGAGACGGGTGTAACGTTGACAGAAGTACTTGTAGAGGTCGGGGTCACCGGGCATCGATTCGTACTCGCCGGTTTTTAGAGACTCGCGTTCCAGACGCGACCGCCCGCGACTCTCCTCAAGTAGGTCGTCGAGCTCAGGCCTGCGAGCCAGGAGGTCGGCAATCGCCCGTTCTCGCTCGGTTTCGGGAAGACTTCGCAACCCGGGTTGATGGAGCGCCAGGAAGGGGAGTCGCTCGATGACAACCTGCTCCCATGGAGGGTTACCCACCACCACGTCGAAACCCGGCCGCTCGCCGGAGAACACATGGGGAAACGTCAGCGGCCAATGGAGGAAGCGATGCCTCACACTCAGCTTCTCGGCCTCCTCGACCAGCAACGCGGTGTCGCCTTCGGCGGTACCATCGACGACGTTCGACCCGTGAAGCTCCACCGCCTGACGCGCCCCGACGAGGCCGAACCCTTCGGCGGTCCAGAGGTCGAAGAGCCGACGCAGGCCCTTGACGGCGGCGCGGGCCTCGAGGTCGGCCTTCTCGCTCCTTTCGTACTCCTTGGGTCTCCGATCAGGGATGCCGGCCAACTTGGCGACGGCTCGGGTGGCTTCGGTTAGCGCGGCGCGGAGCTTGACGTCGAGGAAACCTCCGATGTCGCCCACTGCGGCGGGGTCGGCCACGCCGATGAGCGAGTTTCCGACGATGACGTTTCTGGCCAGGTAGGCCAACGACAGACCCGGGACAAACGAACCGAGCCAGAGCGACATGGCGGCGACCTCGGCGCCCATTGGACTCACGTCGACGCCGAAGACGCAGTGTTTCAGGAGCAACCGACGTAGCAGCGACACGTCGTCGATGGCCACGCCCGAGGCGGCCCCGCGACGAAGGTCGTCGACTCGCCTGGTGATCTCGGGGAGCGGAGTCTCCGCCAAGAACAGGACAGTGCGATTCGCCAGCGCCTCCACCATCTGGACGAGGAAGTGGGCGCTTCCGCACGCCGGGTCGAGCACCGTGAAACCGAGGAGCTGAGCGGCGGCCTCCGCAGGGTTGGCTTTGGCCGTCTCGGCGACTCGTTCGAGATGCCGCTCAAAGGACGGGAGCACTGAGCGGTCGACAATGTGTCTGACCAGCTCAGCGCGGGTGTAGTAGACGCCGCCCGACTTGCGCCCCCCCTCGTTGGTCAACCACAACAGCTCTCCGGTGTTGATGTCGGGCTCGGCCTCCGTCGACTGGTAGCGGTCGGCGGCGGCGTCGTAGCGGAGCGGCCCGTCGGCGACGGAGAGCCGGAGGCTGAGCAGAGCCTCGTAGATGTGGCCGAGATGGCCGATCTCGAGAGTCGAGTAGTCGACGCCGCGACCGGTCTCAGGGTCGTGGCCGATCGCGGTGAGGACGCGGGCGAAGTCGGGGTCGGCGAGCTTGAGGCGTTCCAAGGTCTCAGCCCCGTCGAAACCGCGGTCGGCGAAGAGGGCGCCGTTGTATGCGGGAACCTCCCAAGCATCGAATCCCGACCGCATAGCTGAGACGAGTATGTCGAACCGTTTCCACAGACCGTGTTTGTTGACGCTCAGCTTGGCCATGGTCCGCTTCGCCTCGTCGACAAGCGACCACAACGACCCCCGGCGATAGTCGTGGTTGCTCATGGGGAGGAACCCCGAGCTCTCGGCGTAGAGGATGAACAGGAGCCTGAACAGAAGCGTCAGCGAAGCGCGCTCAAGCTCCAACCGCTCGTCGTCGTTCGCCGTGTCGATGCCTTGCTCGGCGGCCCACCGGTCGACGCCTGCGGCGAGGGCCGGTAAAGCGTCTTGACGAATGGTCCGGTCGAGGCGGCGTCGCAGCTCGGCGCCGAAGGCCTGAGCCTCGGCTTGGAGCTTGGCTAGCCCGCCCTCCGCCAGGTACTCCGGCGCCAGCAACGCCAGGAACGGCCGGTCGGCTTCGGACAGCAGCTCGGCGTCGATGTCCATCCACTCCGTTGTCGAACCGTCTCGCCCCGCGTCGGGGTGGAACCACTCAGTCGACCAGTCGCGCCCGGCATCGAACAACCGGAACCGGCCCCGGTGGGCGATGAGACCGTACCTGGTGCCTTGGGCGCGACAGTCTCCGATGAGCAAACCCTCCGGCGGGCGCCCGTCGGCGTCGAGCTTGGCAAACTCATCATGGTTCGCCTTCGGGTGGATGACGGCGACGGGCCGGTTCTCGTGTCGGGCCAGCCAGCCGCGGAGCTGGAGGCGCTCGACCTCATATCCGAGCTGGGTGAGCACTGCGCGCCAATCATCGGTTGACGTAACCGACTCGACTCGCGCAGAGGCCGCTTGCCAACGGCCGCGGTCCTCCCTCAGGCGGACGTCCAACGTGTGCATCGTGAGCAAGCCTCTGACCTTCAGCCCGGCGATGCCCGACTGGTCGAGCCTGCTGATCTCGGCGGCCACATGCCGGGCGGCCCTGACGCGTTCGAGCCCGGCGGCGCTCTCGAAGACGTCTGAGAGCGACTCGCCGCTCAGCAACCTGATCGGCGAGTCGGCCTTCCTGGGGCCGAGGGCCGCCACCAAGCCGTCCCCCTCCGGGTGGTCGGCGACGAGCAGGTAAGGCCCGCCTTCGCTGCTCCCCACCCCCTCTTTCCAACGGGCCCTGAGATACCGGTCGTCGGCCTGCTTGGCCACCGCCAGTTCGACGCCGGACACCACAACCGACCGCAACGCGCCGGCGTGGGCCTTGGTCTCGCTCGCGACGCCCCGGGCGACGAGCGACTCCAGAAGCTCGGCGGCGTTCACTGGCCGGAGCCGCCAAAGAGACGCATCGAAACCGACACCTGAGCGAAGCAAACCGTCTTCCCCTCCCGACGAGCGGGGAAGTGCGTTTCCAGTATGCGGGATGGGGGCGCGCAGCGGAAGGGGGTTGCGCCGAACGGCCCGGCGCGGCTCGACTCGGTCCGATGGGTCATCTGTTCATCCTCACTTCGCCCGCCTCGGCCGCGGCTTGCCGAACCCGGTACCGTCGACCAGCCAAGGGGCACGGCCGGTGTGATGTGGTAGCGGGGGGAGGATTTGAACCTCCGACCTTCGGGTTATGAGCCCGACGAGCTACCAGACTGCTCCACCCCGCGTCGGGTGATCTGTGAGACTATAGGAAGCCGGCCCGGCCGCCGCAAGCAGAAGCCGCCGACCCAGCGACATGTCGCAGATATAACGCCCCTTCGATCCGGTTTCCTGATGCTCTGGATTCGCCTATACCGTAGTTTGTGCATTGAGAATCCCCTCTGGCGACCGGGCGAGCGCAACTCGCCCGGTCGCCAATTGAGCGGCGGTCCGCTAGTCGACGTGACGCGGCGGCGGGCCCATGCGGTCGCTGAGGGCCTCGGCCCGATCTCGCACGATCCGCTCGGCGATGGTCTCGACGGCGTGTGTCAGCCACATGGCGGTGTGCGACCCGTCCGAGTAGTCGGCCTCGCCGAAGGCGTCGACTCGCCCCTGCTCCAGCAGCCGCGCCGCCTGGCCCAACTCGTTGGGCGACCCGGGGCGGTAGACGGCGTAGGTGCGGCCGCCGTTGGCCTGCACGACGGAGAACACCGGCACGTCCGACGGCCCGTCGGCCACATAGATCATGTTCTGGAACGGGACCCGGCGGTCGGCGTGGGCCATCTTGGCGTTGACGTCGATCGACGGGCTGGTGTTGGCCCCCTTGTTGATCTCGAACACGGCCCGGGTCTTCGACGTGTTGTCGATGGTGTAGATGAGCTGCCGGATGCCCCCCTCGGGGGGGAACAGGCGGTCCTGCTCGCCGGTGTAGCCGGGCGGCGCCGTCAGCTCGGTGTACTCGCAGGCCCACACGCCGTCGACGAACGGCGCCACCGCCGACCCGAGGATCATCTGGCGGAGCCCCGTGGACACGATGTAGTGCTCGAGAGTGATCTGGTGCTCGGAGAACCGGGGTTCGGCGGGCACGGTCTTGCGGACCGACTCCAAGAAGTCGGGCATGCCTTTGTAGAAGCCCAGCCCTGCGCCGACCTCCCTGAGCAGGGCGTTGGTCAGCCCTGGCATCCGCCCTTCCCGCACATAGCTGAGGATGTGGTGCAGGTAGAGGTGGTCGCTCTGGATCAGGTCCGACCCGTGGGCGCGGTAGAAACCCTCGAGGCCGTTGACCTCCTCCCAGAAATCGTCTTCGTCGATGTCGAAGCGCCGGAACAGCGGCCCCTGCATGTTCTCGGGGATCAACGTCTTGTCGAAGTCCCAGATCATGGCGATCACGTTCTGGGGGAAGAGGCGGCGGCTCATGTGGGCGCCCAGGCTATCGAAGATGGGCGACAGCGACTTGATCGGCGGTCGGCCGCACGGCTTGAGCGCCCCTTCCGACTTCGCCCCCGCCGGTCCGCCCGCGGGACGATTCTCAATGCACAAACTACGGCATAGGCGAATCCAGAGCATCAGGAAACCGGTTTGGGGGTTGACGGGGCGGGGGGTGATGTAACCGTTTGCATCGCCCGGGCGAAGGCCGCTACATTCGCCCCCATCGAACTCAACGACCTCAAGGAGGACACTCAAGTGCGAAAACTGGGAAGAACACCTCTGCTGAGCGCGGCGCTCGTCGCGGCTCTGGCGGTTGCCGCCTGCGGATCGGCGGAAGACGAGCCCGCAGACACGACGGAGGCCGAGCCCTCGGCCACGACCACGGAGGGCGGCGCTCCCGAGGCCACCGAGCCTATGCCCGAGCCCTCCGCGACCGCCATCACCCTGTGGCACTCGTGGAAAGACCTCGAGATCGAGAGCCTCAACGAGGTGCTCGCCGGCTTCAACGCCATGTACCCCGACGTGACGATTGAGACCCTGTTCATTCCCCACGAGGACATCCAGAACAAGGCCACGACCGAGCTGGGCGCCGGCGAGGGGCCGGACATCCTCATCGACGCCAGCGACCGCGGGCCCAGCTACCTCGAAGCCAACCTGATCTACGACATGAGCGACCTCATCTCCCCCGAAGTCGTCGACGGGCTGGTCGACTCGGCCGTGGACGCCGTCACCTACGACGGTGTGCTGGTCGGGCTGCCCCAGACCCTCAAGGGCGTCGTCATGTTCCGCAACAAGGCCCTCATGGCCGACCCGCCCGCCTCGCTCGACGACATCATCGACGCAGGCGACGCCAGCTTGGAGCGCGGCTACTTCTTCGCCATGGCTCACCTCTCGGAGGCCTGCGGCGGCATGATCGCCAACGCCGACGGGACCGCCGCCTTCAACACGCCCGAAGGCGTCTGCTGGCTGGAGCTGATCGACTCCTTCCCCGGAGTTGCGGGCGAGTACAACAACGACAACGACGTCGACACCTTCAAGCAGGGCATGACCTCGGTCATCATCGACGGCACATGGAACGCCTCCGGGCTCGCCGATGCGATCGGCCCCGAGAACCTGGCAATCGACCCGTGGCCGACGACCGAGTCCGGCGCCCTCTCCGGCGTCGTCCAGACCGAGTCGATCTACATCGGCGCCAACACGTTCGACGACAAGCTCGCCGCCTCCGCCGCCTTCGTGGAGTACTTCCTCTCCCCCGAGGCCCAGGCCATCTTGGCCAACCCTGACAAGGCCGGGCACATCCCCGCGGTCGACGGCCTCCAAGTCGAGGGCGACATCCAAGCCCAGGCTCTCGCCGCCTTCCAGAGCGGGGGCGTAGCCCAGCCCCGTCACGGCGGCTGCTACTGGGCGAACATGGACACGGCCCTCCAGGCCTACTTCGGCGGGTCCTCCTCAGCCGAGGACGCCTTGGCCGAGGCGGCGGAGACCATCAACTCCGCGGTCGAAGCGGGTGAGTGCCCCTAACGGCCGGGCGCCGAGCCTTTAGCCGCCGCGACTCGGAGGTGGGTTCTCCTCCTCCCGCCTCCGAGCGGCGGCTTCAAGCGGGCGGCGGGAAGGAGCTGGAGTGAGCGGCGCGGGCCGACCGACCGACATACAACCGAAGCCGAGGAGCAGGTTCCGGGAGAAGGCCAAGGAGACGGCCCGGGCGTACGCCTACATCTTCCCCGCCGGGCTGGTGATGCTGCTCATCTCAGTCTTCCCCCAGCTCTTCCAGCTCTGGATGTCGTTCACCGACTTCCGCGCCGAGCACCTCCGCTTCAACATCTTCGACTCCGAGACCTGGGAGCAATACACCCCCGAGGCGGTCGGCCTCGACAACTACGTCCGGATCATCGAGTCCGACCTGAACATCCCCAACTACAACTTCACCAGGCTCCTCCTCTTCACCTTCGTCTGGGCCGCGGTGAACGTCGCCCTCCACGTCTCCCTCGGCATCGGGATAGCCATGATCCTCAACCGAGAGCGCGTCATCGGCCGCAGGATCTACCGCGCCCTCTACATCATCCCGTGGGCCCTCCCGGCCTACATCTCAGCCCTCACCTGGCGCAACATGTACGACCCGACGTTCGGCGCCATCAACCAACTCCTCGGTTTGGAGACCGGCTGGCTCACCGATCAGGCCCCGCCCTTCGACGTGGCGGGCCTCTCCTGGCTGCCCCTCGCCTTCTTCGCCGTGTTGATCGCCAACACCTGGCTCGGGTGGCCGTTCATGATGGTCGTCGCCACCGGCGCCCTCCAGTCCATCCCGAAGGAGCTGTATGAGGCGGCGGACATCGACGGGGCGTCCCGCAGGCAGCGCTTCAGGCGGGTGACTCTGCCCCTGCTGCGCCCGGCGATGGTCCCCGCCGTGATGATCGGGTTCATCTGGACCTTCAACCAGTTCAACGTCATCTTCTTCATCTCCGAGGGCGGGCCGCTCGGCATGACCGAGATCCTGGTGACCCAGGCCTACAAGCTCGTCGCCGAC
>Ga0056123_1000225_pt1 | contig 11743 bp, 13 predicted proteins | sample WorMetHEROISLAND_3_FD_71122 | JGI IMG/M metagenome (GOLD analysis project Ga0056123, IMG submission 71122) | Marine gutless worms symbiont microbial communities from Max Planck institute for Marine Microbiology, Germany - Olavius sp. 3 HERON ISLAND ...
CCCTACGGATCCCCGCAGTGCGGTCAACAGGACCACGGAGCTTTTCGAATCCACGGGGCGACGGATTCTACGTCTCAGAGTGAGATAGCGTGAAATGGACGGTGCACAAGCTTCACAATGGTGTCCGAAAAATCGGCCTCGACTCTCGGATTTCCGACGCCTGATGTCGTTTCAAAAAAGCCGCACCCTTCGGGAAAGGGGTTAGAGCTAAATGGCACTGACTGTAAGAAAGAACTCATAAAGATCAATGAGTTACGAACTACCACTAAGCGACGATACCAAGGATAATCCGCTGGTTATCGCGTGCAATCTCTCTTGGCTATAGGGTTAATCCCGCGCAATTTCGGTGGGCTAAAGTAAACCGTAACCCATTGACTTGTCTAGATATCATCACTTAAGTCAGTGCCATTCGGGTCAGAGCCCTTAATATGCGCTATCCTCGCGGCGGACTACCCGAAGATCACCCTACAATGTCTCGCAAGCCAAGGTTTTTCGTTGTAGACATGTCGACCCATATCGTTCAACGGGGGAAACAGCCGCCAGGCTATCTTCTTCCTTCTCCGACAACGACTTCCGGGTCTATTCAGCACTTGGCCGAGAAGTCGTTTCTGTCTTCCGGAAGAATCGGTTATAATTAAAAAACAAGGTAAGGAAAAAATCGCATTCTCGTATCGAGACTTGAAAAATTCCAAGGACAGGATTTTTCAGTGTCCTCAAAAGGGCCCTGTGGACAAACAAATGGCACTCGATGTCGTGCCACAGATCAAACTCGGCGTGAGCGCCTATCTCCTGGGTCAACGGGTGCGCTTCGACGGCAAGCACAAGCACAACGACTTTCTCACCGGCCCCTTTGCCGACTGTGTCGAATGGGTACCTGTATGTCCCGAGGTCGGCAGCGGAATGGGTGTCCCGTGGCCGCCGATCCGATTGGTCGGCGATCCGGAACAGCCACGGGCCATCGGCGTGGCTCCCCGGACCGGATGTGACCAAGAAGCTCCTGACCTTCGCCCGGCGGCAGGTCTCCTCCCTTGGGGATTTGGACGGCTACCTCCTGAAGTAGGGCCCCCTAAACTGCGGTAAGGAGCGGGTCTAGCTCCACGACCCCGAGCACGCGACCGTGGTGCACACGGGTATCGGCCTCTTTGCTCGGGTCCTGATGGTAACCTGGCCTTTGCTGCCGGTAGGCGAGGAGATGTGGCTGAACACCCCGACACTACGCGAGCACTTCCTCATCCGGGTCTTGGTATACCACCGATGGTGAGGGTTGACCGCGGCCGGAATCACGGCCGAGCGGCTGCGTGAGTTCCATGCGGATCACAGGTCTCTGATCCGGATTCATTCCCGGGCCACCTGCAAGCACATGCACCTGGAGCACTTACTCGCTACCTCGGCGGAAGTTAGGTCCGGACCGGATCGCAGACCGCTACGTGACCATGCTCACGGTCGTCCTCGAGCAGCCGGCCGGCCGGGCCGGCCACGCCACTAGCCCGCAGGGCAACAACCGATCCGCAATCGGCCGTGCGGACAAGGCCGAGCTGATCGAGACCATCGTGGCCTACCGCCGTGGCGAGGTACCTCTGAGCAGGCTCATGACTCGGCTGTGACAGGTTGTGGCCTGACCGCCGATAGTGTTGCGATCGACGACTGATCGATTGACAAAGTATGGGCTCCCGGAATACTTTGTAGGGGACCTTGAAAAATTGCATTCCTGCAAGGCCTCAGGCCACAAAGCGAAAATGCATTTTTCAATACACTCTGTTTTCAATCGCTTACATGCTTGAAAACGGGCGGGGCATCTCGTGCCCCGCACGGGCATCTTGAAATTTTCAAGGTGCCCCATAGCCGTACAGCGGGGCGTAGCGCAGTCTGGTAGCGCACCTGAATGGGGTTCAGGTGGTCGGAGGTTCGAATCCTCTCGCCCCGACCAAAAAGCGACCGAAGATTATAGCCACCTTGAACCTCTCTAAGGTAGCCTCATGCCGTCCGGGGCTTTTTTCCGAGACGGCTTTTTCGTTCCAAGGACACCCTTCGGGAGCTGATATGTTCGAGAATCCATCCTTGACCACCCGCGTCCTGATCGGCAAAGGGCGTCGGTCTCTTCTTTGGCCTCATGGGCTTCATTCTCATGCTCGCCGCCTTCGGTGACCAGGGGATTATGGGCTCTCCGTTCTAGTTCATTGTCGAAGGTGCCCTGGTCGGCTCGGTGATCGACTACTTGGCTACCCGCTTCGGAGGCGAGGGCAACGCGACGGTTCGGTTCTGACTAGGAGCCCGCCGATCGCCCGGTATCCCGGACTCCGACCAATCTTTACCACGTACTGACCCGAGTCGAGCCCCATGCCGACGCAAGCCCCACCGGAGCTTACCCGACCCACTATCCGAACTTGGGGCAGTATCTATGCAAGATGCGGGGAACCCCCGGCAATCGTCCGCCGCCCGTGGCGGTGACCGAGATACTCCGGTCCTGGCTCGGGGCCTTTCTGGGTATCGGCGCAGTGGCCTTGCTCGGACACTACTTCCGGCTTGCGGGGAGCGATCACCTCTTCATGATCGGCTCGCCTGCTATCAGGTACTCCCGCCCATCCCCGGACTGGTGGAAGCCACCGCCATGGCCAGTGCCATCGCGCTCATGCACCTGACCCCCTACATCCGCCGGGCGGGGCGACGGCCTTGATCGCCGTCATCGGCTCCGAGGTGGTCCACTCCCTGGATTATCTCTTCGTCTTGCTACCGGTGGGCCTGGGCGCGGTCATCCTGCTCACTGTCGGACTGGTGGTCAACAACCTGGGCCCTGATCGCCGTTATGCGGAATCTTGGCTGTAGGACACCTCGAATTTTTCGAGGTGTCCTTTGGCTTCCCCTCTTCCTAACCCTCTCCCGGAGCCGGCCTTCACTCACATTCGAGTCCGCCGGACTATCCTCAATACCAGCTCCCCGGAGAGAGCGGGGCTTTTCGGTCGCCGGAATCCCGATGGAACAACACTGTCTATCGGACGCAACGCAACCGGTTCGCGTTGTTCGGGGCCGGAGAAGTGGACGGTTGCTTGGGTTACCACCATCAAAAACCTTACAAGTCGGCGATAGGTGACCCGGGTATGTCTGCTACATAGCGGGCCGATCAGCGATTGCGTAGCAAGGTCTCGAAGACGGATTCACGACCGATCGCCAATTGGTTGGTGATGTCCGCGGCGGCGATCACGAGCATGCCAGGTAAGATGATATTGGGATTGCCGGTGAGCTCGAGCAACGCGATCAAGGCGGCTAGGGGGGCCCGCAGGCTGGCCCCCATCATGGCGGCCATGCCGATGGTGGCGTAGAAGGCGGGGGCCGCCGTGGCCATGGGGGTGATCAGGCCGAACAAGCTGCCGAACGCCGATCCCGCCGCACCGCCCATAAGCAGGGTAGGTCCGATCAGGCCTCCGGGGACCCGCAGTCCGACAGCCGTACCCGTAGCTACCAGCTTGGCCAAGGCGATCGCCGCCACCAGACCCACCCCGAAGCTCGGCTCGCCGGCCAGCAGCTGGTTCAGAATCCTGTCGTTAGTACCCATGATCTGGGGAGCCCACAGGGCCAAGCTGCCGGTTACCAGGCCCGCCAGGGTGAAGCCGAAACGATTGGACCAGGTGCGAGTACGCACGGCGACGAACTCACATAGGCTGACGAAGCCGATCGCCAACACGCCGATCATCAACCCGAGCAGGATCAGGTTCAGCAGCTCCCAGTAGCTGTGCAAATCCAGCGGTGGCAGGTTGAAGCCGGGACTGATACCGGGCATCAGCCGGTGGATGACCGCACCGACGACAGAGGCCATGATGACGGGTAAAAAGCGGCTGACCTCGTAACGCACCCGCAACACTTCGATCACGAAGACAACCCCCGCCAGTGGGGTATCGAAGGCGGCGGCAATCGCGGCGGCTACACCGCAAGCTATCAAGGTGTAGCCGTCTTCGGCAGATACCCCCATCCACTGTCCGATTCGGCTGGCACTGGCCGCGCCGATATGGACCGATGGTCCCTCCGTGTCCACTGCGTGTCCGGCCACGATCGCGGTGATCGCACCGCCGAACTGGGTAAACAGGTTGGCCATTGGCAGATACTTCTTGCCAGGCATACGCAGGCGACGCAGCACATGGATCACGCCCACCTCGCGGTGTTCGGGGCGCAGCCGATCGAAGATCAGCCCGAGCAGAAACCCTCCGACCACCGGCGAGACGAGCCGCCGCCAAGGGTCCGGATCCGTGTAGACTCCGTCCCGTGCCACCGGCAGCAAGAGGAGCTGGCCGAGCCCGATGGTTGCCCGGAAGGCCAGCACCACCAGGCTGGCTATGACACCACTGAGCATGCCGAGCAAGGTCAATCGCAACCAGTTGGCGCGAGCGGGTATCACGGCTTCGAGATTCCTGAGCTTGATGGAACCTTGAGGGCACCTTGAAGAGTTCAGGGTCCCCGCAAGAGGAAATGGTCCACAGGCTTCGGATCACGCATACCGAGTAGCCGCAAGCTCCAGATAGCTGCGGTGGAGCCAGTGTACCTGCTCCGCGAGTGCCTGCGGATCGCCGCCGTTGTCGATGATGTCGTCCGCGCCGGCCAGGTGCCGGGAGCGGGGAACCTGGCTATCGATGATCCGCCGGATCTCCGCAACAGCCAGACCGCTCCGGCGGTGGACGCGGCGTATCTGCTCGGCTACGGGGAGGTCCACCACTAGGATCCGATCGGCGAGCCCCGTCTGCCCGGTCTCGAACAACAGGGGTATCTCCAGCACCGCATAAGGCGCCGTGAGCCGGGCCAGGCGGTGGCGCATCTCGGCCACGATCCGCGGGTGCAGGATGGCTTCGAGGCGTGCGCGGGCCCCGGCATCCGAGAAGACCAAGGCCCGCAGGGCGGCCCGGTCCAGGTGTCCATCGGCGGTGATGAAGCGGACACCCAAGGTCTTCGCGATCAGTGCCAAGACCGGACTGCCCCGGGCCGTCAGGGCGCGGGAAATGGCGTCGGCATCGATGATGGGAACGGCCAGCTCGGCCAGCAGGGCGGCGATGCTGGATTTTCCGCTGCCCACACCCCCGGTGAGGGCTACGACCAACATATCGAGATACTCCCGCAGTTATCATCCCGGATTAGGTCGTGTTGGCATTCAACCCAACCTGATAAACGACGAATTCAAGAGACCCTATGGAAATCCAGCTCGCAAGAAAACAGGATGATAAGGATCGACTTGTATCGGCTCCTATTGATTGGACACGAATTTGCAAATCAGGAGGCCTGCTGCGAACAGGCCAACTGTCGGGCTTCCAGGGAGTGAAAAAGCCCAGCTTCCCAAGACGCCGGTGGGCCTTGTAGCGCCTGACGAACGCCTCGACGGCTTCATGCACCACTCAGGCTGGAAAGTACGGCCATAGATAGCCTGTTCCCTCAGGGTCCGATGGAAGCGCTCAGTCACACCCTTGTTCGGGCTCGGCGACGAAGGCCAAGCTCGGTGTGATGTCCCGGAAGCGAATCCGGTCGACGAAGTGATCGGGGGTGTATTGAGGACACCTTAAAAAATTCGAGGTGTCCGTGCGGGGGGCAAGGATACTCCGCCGTTTCTCAAGCATGCCAGTGCTCGAGACATGAAAGCAAAGCGGAAACCGTGTTCTCGCTTTGCGACTTGCAAAAATTGCAGGGATGCAATTTTTCTAAGGTCTCCGCTAGCTGGGGCCAGGCTCGAACCGATTGTCGGATCCGGTACGTGTCGCCGATTCGGCCGTGGATGCCGGCGTAGTCGGTTTATCCTCGATATCCTCCAGGATGGTTTCCAGCGGGTTGCTCCGGGCCTGCTTGTCCAGGATCTCCTTGAGCTCCTGCGCCTTGATCTCGCGGTCGATCTCCGCCTTCATCGAGTTCAGCATGCGCCGCCCCCGTCCGATCCACAGCCCTGCGGTATGGGCCAGCTTGGGCAGGCGCTCGGGCCCGACCACCAGTAGCAGAATCAACCCGATGAGGGCGAGCTCCCAAAATCCAACGTCGAACATGAATCGATCCTAGGCCGGGGACGGTATTCAGGTCAGCTCTTTGTCCTTGGCCGCAGTGACCTTGTCGCCATCGGTGCTGCGCTTGGCGGTCTTCTCCGCGAGCTGTTTCGGCTCACTATCCTCCTTCTCGCTCTCCGTCATGGCACTACGGAAACCCTTTACCGCATTACCCAGGTCCGAGCCGATACTCTTCAGCCGCTTGGTGCCGAAGAGCAACAGCACGATCACCAAGATAATCAACAACTGCCAGATGCTGATGCCGCCGAATCCCATGATCTCCTCCGACACCACCCCGCAGGGATGGTCGTTGGTTTGTCTTTTTGCCCCGGGAGCAGTGCACAAGCACTTGAAAGAAAAATTAAAACCGAACTCTCACTTCGCGACTCGAAAAATTCCAGGGCACTAGTGCTCCAACTTTTAGTTGAATAAATTCAGTTGGTTATCGTGCTCGCGCTCGTCGGGATTGTATGCTGAATCTTTAATCGTTTGATTTCATTTAATTTATTCGAAGATGATGCGGCTACAGAATCTGTAGAATTGTGTGGAAACGGACAGCGATTTTCAGCCGCTTCTTGATAATGGCCACAAGCACATAGACGGAAATGGTGATCTCGAGAAGACGAATATACCTGTGTACATGCGTCGTTGTTCTCAGCCCGCAATTTCGCGGGAGAGGCTGTCACCTTAGCGTACCGCAGTTCGCGTCGGCAACCGGAATAATTCCAAATATTTATCTATATAATGAATGGGTTATCCTGAATCTCAGGTCATAACGTTGGGATACTAGTAATTCCAGGGATGAAATTTTTCAAGATCCCCTCGAGGCGCCTTGCGCCGTGGCGGAATGAACACCACAGATACCGCCGCATCGGGTTCCGATCATAACCCAAAAAACGCCCCTTACGCTGCGGGAGGTAAGTAAAGGGCACCTTGAAAAATTGCCGGGATGTAATTTCCGGTAGCCTTATTGGTGGTGTTTTAATTTTGTTGTACCCGATGTAGCGGGCACCGCAAAAAAATCCCAGGGAGGCCCTCTTTCAGGGTTCCCTTTACTCGACAACAACAAGTTTAGAACACCACCCAAACGATTACCGCAGATCCGAAGGATCCTTTAGGACAAGGCCCCGTCGACGCCGGCCTCGTCGAAGCTCGCCATCTCCCGGTGCAGGGTGCAGGCGAGACGCAGTAAGGGCAGCGCGGATGCGGCTCCGCTGCCCTCTCCGAGCCGGAGACCCAGATCGAGCAGCGGCTCGGCATCGAGCGCATCGAGCAGGATCGCATGGCCCGACTCCCGGGATCTGTGTGCGAACAACATCCAGTCCCGGGCCCCGGGCAAGATGTGGGTCGCGGTCAAGGCCGCACTACCGGCGATGAAGCCATCGACGAGTACTGGAATTCCCAGCTGGGCCGCACGTAGGTAAGCCCCGGTCAGGGCCGCGATCTCGAATCCGGCGACCCGGCGCAGGGCCTCCTGCGGGGTGTCCAGCGCGGCTCGATGTCGCCGTAGGGCACGTTCGATCAGGGCCGCCTTGTGGGCGATGCCGGCGGCGTCGAGACCGGTACCGGGCCCGGTCAGCTCGGGGGCCGGGCGATTCAGCAGGGCACAAACCAGCGCTGTGGCCGCGGTGCTGTTGCCGATACCCATATCGCCGCCGATAATCAGCCGACAGTCCTCGGTGGCCGCCCGATCCACCGCTGCGCGCCCGGTGGCCAAGCAAGTGTCGAGTTCGGCGTTCGACATGGCCGGCTCGTGTGAGAAATCTCGGGTGGAGGGGCCGACGTCGATCAGATGCACCGACGGAGGCAAGGATTCGCGGGCAATTTCGCCGACGGTACCGAGCACGATCAGCTCCAGTTCGGCATTGAGCGTCCTTGCCAGCACCGAGATCGCGGCTCCCCCGGCCGCCATATTGGCCACCATCTGGGCGGTCACACTCTGGGGATAGGCCGAGACACCGGCACCGGCAACCCCGTGGTCACCGGCAAATACCAGGATCCGCACCGGGTCGACCGTCGGGCAGACCTCGCCCTGCATCGCGGCCAATAGGATTGCGATTTCCTCCAGCCGTCCCAGTGACCCCGGGGGTTTGGTCAGATGTGTCTGCCGTTCGGCGGCGGCCTGCCGTGCGTTCTCGTCCGGTGGCCGCGCGGGCTCGGATATCCAACTCATGACAACCGTTCCTCGTGGATATTCAATACCTCAGTGCTCCCGATGGATGGCAAAAGATAGCTTGTCCAGCACGCCCATCATCACTGCCGAAACCACGAAGGTCAGATGGATGATCACATACCACATGAGCTTGTCGTTCGGGATCTGGGACGCATTCATGAAGACGCGCAGCAAGTGGATAGAGGAGATGGCTACGATGGAGGCCGCGACCTTGAGCTTGAGGGTGCCGGCGTCCAGCTTGCCCAGCCAGCCGAGCTTTTCGCTATCATCGTCGACCTCTATGCGTGAGACGAAGTTCTCGTAGCCCGAGAACATCACCATCACGACCAAGCTGGCCACCAGCACCATGTCGATCAGGGCCAAGACCGTGAGCACCATGTCCGTTTCCCGAATGATCAGGATATGGCTCAGGACATGGAAGAGCTCCTGGAAAAACTTCACCCCCAGGGCGACCAGGGCCAGCGACATGCCGATATAGATCGGGGCCAAGATCCAGCGGCTGGAGAAAAGCAATTTTTCGATCGCACGTTCCCACATGACGAGTATCCGAGCTGCGAAGAGGAGCACCAAATTTACCATGAACGGCGCCCGTGCTCGTAGCTTGCGGGCCGCTCCCGGGCTATTCCGCGGCTATGAGCCACGGCCCCATCGAAAGTTCTCCTCGTATCGGACTCCCTCGTCGGTGTCCGGTTGGTAGACTCAAGTCCCCATGACCTCCGTACTCCTGGCCACACCGCCGTTGATGATGCCCAACGGTCCCTATCCCGATCCCGCGACCTCGTATCTGACCGGGTTTCTGCGTGCGCAGGGAATTACCGCCCATCAGTTCGATCTCTCGATCCTGCTGACCACGCACCTGCTGTCGCGGGCATTTCTGCCCCGGCTGCGGCAGGCCGCCGAACAGTACGCAGCCACGCAGGAGACAGTGCCTCCCACCGTCGCGTTTTCCTTGCGACCTACACCGAACTACGAGCGGACCATCGATTCGGTCATGGCCTTCATTCAGGGTAAGGACCCCAGCCTGACCCACCGCATCGGCTCGGGAACCTTCTGCCCCGAGGGTCCGGGCCTTACCGGTCTCCGGGTGTAAGCCGATCTGCTGGAGCAGGCCCACGGTGATTTGGCCTTGCCGGATCGGGCCAAGCTGCTGGCCGCCCGCTTCCTGGTCGACCTGATCCGGGTCATCGGCATCACGATCGATAAGGACTTCGCGCCCTGGAAATACGGCCGCGACCTGGTCAGCCCCGACTTCGGGCCCCTGGCCGAGAAGTTGGCCCGAGCATCCTCCCTGATCGACCGCGAGCTGTTGGGACTGTGGAAGCCTATCCTGGAGGCACGAGGCACACCGCCCGGACTTGGTATGCCTCGACCGTGCCCTTCATGGGCAACTGCTACGGCGCCCTGCGCCTCGGCAAGGCGGTGCGCGAGGTCCTACCGGCGGCCAAGATTGCCCTCGGCGGTGGGTTTGCGGCAACTACCTGAGCAACCTGAAAGAGCCGGCGGTATTCGAGTTCGTGGACTACATAATGCTGGATGCCGGATAATGCTGGATGCCGGCGAGCGGCCCCTGATTTGTCTGCTTGAGCATCTGGAGGGCCGACGGCCGCTGTCGGGTCTGCACCGGACCTGGGTGCGCGAGAACGGCTAGGTCCGGTACGGGTCTGGGACGACCTGGCGGATATCCCCTAGGCACTCACCGGTTATCCCACTTACGAGTCCTTGCCCTTGGACCGGTACTTCTCGGTGATGCAGGTGCCCAACGCCTACGGCCGGTTGCAGCTGGGTATGCGCTGGCACAAGCTCAGCCTGGCGCATGGCTGTTACTGGAGACGGTGCGCCTTCTGCGGGACTAGCCTGGACTATGTCTGCCGCTATGATCCGGCACCGGTGGCGCTCACCATCGAGCGCATGCAACGGGTCGCCGCGGAGACCGGCTGTACCGGCTTCCACTTCGTCGACGAGGTGGAAGCCCCGAAGCTGCTCAAGGTCCTAATCCTAGGCGCTGATCGCGCGGGATTCGAGTTTCAGCTGGTTCACCAATATCCGCTTCGAGCAGGCCTTTGCTGACCCGGCCCTCACCGACTCATGGCGCGTGCCGGGTACATCGGCATCGCGGGCAGACTCGAGACTGCCTCGGACCGGCTTCTGGACCTGATGGACAAGGGGATCCGCGTCGAGCAGGCCGCGCGCGCGTGCTGCGTCCTGGCCCGCTCCGGCATTTCGGTGCATGCCTATCTAAGTACGGCTTCCCCACCGAGATCGAGCAGGAGGCCATCGACAACCTGGAGCGGGTCCGTCAGCTCTTCGCCCTGGGCTATGTTCAGGCTATGTTCAGTCTGTCAACTGGAACCCCTTCAGCCTCACCATCCGCAGCCCCGTGGCCCGAAACCCCGGACGCTACGGCATCCGCCTGCGTATCCCCGAAGGGGACTTTCCGGCTAGGTAGTGGTTCCCTACGAGGACCCCACACCCTACGCGGGAGCTGCTCGGGGTGGGACTCAAGCGCACAGGCTACACCTTCAATCGGGGGGTTGGACTGGACCGGGACGTCCGCTCCTGGTTCACTAAGCCCCTCGCCCCACCCGAGGTGCCACCGGACTTCATCCGCTCCCTGGTGCCGCCCGATGCGGAAGCCGGTGGACACCGCCGACAACCCTGGCGTCTCGCCGGGGCCGCTTGGTCGGACCGACCCCGGCACGGGCTGCAGGTGCCGGATTGGATCGCGGTCCGCACAGAGGAAACCGAGGGAGATGACCTCAGGCTGCTCGACTTCAGCTCCGATACCCCCTACCCTCGCCCCGAGGGCATCGGTGCCGAATGCTGGCGGCTGCTTGCGGAAGGCCTGTCCGAGGCGGAAATCGTGACGCACCTGGCGACAACCTGTAGCGTGCCTCGTGAGCAAGTCACGGCCGATATCTCGACACTCATCCGGGAGCTGCGTGAGAGTGGGCTTCTGCAACGGAGCCACCCGGATTCACCGTGGTGAAAACCCAATCGGGGAGACCTGGAATTTCCGGGTGGTACCCGCTCGTAGATGCTCTCCATCAAATCCCTTTGGCTCATGGAGCCACCTGTATGACCGCTATCTATCCGCCTCGTTGAGCCGGTACTCTCGCGGTAGGAACCCCCGTTACCGGGCACCCCCCGCACAGACCCAGACGTGCGGTTTTGATGAGTAGGCCGGTCCCTACCGTTGCCCCAGGACACAGTTTATCTTCTCCGTTACCGCCTGGTTTTCCGGTGGTACCGCAATATCGTGTCCGCACAAAGGTGCGTCACCGACCCCTCGTAGAACCGGACAAGGTGCGTTACACCATCCGGCTCCCAGTTTGAGAGCTTACCTTTATTTAGACAGGCTCTCAATCTCTCATCTGAGGTCACAGCTTACGCTAGGCCTTCAACGACTCCACGTCGATACCGTGCGGGCCACTCTCTTAGGTGTCAAGTCCCGTGTGATTATATTCCAAGAAAGAGCCATCCTCTGTTGCAGGCCAGAGAGGTCTTACACCGGCTCGCCAAGGAGGGAGTCGAGGACAGACTGAAGAAAGCCGAGCGGCCGGTCGGC
>Ga0056123_1000226_pt1 | contig 11622 bp, 8 predicted proteins | sample WorMetHEROISLAND_3_FD_71122 | JGI IMG/M metagenome (GOLD analysis project Ga0056123, IMG submission 71122) | Marine gutless worms symbiont microbial communities from Max Planck institute for Marine Microbiology, Germany - Olavius sp. 3 HERON ISLAND ...
GATTCCGTTGAATTAAACTTAGAATCAATTTCAATTGCGCCTACTATTCTCACTAAAAGAATAAATAATGTAATCAATTTTATTTTCATCGATTGCTGAATTTACAAATTATATTCTTTGAAAAATTGTATAAATCATAACAAAGAACTAATTTTTAGGTTAAAGTAAATGCTATTTTCAATATTTTGAGGAAGTTATGTTTGATTTGCCAATGATAAAAACATATTATTCAACATTAGATAAGAAAATCAATGAGGCTCGTAATTTATTCAAGAGACCTCTAACTTTGACGGAGAAAATATTATTTGCGCACAGCGCTCAAACACTCAAGGAAGTTCCTCATAGGCAAAAAACTTATATTCAATTGAACCCTGATCGCATTGCGATGCAAGATGCAACCGCACAAATGGCTCTTTTGCAATTTATGTCAGCGGGGAAAAACACTACAGCGGTCCCGACAACAGTACATTGCGACCATTTAATCGCTGCCAAAGAAGGTGCAGAGGAAGATCTTAAAGATGCCAAAGTAACAAATGGCGAAGTATATAATTTTTTACATTCAGTAAGTCAAAAATATGGTATTGGTTTTTGGGAACCGGGTGCTGGAATCATTCATCAAATTGTGTTAGAAAATTACGCTTTTCCAGGTGGTATGATGATTGGTACCGATTCTCATACCGTGAATGCAGGTGGCCTGGGAATGATTGCAATAGGTGTCGGTGGAGCCGACGCTGTCGATGTTATGGCAGGTATGCCATGGGAACTGCGGTGGCCTGGAATAATCGGTGTAAAATTAAGTGGTAAGTTAAGTGGTTGGGTTTCAGCTAAAGATGTAATTTTGAAATTAGCTGGAATTTTAACCGTGAAAGGTGGAACCGGAAAAATTGTTGAATATTTCGGAGAGGGAACGCAATCTATTAGTGCTACTGGAAAAGCGACAATAGCTAATATGGGCGCTGAAATTGGTGCAACTACATCGATTTTTCCGTACGATAATAAAATTCAAGAATATTTAAAATTTACTGGTAGAGATTCAATAATAAAATCGATATGTGCAGTAAAACAACATCTTGTTGCTGATGATAAGATTTTAAATAATCCCAAAAAATATTATGATCAAGTAATTGAAATTAATTTATCTGAATTGGAACCACATATAGTTGGCCCATTTACCCCTGATTTAGCGCGCCCGATTTCAAAAATGGCTAAAGCAGTTAAGGAAAATAAATATATTGATGAGATCAGTGCCGGATTGATAGGCAGTTGTACTAATTCTTCCTACGAAGATCTTGAACGAGCTGCAAATGTTGCCGCGCAGGCAATCAATTTTGGTCTTAAGCCGAATAGTACTTTTTTAATTAGTCCCGGTTCTGAACAAATTAAGGCAACAGTTAACCGTGACGGTCAGCTTAAAAAGCTACAGAAATTAGGTGGAATTATTCTTGCAAATGCTTGCGGTCCGTGCATTGGTCAATGGAACAGAACAAGTATCAAGTCTGGACAAAAAAATACAATTATTTCGTCATTTAACAGAAATTTTGCGCGTCGAAATGATGGTAATCCTGTAACACATTCATTTATTGCAAGTCCCGAAATTGTAACAGCTCTCACAATCGCGGGACGATTGAGTTTTAATCCTGTAACAGACTTTTTGTATAACAAAAATGGTCAGAAAGTCAAATTAAGTCCGCCAGTAGGTAAAGAATTACCGATAAGCGGATTTAAGCGTGGGAAAATAGGATATGAACCTCCTCCAATTGATGGGAAAAATGTTCAAATTAAAGTCAATTCCGACAGCAAAAGGTTACAATTATTAGTTCCATTTGACAAATGGAATGGTGAAGATTATTATAGATTGAACATCTTGATGAAAGCTAAAGGAAAATGTACGACCGATCATATTTCACCCGCTGGTCCTTGGTTAAAATATCGTGGCCATTTAGATAATATTTCTAATAATATGTTCAGTGGTGCTGTAAATGCATTTACAGGCGAAATTGGTAAGGGAACTAATCTGGAAACTAGTGAAAAAAGTATTGATTATAATATTATCGCACGCGATTATAAAACTAAAGGGATTGGTTGGGTTGCAATTGGTGATCATAATTATGGAGAAGGTTCAAGCCGCGAACATGCAGCGATGGAGCCGAGATATTTAGGATGTTTAGCCGTAATTACTAAAAGTTTTGCAAGGATCCATGAAACGAATTTAAAAAAACAAGGAATTTTACCACTTACTTTTGTAAATGCCAATGACTATGATTTAATCGGTGAACAAGACAAAATATCAATTTTAGGTATAAAACAATTAGCACCAGGTTCGGTATTAGATATTGAAATCATTCACAAAGATCGAACAAAAGATATAATCAGAGCGACACATTCATATTCTAATCTCCAAATCGAATGGTTTAAATTCGGTTCAGCATTGAATATGATTGCGGCAATGAATTAATTTTTCTAATATTATAATTCAATTAAATAATATTTGTTGCATCATAAATATTAAATGTTTAATTTTTGATGTACTATTGACAACGTTGTCATTACTAATGTTGAAAGAAATAACTACAATAAAACATATCGCTGATTACACAGGTGTATCATTTAAAACCGTATCACGTGTTATCAATGGTAGCAATGGTGTAAGACTTGAAAAACGATTAAAAGTTGAAGAAGCAATTAAAAAATTTCAGTATCGACCAAATATCGGTGCGCGATCAATTCGAACGCGATTGTCCCAAGTAGTAGGTTTTATTTCTGATTATATTACCTCGACTCCATTTGCAGTAGATGTTGTTCATGGTGCTGAAGTTATGGCATGGGAGCATGACCGGATGTTGTTAGTTGTAAATACACAGTCAAATAGAACAGTTCTAGAGCAAGCAATTGAGATGATGTTAAGTCGGCAAGTTGAAGGTATAATTTATGCTGCTATGTATCATCGTGAAGTTGAAATGCCGAATTCAATTAAACAAGTACCTGCAATTTTGGTGAATTGTTTTTCAAGAGACCGTTCAATTAAATCTGTTGTCCCTGATGAATTTGAAGCCGGAAAATGTGCCACCGAAATATTAATTAAAAAGGGTCATACAAGAATAGCATTAATTAATTTACCTGATGACAGTGCCGCTGCACAAGGCCGTTTGGCTGGTTATATTTATGCATTGGAAAAGTATGGCATCACTTATAATCCAAACTATGTAATTCCGGGAATTGTTAGAAATACAAATGGTGAAAAAAATATAGCACATGAAAGTGCAATTCATTTGTTAGTTCAGAATAATCCGCCTACAGCAATATTTTGTGGTAATGATCGAATCGCCATGTGCGTTTTTGACGCTGTAAAGGAGAATGGTTGTAGTATACCAGATGATGTTGCGATCATTGGTTTTGATAATCAAGAAGTTATTGCTACAAATTTGAGACCGAGTTTGTCTACAATGGCACTTCCACATAAAAAGATGGGAAGTTGGGCAATTGATCAACTGCTAAATTGTAATGATAGTGATAGTCTTGTACAGAAAAAAATGGAATGCAAATATATTATGAGAAAATCTGTTTGATATATAATATTTGAATAGAATTAATAAATGAAATGAACTTTAACTTAAAAAGAAGGAATAAGATAATGAATAGAGTAACGATGAAATTGATTACTGTTTCCGTGTTTTTTCTATCCATACTTTTTGGAGAAGGAAAAATTATCGGTACAGTAGTTGATGCTGATGGTGTTGCTATTCCCGGAGCCAATGTATTCTTGGAAGGTTCTACACTTGGCGCGGCAGCAGACGCAGACGGAAATTTTGTAATCATGAATGTTCCACCAGGTGATTATAATGTAATTGCTTCGGCAATTGGACATCAATCAGGAGAACAAATTGTTCGCGTGGTAGATGGAGAAGGTTCGGAAGCAATGTTTACATTAGGTTTGGACGTCTTAGGTTTGAGTGGTTTGGTTGTAACCGGTGTCGCAAATCCTGTCTCAAAAATTGAGTCGAGTGTATCAATTTCAACTTTTGATATCCGTGATGCCGAACAATCGGCCCCTCGCACAACTGCCGAAATGCTTCGTACTATTCCTGGTGTAAGATCAGAAGCATCAGGTGGTGATGGAAATACTAATATTACGGTTCGTGGTGTTCCGATATCAGCCGGTGGTTCGAAATATCTCCAATTGCAAGAGGATGGCTTACCGGTATTACAATTTGGTGACATTGCCTTCGCTACTGCAGATATATTTTTGCGTGCGGATAATAGTGTCAACCGAATTGAAGCAATCCGCGGTGGTTCTGCTTCAACTTTGGCAAGTAATTCACCAGCTGGAATTATCAATTTTATAAGCAAAACTGGATCTATTGCGGGAGGTAGCATTAGAACTACAGCTGGAGTAGATTACAATAGTTTTCGCGCTGATTTCAGTTATGGTGCACCACTCACAGATGATTTGAGTTTCCATATCGGTGGCTTCTATCGTCTGGGTGAAGGTCCGCGAACAGCTGGTTATAATGGCAATAATGGTGGGCAATTAAAATTGAACTTAACAAAGCGCTTCAATGAAGGTCATTTAAGAGTTTATTACAAACATTTAAATGATAGGTCAATTGCCTATATGCCTATGCCATTAAAAGTTGAAGGGACTAATGAAGATCCTGAGTGGGGTTCAATTGATGGATATGATGGAAATTTTGGAACTCCTCATAGTCCATTTTTATTGCAAAATTTGGGCCTTGGACCAAATGGTGAATTAAGACGAACAGACGTTGCTGATGGTATGCACCCTCTATCACAAGCAGTTGGGTTAGAATTCGTGAGAGAATTAGCTGATGGATGGAAAGTAGAAAATCGCGGACGATTTGCTCTAAATTCCGGAAGATTTGTAACACCGTTCCCAGCTCAAATAAGTTCTGCGGAAGAAATGGCTGAATCAATAGGAGGTGAGGGAGCTAAACTACAATTTACAGATGGTAATTCATTTGGAAGTAACCTCGCTATGCGTATCCATATGTTTGATACTGAATTAAATAACTTTAATAATTTAGTCAACGATTTAAAACTATCTAAATCACTTGGAACGGCTGATATAACTGTTGGATTATTCAAATCATATCAATCAATTTCTATGTCTTGGCTATGGAATTCCTATGTATCAGAAATAAAAGGTGACGGTGCTCGTTTGGCTAATGTAATCGCAGCTGACGGTACAAACCTAAGTGAAAATGGCTTATATGCCTATGGTGTTCCCGCTTGGGGAAATTGTTGTCAGCGTAATTACGACGCCGATTATGAAACTACCGCGCCATATGCAATCGTAGCTTTGGAAGTAAATGACGAATTAAATGTAGATGCCAGTGTTCGATTTGATTATGGTGATGTTACTGGAAATTTTGCTGGAACGGTGCAAACAACTTATGATATGAATAATGATGGAACAATTTCACCGAATGAAGAGAGCGTATCTGCAATAGATAATGCCAATACAACTGCCGTTGATTACGAATACGATTATGTTTCATATTCTGCCGGTGCAAATTATAAACTTAACAAGGATATGGCTGTTTTCGGTCGATTTAGTCGTGGTGGATCTGCAAAAGCTGACAGACTGTTATTTAGCAGAGCTCAATATCTAGATGGTGAGAAAATGGCAGCAAAAGACATGATAAACCAAGCGGAACTTGGCTATAAACAAAATCTAAGTTTTGGTGGAATTTTCGTTACAGGATTTTATGCTCAAACTACTGAAGAGGGCGGATTTGAAGCTACAACGCAAAAAGTTATTGAAAATGACTATAGGGCTACAGGTCTTGAATTAGAAGGTGCATTTAATTTTAATGAATTTGATGTACGGGGTGGTTTAACCTTTACAAATGCAGAAATTACATCCGGTGATAATGAAGGTAATGTACCGCGTCGTCAACCTACAATAATGTTTAATCTAATTCCTGCATATTCATTTAATTCACATACTGCCGGTATCAGCTTGATTGGACAAACTAAAGCATATGCCCAAGATAGCAATGAATTGGTTATGCCAGCGTATGTAATCGTGAATGCATTCGCGAATATCAATATAACTGATGGATTGGTAGCTTCCGTAAATGCTAATAACTTACTTAATGCTTTAGGCATTACAGAAAGTGAAGAAGGAAGCATTGTTGAAAATCAAGTCAACTATGTACGTGCCAGACCTATAACCGGACGTACTATTTCACTTTCATTAGATTATACTTTCTAACACGATACAAGATAATCTTTGGGTAGCACATGCTACCCAAAGATTATCAACTATAATAATCATTATATCATAGGTAATCAATGCCTGATTTTACTTTACACCCAATAGATTTATCATTAGTTGTGATCTATATCATTTTTGTAGTTTGGCTTGGCCTATATATTGGTAAAAAACATAAAAATGCCGAAGATTATTTCCTTGCCGGCCGATCAATGACATGGTTTTTTATTGGGATTTCGCTATTTGCTTCTAATATCTCTAGCACTACATTAATTGGACTTTCCGGTGATGCATACAGCACGGGAATTTCAGTATTTAACTATGAATGGTTTGCTGTAATAATTTTAATATTTTTTGTGATATTCTTTTTACCGTTTATACTTAAATCACAAGTTTATACCATGCCTGAATTTCTTGAAAAAAGGTATGATGGCCGAGCAAGATCCTACTTCTCACTATTAACATTATTTTTAAATATTGTGGTTGATACTGCCGGTAGTTTATATGCTGGTGGATTACTGCTTAAACTCGTATTCCCAGATATACCTATGTGGCAAACGATCACAATACTTGCGATTATAGCCGGTATCTATACTATTGCAGGTGGTCTTGCTGCAGTTATTTATACTGATGCAATCCAGACAGTTTTTCTGATGATAGGTGCGATTGTAATATCAATTACGGCATTCATGAAATTGGGTGGAAGTTGGCAAATTATTTCATCTCAAGTTTCAGGGGATATGATTAGTCTTATTAGACCACTTGACGATCCTGGAGTCCCTTGGTTAGGATTATTTACAGGATTGCCTTTATTGGGTTTTTACTTCTGGTGTACAAATCAGTTTATGGTACAACGTGTGCTAAGTGCAAAAAATATTCATCACGGCAGGTGGGGCAGTTTATTTGCGGGATTACTAAAACTCCCAGTGCTATTTTTAATGGTACTTCCGGGAACAATGGCAATTTTATTATATCCTGATCTCGCCAAACCAGATTTAGTATATCCAACGCTTATGTTCGATTTACTTCCAATTGGATTACTTGGGATAGTATTAGCAGGATTCATTGCAGCGTTGATGTCTCAAATAGACTCAACTCTAAACTCAGCATCTACGTTGGTTACCATGGATTTTATCTTTAAATGGAAACCTAGTCTAACCAGCAAACAATTAATGAAAATTGGAAGATGGGTGACCTTCGGATTTATGGTGCTTGCGGCACTATGGGCACCTCAAATTGAAAATTTTGGCTCTTTGTTTAAATATTTGCAAAAAGTACTATCATATACTGTGCCGCCAGTTGTAGCGATGTTCTTAATTGGAATTTTTACTAGAAAAGCCAATGCTAAGGGGGCATTTGCTACTCTTATTATTGGAGTATTTTGTGGAATCATATTTTTTATTATAAATGAAATTCTAAATATTACTGACGTACACTTTTTATATATTGCACCTATATTATTTATAGTTTGTGTGGTTGTTTTGATTATTGTTAGTTTTAATTCAAAACCTGATAGCGATAAATCAATTGATATGTTGATTTGGAGTAAAAAGTCATTTGGAGATGAAACTAAAGAATTGAGAAATGTCAAATGGTTTAAAAATTATCGGTATCAAGCCATAATTCTTGCTATCGTTACATTAATATTAGTTATACTTTTTCGATAAATCATGCACATTGCCTTCCTAAATCCGCAAGGTAATTTCGATTCTAAGGATACTGGTTGGACTTTACATCCTGATTTTGGAGGTCAACTTGTCTACGTAAAAGAATTAGCATTAGAATTAGGCAAACTCGGTCATTCAGTTGATATTATTACAAGGCAGATTATTGATCCAAATTGGACCGAATTTTGTAATAAAACCGACCGCTACTCAAATCGGGATAATGTTAAGATTTTAAGAATTCCCTGTGGTCCGAAAACATTCCTTCCAAAAGAGCAACTTTGGCCGCATTTGGATTCATGGGTTAAAAATGTCTTAAGCTATTACAGAAAAAGAAAGTTACCAGATATCTTTACAACTCATTATGGTGATGGTGGATTTACGGGGATATTGATAAAAAATTTTACAGGAATTCCGTTTACTTTTACAGGTCATAGTCTTGGTGCCCAAAAGATGGATAAGTTTATAGATAGTCCGGAAGCATTTGAAAAGTGGGTTGAACAATATCAATTTGAGAAAAGAATAGCCGCCGAACGATTAAGCATGCACTACTGTAGTCGAATTTTTACCAGTACTCATTTAGAAAGAAAAACTCAATATAGTCATCATCTTTATCAAAATTATATTAATATTGATGAGAATATATTCTGTTTAGCTCCACCTGGTGTCAATTTAAAAATTTTTCATTCGGAGAAAGCGGGAAATAATTCACACACTAATGACAAAATCCAAAGTGCAATTAATCGTGATATATCTAGTAATCGTCGTAGTTTACCTATGGTTGTTTGTTCCAGCAGATTGGATAGGAAAAAAAACCATTATAATTTGGTACAAGCATGGACAGAAAATCAAAATCTTCGTGCATCTGCAAATCTTATGATTATTATTCGTGGGACAGAAAATCCACTACGGGAATGGAAGTCTACTTTTTCTGGTGAGGCAAGGATAATATTTAGTGAGTTGGTTCAATTAATTGAACAACATAATTTACATGATTGTATTGCAGGCATTGAATTGATTAATCAAAATGAATTAGCGAATTGTTACCGCTATTTAGCAAATAATATGCAGGGGATTTTTGCCTTAACAGCATTATTTGAGCCATTTGGCCTGGCACCACTAGAAGCGATGGCTTGTGGTTTGCCAACCGTAGTTACTAAAAATGGTGGTCCAAGTGAAAGTCTTGTGAAAAATGGTATGAAATTAAGTATGTTAATCGATCCTCAAAATCCAAAAGATATTGCTAATGCTATTTTATCTTTATTGGATAAAAGATATTGGAATAAAATGCGAGTAGATGGCTTAGCTTATGTCAATGAAAAATATAATTGGCGTCAAACTGCGAATTGTTATCATAATGAATTTTTATCTATTCTGGAAAATAAACAAGTGTCTAAAAGATTTTTACCGGATACAATAAATTCGCAAGATTTGCTCAAAATTGAAAATTTTAAATCTGAATATTTCAAAAATTGATATAATCAAATGATAGGTGAGAAGTTAACAATTCAAACTACTCATAAAGTTGCTGCGAAATCTATATATAAAATATTATTACCAAAAATAATAAAATCGAATAATAGATACGTGATTTCAATTGCTGGAGAGTCAGGATGTGGCAAAACAGTTACTGCAATGGCTCTGAAAAATGTATTAGATAAGCACAATTTACTGACTAAAATCCTTCAACAAGATGACTATTTTATAAGACCACCAGCAACTAATGCTCAGTATCGACAACAAAATATCAATCGAGTAGGAATAGAAGAAATTCGGTTAGATACATTAAATAAACATATATTTGCTGCGGTGAATGGTGTTAATAAAATTAGAAAACCGCTTATAGTATACGAGAGAGATCTTATTCAAATAGAAATATTAAATTTAAGAGGAACTAAAGTAGTTATTGTTGAAGGAACATATACATCAATTTTAGAAAAAATTGATAGCAAGATTTTTATTGATATGTCCTTTAAAGATACTAAACAATATCGCTTGGTTAGGAACCGAGAAATTCAGGATAACTTTTTGGAATCAATACTTGAGATTGAGCATAAAATTATTTCATCTCACAAAGTGTTTGCCAACATTATTATAACTAATGATTTTAAAGTGTTTGAGGTTAAAATCATCAAAAAATAAATCATGAAAAATATTAATGTAAATTGCATATTATAAATAATTAATAGTAAATTTTCGAATAATCATTAAAGGAAAATATTATGTCTAATTTATGGAATGATATCAAAGAAAATGTAAAACAATGGAGTACTTCTGCGATCGAAAAAGCGGAGGAAGTTAGCAAATTAGCTGTTGAAAAAACTGGAGATTTTACCAAAATCAGTAAAATTAAACTAGATATTCGTCAGACAAATAAAGATATTGATAACGTATTTGAAGATTTAGGTCGCTATGTGTATTTGCAAGCTAAAGAGAAAAAAGTAACAAATTTTAAGACCAATGCTGAATTTGACGAAAGTATAAAGAAAATCGACGATTTCAAAGCTAAAATAAAGGATTTTGAATCAGAAATTGATTCGATTAAAAAGGAAGTCGAAGAGGCCGATGTTGTAGAAGAACCAAAAACTAAGAGTACCAAAAAATCTACAACAGCCAAAACCAAACAAACCAAAACCACATCAACTAAAAAAGTAAAGAAATAATCCAAAATATTTTTTTTAAAAATGTTGGATTTTATTATCAACTATTTTAATATTTATGGATTTGTTTAAATAAATATGCCTACAAAAAAGCGTAAATATATCTTCCAGGCAGAAAATGACCATCGTGTAAAGCAATGGCATTTCTCGTTAAATCGCCTTTTAGCTAAGACAATCGTGATTACTATTCTCGGTGGCGGATTGTTATTCTACTGCGCAGATTTACTTACTGGAATGATATATAAAACTAAATTAACTGAGATACAGAATAACTATTCGGATTTATCATCTACGATCATCAATTTGCAGAATCGTTTAAACGTGCTTAACTCACAAATCGAAATTATCGAAGAGAAAGACAAGGCCGTTCGTACCTACGCGGATTTACCACAAATAGATGAAAATATTCGTGAGTTAGGTATTGGCGGTGTTGTGATGAGTGAGAAATCCGGAATTGACCATTTAATTCCTAAATATGAATCGGCAGTTGTTACTTTGGAATCTAACATAGATGTGTTAGCTAGAAAAGTAAAATTAGAATTGTCGAGTTATGAGGATATCTACAAGAAAGTACAAGAAAATGCAGACAGAATTAGGTTTATTCCAACGATACCACCCATCGAAGGTGGTTATTTAAATAAAGGGTTTGGCTATCGCAAAGATCCGTTTACTAAAACTAAGCGATTTCATTATGGTCAAGATATCACCGTGAATATTGGTACACCTATTATTGCCCCAGCAGATGGTTCTATTGAAAGTGCCAAACATGTTGGCGGATTTGGTAAAGCTATCAAGATGAATCATGGAAACGGTTATACTACATTTTATGCACACATGTCAAAATTTAATGTAAGAAGTGGTGACAAGGTTAAACGAGGCGATATCATTGGATACTCCGGAAACACTGGACGATCAACTGGGCCACATCTTCACTATGAGGTTCATTATCATGGAAAACCTCAAAATCCACTTGATTACTTTTTTAGCGGCAATATGGACAGAACCGTTAACTAAGATTTGTCATCCTGTTTTTAAAGCAACTAATTCACTAATTTGATTAAAC
>Ga0056123_1000227_pt1 | contig 11578 bp, 9 predicted proteins | sample WorMetHEROISLAND_3_FD_71122 | JGI IMG/M metagenome (GOLD analysis project Ga0056123, IMG submission 71122) | Marine gutless worms symbiont microbial communities from Max Planck institute for Marine Microbiology, Germany - Olavius sp. 3 HERON ISLAND ...
TCAACTAGGGGTCTGGGGAGCGCTGTAAGCTCCCCCAGCAGGGTCTGAAGCAAAGCCCTAGCTGCCAATGCATTTCTGTATCGTTAGAGCCCAGGAAATGCATCTGGTGACAGCAATTTGTGGTTACCTTCATCTGCAGAATAAGTGAACTTTTAAGTGTGGTGCAAATGCATGCAATTTCAGCCATCTACATGAGAGCGTGAGCTTGACCTCAAATGTGTGAGTCTCCTGCCAAATGTGTGAGACTTGACAGGTCTGGAACCAGCAGACTTTCGTGCATCTTTATTTCGTGGACAGGTCGAGAGGGAGCTTAATATTTATAAGTAAAAATTGGTTATTGTTATGGAGTCCACTTATTGAGTGACAGCAACAGTGTATAGCTATGGCTTGGTGTTTCCTCTGAATCTGTAGATGAGCACCATATTTAGTATGGTTACAGTACTGTTTTGTGTGTATTTATTTGTTACAGGTAGTTGCACATACATACTTAGTAGTTGTTTTTATGCAACAAATCCTTTACTGTTTTGGTAGCTGTTATATGTCAGTAGCTTCACCTGTTGTAAGTGGTTGTTTTGTTGGTTGCAGCATCATTTGTAGAATGGCTACTGATGAACTGGCATCAAAGTTGCAGCGTCGCACTGATGTAATCACGAGTGCAGATGATGGCACAGAGCTGCCGCCAGCACAAATGCCTTCATCTATGGTGTTTAACCCATATACGGAGTTTAAAGAATTCAGTCGGAAGGAAATACAGCATTTTCAAAAAATGTTCACATTGTAAGTACCAGTAATTGAACAGGATGAAGCAGTTTCTGCATCGCATCATATCGTATCAGTATTGAAGACAGGCTTTGAAGCCTCAGATTCAGCCTTTGGTTGACACTGTGCACTATAGAGTATTTTATTTTATTTATTTATAAGTATTGCCTCTATGTCCACACTTCATAACATACTTCAATGCAAATACTAATCAATTCTGACTCACTTCTGTTTCCGGTTCCGGCAATATCACATCTAAAGTTATAGTACGAAATGAAGCTACAAATAGAAAATGAAATTGCATAGTAGTTTTCTGTGATAAAAACTATAAAAAAAGTTTATAACAATATTAGTAATCAGGTGGACAAGTTGTAGCTGTACAGCAGTCCTACAAAGTAAGGTGAACATTGTCACATTAAATGAAACGAATTATGCTTTGAGTTTTAAGTATGTAATAAATTGCATTATAATTCTGTTATGGCTAGTATCTTGGTGTAATAGTGCTTTGTTACACGAGTTTATGAAACATAAATGCTGAATAAGATATGCCTTTAAATTTTATATTATATCCAAATATTGTTGAATACCCAGTTGTAGCAGTGTAATAAGGTGGTGCTGTAATAAGGCATGGTATTGACTTGTCTGCCTTGATTGTTAACTTGTATAGATATGACACTGGCAAAGACAAGTTTATTGACTTTGAAGAGCTTAAACATATGATGGAGAAACTTGGTGCACCACAGACTCACCTTTGCCTCAAGGAGATGATCAAGGAAGTTGACGAAGACTTTGATGGCAAAATTAGTTTCCGCGAGGTTTGGACGAATTACTTTTTATGGCATCTCTTTTGATGGGAATGTGTGTACAGTAATGTGACGACATGTTTAAATGCATGTGGAGATCATATGAGTATTTTAAGTTTTCTACAGTACTGCATAGAAACATATCCTGAAAATCTGGCCCGTACAACCTAAAATTTGGTTCAGTCGACCTCATGTCATGTCAACGTTCAGGTTTTGATTCTACTTGGTGTTCTCACTTAGTTGAAGTTTACTAGATGAACTGACTATAAGAGTTGTGTGTTTTCAGTTTCTGCTGATATTTCGTAAAGCAGCACTTGGCGAGTTAAAGAGTGACGGTCTCTTGGAGGTGTACCGACATATTCGTGAAGTGGATGTAGGTGCTGAAGGGGTTAAGGGTGCAAAGAATTTCTTTGAAGCAAAGGTACTTCTGCACTGCATTAGTGCAGTGTATGTCTCTTTTGTGTTCTGTAACTGTTGTTTGCTTGTTGTCTGTCAATGTTTTCCTGAGTAACGAATTTTTATAAAAATGTGGTCATTTGTACTGTTTTCTGTCAAAATGCTCAGGCATATTTTACAAACCAAGCTATTAAATTTGTTGACATTGCCTAATGTGAGTTAATCGTATATCAGTTACAGCCCAGGTAATCTGTAACATGCAACCAAGATCTATGACTGTGTTAGTCAGTATAGGCTATAGGTTACTAAGTTTGACATAGAAAGGTCAAGCGGTCAAGGCCTGTCAGGGCTGTGATGGCTTGTATTACTCATTTTCAATCCCACTAGGGAGAGAGGGCTGAGTTGATGTGAGCATACGGTAGGTTAGCAACTTTCTGTTGGTTGATTGCGGTACATCAGATGAGTGACAAACCTGCAATATGTCACTGCACTATTTTGTAACATAACTTATGTCATCATTATTGTATCTGCATCCAGATCGACTTGGTGAATGAAAGCTCCAAATTTGAGCGTGAAATACGAGAAGAGCAGGAAGAGAGAAAGCGTGACGAAGAAGAGAAGAAAGTGCGGAAAGCTGCATTCCAAGAAAAAGCGACATTTTTCAAACAGCAGCTGCAGTAAATTCCATTCTGTGTAATGTCGTTCTGTGTGTTCATGCAGTCTGAAGTTCTGAACAGTATAATTTTGTGTCAATAGCAGTATTTCAATTGTGTTGCTTAAGGAGCACTGTTATATTTTGTTGAGCAGATTTATATGCTTAAATATAGCTTGATAACATCAAACGTTTTATACAAGAAATGTGCTGCTTATTATTGTGGAACATCCACGTGAAGATTATGAATGTCTGCTCGACTATTGTCTGCGGTGGATGGCTTTAGCCTGTGTATAGTTAAGACTTTGTACCAAATAACAGATGTTTTGTTTACTGAAGATTTGCGCACATATAGATGCGGCAAAGATGAAATCCAAGCGGTATACTGGTGGGTTTTGATAACTGTTATTATTATGTGTGTATTTTTAATACTGTGTTATTATTAGCATGTTTGTAGAAACTAGGCCTACATAGTCAGAGGTTCGTGATTAAGGCGATTCATTCACATCCTGTAAACGCATGTTCATTTCCTGCTGTCACATATAATTCATTCGTGGTATCCATATCTGGACAATATTTCATTGGTGAAGGAGTCCCACTTTGCACGTGTGCTTGTCAGAGTGCTTGAATGAGGTGTGGTGGCTTGATAGCTTAAAGGGCATCTTTTTTACTGACTGGTACAGTGTTTGTGAGAAATAGGTTTAGTATTTTCATTATTATTGTTTGTGCAAAGTCAAAATGCCGTATATAGTGACTTGTCATATGTTTGTTGTTATTTGCAATAATTGTTCAATGTTATTGTAGTTTAAGTTGCCATGTGTATCACATTTCTTTAAAAATATTTAGATACTGCATGTTGTGTGATATTCTGTTAGATTGATTATATTTACTTTTAATATACCTACTACCTACCATGAATATTATGTTATTCTACTTGTTTGTTGTAACAGTGTTTTTCTATTGAACCATCTTTTACACTGAACTGGACAGTTTTATAATACCACTACTGCTAAGTGCTAACTACCGGTAATATTTATTTGTACTGTACCTGTGCAAGATTCTGTAACTTGTCTAGCACCTGCTGAAAAAACTAACTGTTAGCGCGCATCGTAATTTGCTACATTAATGAAACATCAACCACAGTTAGTCAATTACATTTATTTCTTGTCTATTGCTGCCTAAACTGCCAGATTAGTTTTAAGTGATATCTTACATGCATTTTCCTTCAGTTTTTCGACAGTCTTGATTCGGTCACACTTAACAGTGCATTGGACTATCGGGCTAATGGACAAACGGATTAGGGTTAGGGGTCCGATAGAGTCCGATAGTCCGATGCATTATTAAGTGTGACCCCTCTTGATTGATTCCTGGAAGGACACCTGACCTATAACTCTGGCAGTCTCCATAGATTTCCTTGAAGAAGTTTGAAGAACCCTGGCTGCTTTGGCTGAAAGTGACCAATAAAACAATTGCTTGTGCCGCAGTTCATCAATATAATGTTGAATGAATGTATATCAAGATAACGTTGCATCAATGTGTGTTGTATAGGGCAGAATTGGCTTCCTTGAATTGTTCTCACATTTTGTTTGCCATTGTTGAATTCTGATGGTGCTCATGTTCAGCGCTTGCCCTAATGCTGTCTTTCTTCTACTGATTTCTATCTGCTGCAGTGGAAATGTTTGTAAATCCATCTGTCCATTCCACATGCTTTCAGGAATGCATTTTGTTACTGAAGATATTGGACTTATTATAAATGTGACATTGCGTATGATTTTTAAAAATGCTCACTGTTGCCATCTTGCTGTTGTTATTTTTATGCATTGCATAGCATTTAGTTTACTGTTTACTGCATATGCTTATGGGTGCCGTCAGGCAGACACAGTAGATATTTGTGCATCCACAATTTTTTCTAAGAAAAAAATTTGTTTATAAAAATATGGTCTTGTGTCATGGATCTCCGAATTTCAGACATCGAAAGGTCATAGCAAAAATGCTGTTCCTATTAGTTATTTTCATTTTGCGGTGTAATTAGGCCTACTGTGTATTAGTATTAAACTTGAGGCCTGGCGCCCTTGCATATGACAGGGATATGCATTGAGCATGTAAGATCAATATTATGTGCATTATATGCTATATGAAGTATCAACCAAGTCATATTGTTAGTAGTCTGTCATTGTTCCATATCTATAATGATGATAATTAATAATAGTTTACATCTCTTTGTCCGTCTGTCAACTAAAGTCATCGTTTTTTCGTCACGTATTTGTGCACTAATAATGTAATACAATAATTGGTTCACTGCTGTAGACTAGTCATCTTGGTTATATCTGTCTGTGGTTCTTGCGAGTTAATTTTACAATAACAAATGACGACCAGTTATAATAACATTAATAAGCAACTGTAACTGTTAATTTCAAATAACAATTATTGTATCAGGCATAACAATAATTGAATTACATCTCTTTGGCATTTATGCTGTTGTCACATTTTAAGTATAAAATGGTCTGCAGTACAAAATGAAACAAATATTAACGTGTTAAGGAATTAATCACGATTAAAAATTAACACAGGAGTCAGGAGTGCCACTATTCAAGTTATTCAACAGAAGCCACCAAAAATTTACTGTACTTGTATGACGATTGCAGTTGCAACACTACTACTCTAGTTTTCAATTGCTCGTACATAGCTAGTACATTTTATGCTAGCATTGTTTTGAAACTACACGTGCATTAAAATCATGATTAACATGCGATTAATATAATTAATCACATGATTAAAAAATAATTGATCAACAGCATAATAAAACTGAAATTAACATAAATTTTAATTACATGATAACTAATGAAAATCATCAGCACAACTGCAATAAACAGGCATGGTTGGTGTTACTGGTCTGTGTAACCGTAACTGGAAAAAACTGCAACATATAATACGATACGAACAGGAAGATTTAACGTGCACTAAAAAACTGACAGAAGACTGCCAGTTTAATCTAGCACAGTTATACTGTCTGAACATACACATAATTAAGAAGTTTACAATTAGAAAAATCAGAGATGTTGCAAAGCCAGACACAGTAGCTGTATGAACAAACACCTCATTTACTGTCTCATAACGAATGTGAACACATTACACAACTTCTTGCACAGAATAATATACACAAGTATTTTATGGCGACTTTTGGTAAGTAATTAGTCAGTAAGCAAAAAGAACGATTTAAGTGTCTGAAAATGATGACTGTCACTGTGCTGGCACTACAAAAGTTGCAGTAAAGGGTCATGGGAAGGAAAACTTGAAGAGGAAAGCCTTAAGGTGTCATTGGGGAAAAGTCAGAGGGTGTGGACATGACACGTTGGGGCAGAGTATTCTAAGTATGGGTAGCAGCAACAGGGAAGGCCTGATTATGGACAGTCAGTGATAGTGAGGGACTGGATCGCAGGCATTTCTGGGCCTCGGTCTCTGGAAACCCCTACTGTCATCATATACATTTGAGCAAAATACTGTAAACATACAACCAGTGGCGTAGCCAGGAATTTTCGACAGGGGCTGCCTTCCCTTCCCTCCCTCCTCCCTCTCCCTTCCCTTTCCCTCTCCTTCTCCTTAGAAGTATAGCTTATACAGGCCATTTAAATATACAGCTAGGGGGTCTGGTGAGCGCTGTAAGTTCCCCCAGCGGGGTCTGGGGCAGAGAGCGGGGTCAGGGGCAGAGCCCCAGCGGAAATCGAATTTGGTGCATTTTAGCCTTAAAATCTGATACCTTCATGTATTTTACGATCGAGCATGAGCAGGTTTAACGTACAGACCTAAATAAGTCATAAATCTGGTACAAAATATTTATGTATTTTCGTGACAGGGGGTACATATGCACCCTACATACCTTGTATGTCTACGCCACTGCATACAACATGCAATCTCCATTCCATTCACTCAATAAGGTGAACATAAACTGATCCTGTGAATGCAAAAAATTGCATGATGTTACAATGCATCTGTTGATGATCATGGTGCAGATATCATATAGCATTACAGTGCACGTATAACCTACATTGTCAGTTAATACATCATCTTTCACTATTTTCAGTGTCAACACGACGGTATATTGTCTCCTGTCTGCCTTCACACATAGCAACGTAACGTGCCGCCACGAACAGAAAGTCGCTCAACCTACAGAAAACCGACATATTTTACAAGCATTAATTCTAGCAATTCAGCACCAGATGTTTTACATTTTAAAGGTGAAAGCATTTAATACATTATTGTTGCCATTACTTAATTCTTAGTCACAGGAAATTCTGCTCTGAGGTAGTGCAGAAAATGACAAAAGAAATCTACGGAATAAATGCCAAAAATCTTGAAATGGTCATCAGTTACACTGAGTTTTGCCTAAAAGTTGGCCAGCAGACACCTGGCCCAGCAGAAAATGCAAAATGAAGAGTTGCACAGCCAAAGGCTTCAAAGCATATGCTGAATGGGAAGCTTTATGTTTCAATTATAATTGTTCCAAGGGGTGATAAATAATATATTGTTTTCAGCATCCATTTATAACTGCATGATCATTAGCCTAACTTTCTCAACCTAACATTTAACACTAAATGATAATAATTTAATGTACTGTATAAGAACCTGTTTAAATATTTTGCCGGTTCATCATCCATTTCACCATTTCTCACTAGTGGAACAAGCCTGCGTATGAAAACAAATGCAGTCTGTCACTGAGCAGACACATGATAGTTATGAAATATGACAACATACAGTTTTAATAAAGTGTACCATACAACAACAATTCACCAAGTACAAGAAGTGAAAACAGCTCCTTTCTCTTGAGCTAATCAAGTATATCTTTAGTTCCATTTCATTAATTTTTAGAGTGCTGGATCATAGCTATGCCAAGCAGCATTCTAAAGCCATAGTCTGTCCATCTCTCTGGCCGTCTGTCACACGCTGGTATTGTGACAGTGACTAAACTAATCCAGCTAAGACCACTAGATGCCGTTACTCGTCAACCCACTGTTGACACCATTCCTACAGCTAAGTATTTGCTTGGCCTTGTCTGTTTTGATTGTGTGTGGTAGACGAAGTCGCTACCCATGTTTCAGAGGTTACGTTAAATATTATCAGAGTATATTGCACTGCATCACACTGCTGCTGCTGCTGCTGCTGCTGCTGCTACTACTACTACTACTACTACTATGCCCGTTGCTGCTGCGGCTATCATCAGTTCTAGTTTAATAGGACAATTTTGCTATGGGCGTCACAAATTCTAAGTGCCCATTATCTGCAGAGGATCTATGGTGATTGACATGGATGGAATTTTGGCCATGTCAGTGCCCTTGCCAAAAACTATAACAAAGTACCAATGGAGCAAGATAATTTTACCTTCTCTCGGCCCGACGGCATACACTCCTAGCAATGTGTAGAGACGAGCTAGACTGACCTCCAGACTGCAGACAACAGTCATACATTGCGGTTCAACAAGAATCTATGATTAACAACATGCAGCAAATGATTGCCACACACACAATGTAGTGTCTGATTCACTGTTTCTCATGTCAAGTTACCAACTGGGTAACAACAGAGTTAAGATAACAATAACAACACAGTTTGCCAACAATACACCTGTTCATTGGATTTGGTAGAATAATAACAGTTGTACCATAACAATAACATCATAAGTGTTGTCAATGTAATGCTCATACATGAATGTGCTCAATATACTTCTTGTGCATCAACCCTTTCTGAAAATTATAACTTGCAATAAAATGCAACGACTTGAATTTGTTGTCTCCATGTACAACTGGTGCATATTTTATCATATATAATAATAATAATAATAATAATAATAATAATAATAATAATAATAATAAATCTGATCTGCTGCTGCTCTTCCTAATACTACTACAACTACAACTATCAACATGTGGGTGTCTGAGAAATCGCAAAAACAGACCGGAAGAATGAAGTTTTTAAGAGGCGGCAACTTCTCCTGGTACTCGTCAATCCAGTGCTCCAACTGTGTCACCCATTCGTTATTAAAAGATGTCTTATCTGCAAACATTATCACAATTCTTGAGTTACTGCAACTGTGAACACTGAAAAGAAAACAAAAAACTTTCTGAGCTATTCTGTCAGTAAAATCCCTTTTTGGACAACAATTGTACACATGGTTAAAACGTGGCATGTCTACCCTCTAGTCACCACAACCAACTTTCAACATACATGCAATTGCAAAAGCCAGCTGCACTAGAAATGAAGCCAATGAAATGTTTTTAATGTCATGTTTGTTAACTGAAAGAAATATTTGGTCCACAAACAGCAGTTTACAACAAAGCAAATTATGTACAACAACATACACTAGTACACAGAGAAATACTAGGATATCTATTTACATTCCAATTTTGTAATTTCACAATTTTTTTCACATTATATAATACAAATGATATTTAGCTGAAAATGAAGTATCTATGGTCAGCAAAATATGTCTTAAAACATGAGCAACAACATACATAAAAGATACTTATAATAATCTTAACCAGAAACGAATGATAACTTTGTACTAACAATTCTAATTTAATTCAGAATTATTTACTATTATTAATATTTTTTCTTGCACTTTTCATCTATAATTTCCACTTTAAATACAGAGCTATATCATTCCTAAAATACACAATTACACACATATTACTACTCAATTACACATATTTTACTGTCTTCGGTCAATTACACTTGTGATATGTCACATGTTATTACATGCATTTTCCTTCAGTTTTTCGACAGTCTTGATTTGGTCACACCTTAACAATGCATTGGACTATCGGGCTAACGGATTAGGGTTAGGGGTCCGATAGAGCCCGTTAGTCCGATGCATTATTAAGTGTGACCCCTCTTGATTGATTCCTGGAAGGACACCTGACCTATAACTCTGGCAGTCTCCATAGATTTGCTTTGTTTTTCTCTCCAAAAATGAACAACTGCAATTACTGCAAAAAAGTCAATCAGTAAAATAACTGGCATTTGTCACCAGCTAAAACTTACTAAAATGGGCATCTCGTGCAGATGACTGTGGTGTCGCAATAGCAGATCCAATGTCTTGCAGCACACACTGAATCTGAAAATCACAACTGAGTTAACACAGCCAAACTCAGCAAATGATTCCCTACTGCTACAAAGTTAAGTATTCATATGTTTGTCCATCTATGAGCAGAATTATTCAATAAGAGATCGATTAATCTTCAAGAAATTCTGCTATGTGATAACAGCATCAACAGGACTTGGGATGACAAACAGTCGGATTTTTCAGTGACATCAGACTCGAGATACTGACTGACAACATTGCTGACATTCACTTTCAACAGAACTTTTTCAACCGCTTCTGAATCTGCAGAACTACGGCACTACAAAAAGTTATTTTTGTACTGTACTGCACTATTCATACTGTGGGTAATACTATCAAGTTTAAAACATGAAGCTGAAATGTTAAAATCACTGAAACACAAGAAACTATATCCACACATAGCTGTCAGATGATTTTTCTTCTTGTACTATAATATCAATACCAGTACACAGATATGGCAGTCAGCCTTGGCATGGGTTGGTACTCTCTGAATAAATTCTGGTTTATTATTTTTCACTAACATTTACAATTTAAGTTTCCATTGCTAACATTTCTACTACTCCATTATTCACAGAAGTACCCATTTGTTTTCAGAAACATATACCAGTTTTTAATACTATGCATGAGTCGCACTTTGTTTAGATATTTTATGCCTCAGTAACAACTGCACTGTTGAACACTCCATGTCAAAACAGTGTAACAATGGAAAACTTAACAAGTGCATATTAATTGTCACTAGATAAAAACTCCATAAACAACAGCATATTTAGATAAGACCAAACAGTAACAGTAACAGTAATTTAATAGAATATGTGACAAACGCACATAACATAAAATAACACAGCAAGTGAATAACAGTTACACAACATAAGTAGGTAAGTATGTAGTAATATGGACACATAGATGTGCATACAAACATAAAAGCAGTTCCAATATGAAAAAAAATGAAAAAAAGAAACAAAAGAAACAAAAAAAAACCTGATCAAGACGTCCAATAACATCATGACCTGCGACGTCACAGAACTCTCTGGCAAGTCTGCAATAGTACATTACTACTCTTCATAATATATGACTGACTTGCCATATATGAATGCAATTTGGGAAAAAACTGTAAACTGCAATATTTAATGCAGTGCTACAATCTCACTCTACAGCAGCATCTCTGCTTCTAACAGTAGCAATTTACTATATAACACCTCCACGGGAGAAATGAAGTGATCACATCATTATATTCACTAACCATTGCATATATAACTAGTCCAACAAATTAAACAACTATGACACAATAGACTATAAACTACAAAAAAATACAGAAATTGCACATATGACCCAGTGAAAAAATGGAAATGAGTACGACACAATACACTATGTACGACACTATGAAGTATGAAAACTGCTTCAATGTCACCGCAGCAAAAATGACTTTAATGACAATTTTGACTGTTTATAATTATTTCTGATGGAGACTAATGCTGGAGAGACCACATAATGAATGAGGCAGTACGTGATAAAATGAGGATGACATTGACAACACTCAATGAAGTCCTATCCACGAGACGGGTGTCGCTGGTCAGTCACGCTCTGCGACTTGATCCAGAAGTCCCAGCACAGTAAACACTGTGCCTGCATGTCAACGTGAAGACCAGATGCCGGCTGTCGACGTCTTCTCAGCCGTTCAAGCAAATCATGCACCACACAGATGCACAGTGACGTTCGGCTGCCACCCAGCACTTACTGGTATTGTGGACGTACAATAGGTATTAATAGTTTATATAACTACGGCCAGTATCAGCTCTATCAGTTTCCCGCTTTAGTGGAAGGAGGTTTCTTTTGAGGCACATCTTGCGACATTGCTCG
>Ga0056123_1000228_pt1 | contig 11554 bp, 5 predicted proteins | sample WorMetHEROISLAND_3_FD_71122 | JGI IMG/M metagenome (GOLD analysis project Ga0056123, IMG submission 71122) | Marine gutless worms symbiont microbial communities from Max Planck institute for Marine Microbiology, Germany - Olavius sp. 3 HERON ISLAND ...
CCGAACGCGAACAGGCCGGCGCACACGACCGCCACGATCACCGCCGGAGGCGGCCCCCGCCTCCTCAACAGCGCGGCGGCCGGGAGCACTGTCGCGACGAAGAAGATGACGCCGCCCGCGATGCCGGTTTCCACGGCGGCGTGCAAGAACGAGTTGTGCGCGGTCGCTCTCAGGCGGGGATGCATAGGGTCGAGCTGCGAGTCTTGAGTCCGGTTCGGCCCTACACCGGTGTCGGACTCCTCCCAGATGAGATCCCAGGCTTGGCCTGCGAGCGACCAACGATCGTGTTTCTCCGAGAACCGCTCCCGAGCCGGGGTGGCGAAGACCGGGAGCGCGATGGCAAAGACCAGAAGCGCCGCGAACCGGGCCCTTCGCACCAAGATGATGGCCATCACGGCGCCGGCGACGACGGCGATGAGACCGGCCCGCGTGTACGCGAGGACGAGGGCGTAAACCAACGCCACGCAGGCGGCGGCGAACGCCGGGCGCGCCAGGCGGTCCTTGCTGCGCTGGAACCACCCCGCCGCCAGGATGGCGGGAATCAACATCAAGCCGCCGAAAAAGTTCGAGGAGACGCCCAGCGTCCCGGAGATCCTCCCGGGCGTCCGGCCGTAGAGCGCCCGGTACTCGTTCCACAGCTCCAACCCGATGAGCACCGCCCGCTCCTCGGACCTGACCGTCCAGTCGACCACATAGGCCCACAACCCGAACAGGGCCTCCAACAACCCCACCACCAAGATCATGGCGAGCACAACCCGCCCCTTTCCCTCCCGGCGCGAGACTGCGATCACCGTCGCCAACGCCAGCGCCACAAGAAGCCATCGGCCCAGCCCGGGGGGGAGGCTCCTCAACGGGATCTTCGGGTTGACCGCGACAATGAGCCCGTTCCACAACGCATAGACGTAGAGAGGCCACGAAGGCCACGGGAACAGCCTCCTCAGCCCCTCCGCCCTGAAGACGCTCAATCCTCCGATGATCACACCGAGGATCAAGGGCAAGTCGTCCCAACCGACGCCGCCGAGCGTCGGCCCGAGCCTGGCGGGCACGAGCGGGGTCGCCGCCATGACCGCGACGCCGACCAACCCCCAATCGATCGACTCGATCTCGGCGGAGCGGGCGCGCTGGACGACCCAGCCGACAACAGCCAGCAACCCGGCGCCGCCGACCGCGGCGCCCGCGCCGACGTTGGCCAAGCCGACCAGGGCCGCCGCCGCCCAGACGGCGAGCAGCGCATAGATCAACCGCGCCAAGAACCCGTCAAGCATGGGGCGACTTGAGACTTGGGCGATCACGGTCTCGCCGCTCTCATCGCCCCGCCCGCCGCCCGGTCAACGTTGGCGTCGATCAGCGCCCGCAAGCGACGGAGCGCTTCCGCGGCGACAACGTCGATGTAGAAAGCCTGGGCCCGGCGCCGCGCCGAGACGGCGGTCTCGGCTCTCTCCGAGCCCGACGCCTCGAGCCACCGGGCCAGGGCATCAGCCAAAGCGGCCGCGCTCTCCGGCTCGACTACCGTCCCGGAGTCGGCGTCGGGCACCGAGGCGAGTCCCCCGACGTCGGAGACAACAATGGGGACCCCGCAGGCGAGGGCCTCGACGGCGACCTGACCCAGCGCGTCCTTCCGGCTCGGGACCGCCGCGACCCAGGCGCCTCTCAGGTGCTCAGCGACTTCGGGATGATCGACCGACCCCAGCCAACGGACCCGACTCGATATCCCCAGCGCGCTCGCCTGATCCTCGAGACGTTGACGTTCGGGGCCGTCGCCCACAACGGTGAGACGAGCTTCGTCAAGCCCCTGCACCGCGTCCAGCAACACATCGACTCCCTTGTGCGCGACGAGGTCCCCCACGAAGGTGATCCGGCCCCGCTCAGGGACTCCGGGCCGGAAGATCGCGAGGTCGACGCCGGGAGGCGAGACAACCACACAGATGTCCCCGAAGACGGCCTTCAGCCGATCAGCCGACGCCTGGGAGTTGGTGTGGACCTCAGCCGCTGCGCGCACAGCACTGATCATGGGCCCCGATGGGGCGCCGACGATGTCGCTCCCATGTGCGTAGAGCACATAGGGGCGCCGCAGCACCCCGGCCGCGACTCGCGCGATCAACGCGGTGGGCCGAAGGTAGTGAGCCTCGATCAGGTCCGGGTGCGCTATGAGCGACTTCCAGACGGCCCTGACGGCGAGAAGGGTGTACTTGAACACGTTCCTGACGAGACCCTTCCCGGCTCGGCGGCTCGCCACCACGTCGACAATCGCCCCTTGCTTCTCGTAGGCGGCCACCCGATCCGCCACAAACACGCCGAAGTGGGGCTTCTTCACGTTCGGCCACATGTTGGTGAGGATGAGCAGTCTCATGGGTCCGGGCTCAGGCTTCGACACAAGGCGCTGGCGCCGGCCGGCGCCCTACGGGCTTCTTGCGTCGAACCAGGTTAGCTCATCTCGGGGCGGTAACGTGGTTTGGGGATGAACAGGCGCTTCACGGTTTTGGCGCGGCCCGCCGGCGGGAACGGCCGCGGGACGTGATGACCGTCCTCACCGTGGTGGGGGCGCGGCCGCAGTTCGTCAAGCTCGCGCCGGTCGGCAAGCTGCTGCGCTCATGGTCTCAAGAGGTGCTGCTCCACACCGGGCAGCATCACGACGACGAGATGTCGGAGTCCTTCTTCTCAGAGCTCGGCATCCCCGAGCCCGACATCAACCTTGGGGTCGGTGGGGGCACCCACGCCGAGCAGACAGCGAAGATGCTGGTCGGCGTCGAGCGCGCGATTGAGCGCGTCCAACCCAAGATGGTGATTGTCTACGGGGACACCAACTCGACCCTGGCGGGAGCGCTGGCCGCAGCGAAGGCCGGGGCGCCAGTGGCTCATGTCGAGGCCGGGATGCGCTCGGGTCGACGCGACATGGCCGAGGAGATCAACCGCATCCTCGTCGATCAGGTCTCCGCCCTTCTCTTGTGCCCCACCAAGACCGCGGTGGATCTGCTGGCGGCGGAGGGAATCGTCGAGGGAGTACACCTTGTCGGCGACGTGATGGCGGATGCGCTGGAGTCGGTCGTCCCCCTGATCTCAAGAGGCAGGGCAGCGGCGGCCGGGGCGCCCAGCGGCGACTACTACGCGGCGACGCTTCACCGCGCCGAGAACGTTGATGATCCCGGTCGGCTGCGCGCCGCGATGGAGCTTTTAAGGCTGGTGAAGGCGCCTGTGGTGTTCCCGATGCACCCCCGGACCCGTAAGCGCCTGCGCGACTTCGGGATCGAGCCGCCCCCGAACGTCAGGCCGCTCGACCCGCTCGGGTACGGGGACATGGCGGCCGTGGTGGCCCACGCCTCCTGCCTTCTGACCGACTCAGGCGGGTTGCAGAAGGAGTCGTTGCTCCTCGGCACGAGGTGTGTCACTCTCCGCGACGAGACCGAGTGGCCGGAGACGCTCGCCGGCGGATGGAACACGCTCGTCGGCTTGGACCGAGAACGGCTCAACGCCTCACTCCTCAGCGAGCCTGACGGGCCCCCTTCCGACATGTTCCGGCCCGGCGCAGCGCGGCGAATCGACTCCGCGCTACGGGCGAGCCTGGGGAGGGCGGGCGCCGCGGCAGCCGATCGCTCGCGGAACCGGGCCTCAGGCGCCGGGCGCTGACGGCGACCGGCTGAACCATGATCAAACCAGGCCGCGGCATAGGACGCGTCGGCTCGCGATGACGAGTCGAGGGGCCGCGCCACGGCCGCGCCGACCGGCGCCCGGCCCCGTCCGACGGGCCCTCCCCGTCGGGGTCATGGTCGCGGTCGTCTCGCTTGTCGGGCTCGGAGCCTTCACTCAGTGGGACGACTGGTTCGTCAATCACGACGGGACCTCATACCTGACCCTGGCGCACAACCTCGCCAACGGACGGGGGTATGTGTTCCCCGACGGCTCAACGGCGACCTTCCGAGGCCCGGTCTACCCAATGACGATCGCGCTCTCGTGGGGTGTGTTGGAGGAGTCGGCGCGGAGTGCGATCTGGGCGGGTCGCGCGCTGCTGCTGGGTATCCCCGCGCTCTCCGCTCTGATGATCACGCGCCTCACCAAGCGCCCGATCTCGGGAGCGACTGCGGGTGTTCTTGCGGCGGTGCAGCCCGTCGCCCTCATCGCCGGCGGCCTCTACTTCGTGCCCGACGGCCTCGCCGCTCTATGGGTCCTTGCCGCCTTGACCGTGGTCGTTTGGCCCTTCCCTGCAGCGCCGTCCTCCTGGGCCTACCTGACGGCCGGCGCTATCCTCGGGTTGGGGACGCTGACAAAAGAGTCGGCGATGGTCGGGTTCGTCATCGTCGTCGCCTATTCGGCGGCCGCGCCGGGAGGCGGGTTGCTCGCCGCGCTGGTGGGCGCCGTCTTGGCGGCCTTCGGGGCGGGGACCGTCCTCGCTCCGTGGTGGGTCTTTCTGGCGACAGGCGGGGAAGCGCCCGGCACCCTGCTGTGTCTAACCGCCGTGGCGGTGCTCGCCGCTGGAGCGGCCCTAGCGCGGTGGCCGACCCGTCTGCTCGGCGCCGGGAGAGGGCGTCGCTTGCCGCCCCGCTTGGCGGCGGTTCTCACGCCGGTTGTGACGTACGCCGCGATCTCGATCACCATCTCATGGCCGGTCTGGACCGAGCACACCTTGGAGCGGGTCGGACGCGACCTTCAGGCTCAGCTCTTCGGAGAGACCCCCTGGCAGTGGCTTGCCGCTGTCGCCGCCCTCGGGCTCGTTTGGGCCGCGATTCGCCTGGACTCTCCCCGGTACCTGGCGCCGACGCTTGCGACGGCCGCGGCCTTGGGCTTGTTCGGCTGGCTTGCTGCGCTCGGCCTCGCCTCCCGCAACGCCGCGTTGGCGCCCTATTGCCTCGTGCTCATCTTCTCGCTGATGGTGGACGACCTGCTGTCACCCGGTCGCCTGCGGACAACGCGAGGATTCGCCGCCGTCGTCTTGGTCGGCGTTGCCCTTTGGGGGAGCGTCCGGACATCGGCCGCCGTGAACGATCGCCTTCCCGGAGAAGACCTCAGCGCGGAGTCCCCGGTCACACACGCAGCTGCGGCTTGGTTGACTGAGAACGCGGCGGGCGCCCAGGTGGCGGGGTCCCCCCTGTATGTGCAATCAATGTGGCGCATCGCCAACGGCGAGTTCAGCCTCGTGATCGCCCCGTTCCACGTCATGTCGACGACCGCATACGAGGATGGCGCCGACCCGTTCCGGAGAACGCGATCATGGGCCGGGCTCGATCGCGTCAGCCCCCCGGACGGCCGAGAGCTTGCGGTGATCATCAACCGGGCGAGTGTGGGCGCCCAATACGACGAGCAGCTAGCCGGGTTCCTCACCGAGCACCAGGTCGCCTACTTCGTGGTGACCGGCAATCATCGGCATCCTTCGTCTGCGGTGGACGGCGGGGGGTTGCTGCCGGCGCTTGAGACCGCCCGCGGGTTGGAGGCCGTCTACCGATCGCATCCGATGAGCGCCCAATGGGTGGTTATCTATCGGGTGACCGGGGAGGTCACCTTCCTTGAGCCCGTCACATGCATCCAGGTCGCCGCGCCCGAGATAGAGGCCAGAACGGTCGGGCGCCCGGACTGGCTTCTCATGGTACCGTTCGAGTACAGCCGGATGGTCCGGAGGATACTGAGCAGACCGGTCGATGATTGAGATCAAGACGAGCCCGGCAGCCCTCTCCGGGAGGCCGACATGACCAAGGAGCGAGACTCAGGAGGCGCCCCCGTCGGCGGAGGGCTCAGCGGACATAGGAGGCGAGCGCATCCAGCACCTCATCGGAGACGGCGGCCTTTCCGCCAAGCACGATGATCCTCTTGGGCTCCAGGCGGATCAACTCGCTCACCGTCGACTCGGGGATCGACAACCTCGACGTCAGAAGCACCGTGCCCTCTTTGGCCGCCGCGGCGCCGCCGCCCGCGAGGGCGTCGGGGAAGTCGAGGCCTGTCGCCATGTAGACGACCCGAACACCGGGATCGAACACCTCCGCCGAGACGGCGGCGCCGGTCGAGTACCGGTCCTCGCCGGCCAGGCGCGTGACCGGCCCGTCCGTGTACTCGCCCAGAGCCGACTCTACGGAGGCGGACACAACCCCCTCGTCGCCGAGGACAACGATGCGCTCCGGCTTCAACCGATTCAACTCGCGTTTGGCCGCGGTCAGGAGCAGGTCCTTTGTTGTCAACAGGATTGGGCCCCCCAGCTTCGAAGCGGCCGGACCGCCCGCCAGGGCATCGGGGAAACCCTCGCCGGTGGCGACGAACGCCACTGGCGCCCCGGGCTCGAAGTGCGCAGCGGAGATCGCAGCAGCGGTGGCGTGTCTGTTCGGCCCGGCCAGGCGGGTCACGGGCCCGGACGTGTACGCCGCCAACTCCGACTCAACCTGGGGCGAGACGGCCGCGGCGCCGCCTAGGACGATGATTCTCTTCGGCTTGAGCCGCTCTAGCTCCCTGACCGTGGCGGCGGGGATCAACCCCTGTCTGACCAAGAGGACCGGGCCCCTCCCGCCGGCGGCGACCCCGCCGGCCAAGGCATCGGGGAATCGCTCGCCAGTGGCGATGTAGGCCGCGTCGACGCCGCGGGCGAAAGCCTCCTTGGAGACGGCCGCGGCGGTGACGTACCGGTGCGAGCCCGCCAACCTCTCAGGCATGGGCCCCCCGAGGACGGGCGCCGTCGGAATCCCCCTGCCCTGCCCCCTCACCACGCTGACGGCGTCAATATGAGTCATGTCGTACTCGGGATAGGAGTAGTTGTAGGACACCTCCACCCGGTACTTCCCGTCCGACCGCAACCCGCCGGCGGGAACATAGCGCGGGAGGTTGTAGTTGAGCACCGGCCCGCCCGGGTACAGGGCGATGAGCTCGCGGCCGTGCTCGTACACAACGGCCCCGCTCGGGTCGAAGATCCGCGCGAACAAGGTCCCGTTGACGGGCATGTCGCCCTCCGCCACGACCCTCTGCCTGATGCGGATGCCGGTGTCGTCGGCGTCGACCACGCCCCAGGTCCTGGCGTCGCGGCTCACTGCCGGAGCTTCCGAGGCCTCGGTCGCCCAGGCGATCGACTGTTCCAGCAACTCGAGGGCGATGTGATGGGCCTGCCTGGAAGCAGTTCGGCCGGGCGCCGGCAGGAAGTCGACAATCGAGAAATCAAAGTAGACCGCGCGCCCGCGCTCGTACTTGATCGCCTGAGCGGCGGTGTACCCGTCGTACTGTGAGGCGTCGACCCCCTCGAAGGACCCCGTGTCGGGCGGGATGTCGAACGCCAAGATCGAGACGGCGTTTGAGTTGAACAACCGGACGAACTCGGCGCCCGCGCCGGTGGGACGGTCCAGCCGGACTTCGCTGACCCCGAGAGCGGCCTTCGTCTTGGCGACAATCGGATGTGAGCCGTCCTCAACAATCGAGAAGCGCTCCGGCGTCGGGTCGTTGATGAGGACGTTCTGGTAGACATCCGACAACGGCCCGTACTCCCAAACCGCGCTGTTCAACTCCCGGGCCCAGAACGCGAAGCCGCCGTGGTCCGTGTCGGAACACGTCCAACTCGCCGCGAAGTCGCGAGTCTGACGGGGATGCTCGCTCCCGATCCACCGACACCCCGGCCTAGCCAGCATGCGGGGCGAGATGAACACGCCGATGAGAGCGCCGCCTGCGCCCACCCACTCGCGCAGGGACAACGCCGCCTGCTCGCTCATCACCCTCACCAGCGGCAACACGATGACGTCCACGGCCGCCAGGGCATCGGGGTCGGTCAAGTCGGCGTCGTGAAGAACGACAACCGAGTGGCCGGCGCCGGCCAGCGCCTGGGCCATCCGCCGCGGCCGGCCGGTCCCCCAGCTAAGCTGCCCGAAGTTGACGAAGCTGGTCTCGGAGTCCACGACGCCGAGCACGGGCGCCTCGGCGGCGACCTCGGCTTGGGCGGGAAGAAGAGTGAGCAGGAGCAGAGCCGCCGCCCCGCCGGCAAGTGTGCGCGACGTCATCTATCGAGAGTCTACGCCCGCCGCGCGGATAACGGCGCCCCTACTCCAGGTAGACACTCAAGTCGTCCGCTACGGCCCCGGACACGACGGCCGGCCCGCCGAGAATCACGATCCGCTTTGGGCCGATACGGTTGAGATGCCACTTCACCGAGTCCGGGATTCGACGCGCGTGAACAAGGAACACCGGCCCCAAATCCTGTCCCGCGATGGCGCCTCCGGCCAGGGCGTCGGGGTAATCGGCGCCAACGGCCACATAGATGGTCTCGGTCCCAGCCGGGAAGACCCCGGCGACAGCAGCGCCAACCGCGTAGCGGTCGCCGCCCGCGATCCTGGTCACGTCGCTGGCGTAACGGCCCAGAGCCGAGAACACCCCCTGCGGGACCGCGCTGGCGCCGCCGATCACAACGATCCTCTCAGGCTTGAGACGCGCCAACTCTGCTTTGACCGCGGTTGGGATAACGTCTGGGTGGACCAGCAGCAGCGGGCCGTTGTCGCGGATAGCGGCCGGGCCGGCGACCATCGCGTCGGCGAAGCTGAGCCCCCCGGTCACATACGCCGTGCCCACCTCGCCCGCGAACACGCTCTTGGAGACCTCGACGGCGGTCTCATAACGCGTCTTCCCCCATCGCCGCTCCACGGTCACGCTCGGGACATAGGAGCCGAGCAGAGCGGCCACTTGCGAAGAGACGACTCCCTCGCCCCCAAGCACCACGATCCTCGACGGCGAGAGCCGCCTGATCTCATCGCGGGTGACCGCCGGGACCAAGTCGCGAGTCACCAGCAGGACGGGCGCCGACTCCACAGCGGCTGCGACACCGCCGGCCAGCGCATCGGGGTAGTCGCCCCCCGTGCCCACATACACAACGTCGGACCCGCCGCGGAAAACGGCTTTGGACGCCGCCGCCGCCGTCTCGTACCGGTCGCGGCCAAAAAAGCGCTCGGGCAGCCTCAGGCCGCCTATCGAGTAGATGTGGTGGGACCGGATGTCCAGCCTGGCGCCCCGCAGCTTGTCTCTGAACTGTGATCCCGTGTGACGGGACTCCACCACTCTGCCCCGTCTTAGCCCCCTGACGACGATGACGGACGGGCTCCCCGACTCGTATCGCTCCCTGATGTTGATCGTCGCCAACGCGTCTAGGCCGAACGCAGCTGCGATCACGCCTGCTGTCGTCGTCACGCACCATCTCAGCTTCGAGACGGCGCAGTCCCCTTTGGCGTAGGCGCCGCTCCAAGGGTCGGGGCGGGTCACCAGATACGGGTACAACACCTGGTTGGAGCGCCAGACGTCGGACACGTTCTCGGTGGCCCCCCCGGAGTTGGAGAAGTAGAAGGTCTGCGCGAGCAGGTTGCCGCCCGCCGGGTAGACCACCACCTCACCGGTTGTGTCTTCGACCGCCCTTCGCCAGGCGGCGCCGTGAGTCGCGTTGCCCTCGTTGAGGCCGTGCCAGCCCCGATACACCTGGTCGGAGGTGCTCCACACCAGGTGGCAACTGCAGTCGGGCCGCAGACCCCCGTTCAGGGCGTACTTGACTGCGCGGGCGGCCGCGAAGCGCGCCGCATAGGTCCTCGCCGCGATGACCTGGGCCCGGAGCGCCTGGCCGTGCCAGGAGATCGGCATCTCGCCGATCCCGAGGAGGTACTCCTCAATCCCCAACTCCACCGTCACATGGAGCCCGGCGCTGGCCTTGCACCGGTACATGGGGTCGAGTTGATCGCATTGCTCCCGGAAGAGGACGCGACCGCGAGCGAAGATCCGCCCCAGAGCAGGGAAGGCGACTCGCACCCCCGGTTGGTTGCCCCATTCGAGCGATATGTCACAGTCCCCGGGGCCGTACACCCGAGCGGCGCTCCTGGTGAGGGCGCAACCCGCCCCGCTGTGAGCGACGGCCCAGGCCTCTCCTGGCTTGGCCGTGTGCGAGCACGCGCCGGCCACCTCGCCCGGCAAGCAGACCTCAACGGCGCCGTTGGCCGCCGAGAAGCTCAAGGAGGGGAAGGCTTTGTTGATCCCGACCTTCAATGGCTGAGGCGGCGCCACCGCGGCCTCGGCCAATGCGCCCAATCCCGTGCCGAGGTAGAAGTGGCTGAGAATATCGGCGTAGGAAGACCCCTCGTCAGCCATTCCCCTCGCACCGTACTGGGGCATTCCCACACCGTGGCCCCAGCCTCCTCCCTTGATCGTCACCTCCGTGTCAGGGGAGACCGCCCCTGCCGGCGCCGCGGCGGCAAGCGCCAGCGCCATCGGGAGGATTGCCCGTCTGAGGCGGATCTTCAGAGCCGACCGCTCTCTCGTCACGACCAATCGACGGACCCGCTCGTCGGGACGAGCGCGATCCAGTACCTGCCGGGAGGAATCGCCAACGGCTCACCGGAGGAGGTCACAAGCTCGATAACGTCGCCTGTGGTCTGCCGCTGCCAGGTTCCCTCTGCGACCTTGCCCTCGGCGAAAACCAACGCCTCCCCCGAGCCGACGGTCTCGGCGGCCGGGACCGACACGCCCTGGGACCGGCTTGGAGGGTGCGCCGTGTATTGACTGACCCTCAACACCACGACACCGTCGAAGCTGATTGTCGCCTCAACCTCCTCCTCTTTGTCGATCAGCAAATCGGGATCGTCCCCGACGGACCGCTCGTAGGCCGCGCCGGCCCAGGTCCAAGTCGGGCCGAGCCAGTCACTGAAGGTCGTGGTCACCCTATCGGCGGGCTCGGCGTCTCCCGGAAGCGGGCCGAAGACCCAGAGAGCCGGCGGCGGGTCGTCGGGGATGTCCCGATCATCGGCGCCCTCGCGTACAAGGTTGGTGTCGACATAGAGGTTGTGCGGCGCCCGCCTGGACCGGATCCTGAAGCCGTTGCTCGCTCCCTCACCCAGCATCTCGACACCTTCTCCGGAGATGTGACGAAGCACCCAACGGGACCCGCCCGAGATGGCGAAGGCGCCGCCGAGAGGTTTCATGATGGTCGCGTCTGTCGGGCGAGCCGACCTCATCGGACCAAGGTAGTCGACGTCTGAAGTGTGGAACAGGGCCAGGAAGCGGGTCAGACCGCCTTCGACGAGAGCCTCATAGACCGCCTCGGCAGCGTTGAGGCCCGACTGAGGACGCGCTTCAGGAAAGTTGTCGATCTTGACTCCGATCACCCTTCGGTCGAGCTGCGCCTCGTCGGGCAGCGGGAGACCTGTGAGCGGCGCCGTGGGCCCGGCGTAGACGGTGGTGGTGGTCGTGGTCGCCGAAGACACGGTGGGCGACTTGGCCGGACTTGGCTCAGTCGTGTCGGCGGCGCCGGGATCGGGATCGCCCGACGTGAGGGCCAACGCCAAGGCGCTGGTCGCCAAGACGACGACGCCCGCGACGGCGATGAGGACGCGGGGGGACCGGAGACGCGTGAGCATGGGCCTGATGGGCTCTAGTAGGGGCAGGAGGCGTTTGAGCACGAGGAGAGATGGTAGCGGCGCCCCGCTGCAACTCAGGGCTGCCCCTGAGAGAGGGCCTCCGACCGCATGCGGTCGGAGCGTGTCGGTATGGCAGAGCTCAGAGAACCACGACGATGACGCCGACCAATGCCGCCGCGACTGCGAGGAACCCGGCCAAGAGAGCGTGGAGCAGACGG
>Ga0056123_1000229_pt1 | contig 11530 bp, 7 predicted proteins | sample WorMetHEROISLAND_3_FD_71122 | JGI IMG/M metagenome (GOLD analysis project Ga0056123, IMG submission 71122) | Marine gutless worms symbiont microbial communities from Max Planck institute for Marine Microbiology, Germany - Olavius sp. 3 HERON ISLAND ...
TTGTGGATGCTTTTGAAGCCCAGGATTTTATATAAATCCGTTATCACATTCTTAGCTGTAATTTTCGGGAAACGTTACAAACAATGATGAACAAGTGGACAGAGCAGGTTGAACAAGGAAAGAAGTATTTCATTTCGCTACTTTACCAAAATTACAGGAGAAAGGCCAAACCAACACGTTCCAAATGGGAAAATTGATCGACAACAATAGCGAGGTTTGGTGGACAAATAACACACAATGAATGATTAAAAGTAAACAACAAAGGTTGATTTGACAGAAAAAAAATCTTCTAATATAAAAAGAGCGTGTAAAGACCATACATTAATAGCCCAATGGTTAAAAAGTGATATAATTTTTTAAATATCAATTATTTAGGGTGAATTATTTTTGAAATATTTCTTTTTTTATATGATCAGTTGGTGCGATATTCTAACACTCAATTTAGAGGAATAACATAATTTTTAATAGAAATTAGGAGAAAAAATGGGATTATTTGATTTCATGCGAAATGTTGGCACTGATCTTTTCCAAGATGGCGTTGACGAAGCTAAAGAAGTAGAAACATTGTTGGTAAAGGAGCTTGGTGATAAAATATCCAACTTGAGAGTTGAACATAAGGATGGAACAATTACGCTTTCCGGTTCAGCCGTTGACGAAGTCACCAAAGAGAAAGCCGTGTTGCTAGCTGGTAATATTAAAGGTGTTGGACAAGTTGTTAGTGATAACTTAACAGCTCCGGCAGCAGCCGTAACAGAATTCTACACGATAAAACCCGGGGATTCATTGTCGAAAATTGCCAAGCATTATTATGGCGATGCGATGAAATACACGGCATTGTTTGAAGCAAATCGGGAAATTATCAAACATCCGGATAAAATTTATCCCGGGCAACAAATTAGAATTCCAAAAGTATAAATTAGTCAATTATCACAGCAGTTATTATTATGTTAAAACTGCTGTGATAATAACAGAATAATTTATCAAAATAATATTTAACAATTATTAAATAGGAGTTAAAATGGCAAATATTTTAGATGAGTTTATGAAAACTCTTGGGCCTCAAGTCACTAAGGAGATGGCTTCCAAAATGAAATTTGATCCTAGGACAGCCCAAAAAATAATTCCGCAGATTCTTCCTTTAATTTTAGGCGGATTAAAACGTCAAAAGGAAAATCATGGTGGACAAGCAAGGGTTGATCACATATTAAATAAATACGGCAAAGCAAGCAATTTGGATGATATATCCGGCTTGTTTTCACGCGGTGTGAAAAACAAAAATCCTGATCCGGCATTAGGCGGATTATTAGGAGATTCCGGGTTTGAAGCTGTTAATTTATTAACGAAGCAGTTTAATTTAAAGGGCAGTCAAATTAAACAGCTGATTCCGGTTTTAGCACCGCTAATTTTAGGGATGCTTACTAAAAAACGCGATGCTGGTAAAGTTGGTTCAACGGGTATTGGCAGACTATTAGACCAAGATGGCGATGGCAGTATTTTAGATGACGTTGCGGGATTCCTGTTAAAAGGACAAGGTTCGCAGAGTAGTCGCGGCGGATTGTTGGGTGGATTGCTTGGCGGATTATTCAAAAGGCGCAATTAATAAATTTTAGCGAGATTAAATCATGCAAAATAATTTTAGAACATTTTTCTTAATGGCTGTTCTGACAGTTTTCTTTGTATGGATTGGTGGTCAAATGGGCGGCCAGCAGGGCTTAATAATGGCATTCGTAATGGCAGCGCTGATGAACTTGGGTGCATATTGGTTTTCTGATAAAATGGTACTCAGACAATATCGTGCTAGTGAAGTTGGTCCGGAAAGTAATTCCAGACTCTATCGAATCGTTGAAAAATTGGTGAGTAAAACTGATATGCCTATGCCCAAAGTCTTTAGAATTCCATCTAACAGCCCTAACGCCTTTGCTACTGGAAGAAATCCTAGCCATGCGGCGGTCTGTGCAACAGAAGGAATAATGCAAATTTTAGACGATGATGAACTCGAAGGCGTTATGGCGCATGAGCTGACGCATGTAAAAAATCGTGATATTTTAACAGGTACAATTGCCGCAACATTTGCCGGGGCAATTACGATGATATCAAGAATGTCGCAGTATGGTGGAATTCGCAATCAGGGTGGCCGGAGTAACCCCATCAATTCAATATTGATTTTAGTGGGTGCACCTATTGCTGCTATGGCAATTCGTATGTTAATATCACGCACACGTGAGTATGCTGCTGATGCAGGTGGAGCACAAATTTCTGGTAAACCGCTTTCATTAGCATCGGCCTTAAAAAAATTACACCATGGAGTTAGACGGAATCCAATGCAAGCGGCAAATCCGGCACATTCGCATATGTTTATCACCAATCCATTTTTTGGTGGCTTGAAAAAAATGTTTGCTACGCATCCTCCGATGGAAGAGCGTGTAAAACGCTTGGAGGAGCTGGCAAATAGCAGGCAATTCAGAAGCGGCGATTATTTAGACAGTTAAAGTTTTAAATAGCAATTGAAGTGTCGGCAAATACTGAGCTTATAGGATAATTGTATCTGCAAGCATCTTTTGACAAAAGAACCGTTAATCAATTTCGTCGAGCTTAGACTTATCTTCCTTCACGCGCTTGCTGATGGAAGATTTCAACTGTTCTAAACGGGTAATTTTATCTAATATTTTTTCCTTTTTAGCGTTTTTGCCACTCTCATCAGCTTGAATTTTTAATTCGGCTAGTTGTGAATCAATTTTGTTGAGCAAATCCGTTTTACTTTCAAGTGCTTCGGCTTGCATAGCTTTGTCGAAAATTATTTTTTCCGGACTGGTTTTTGGTTCAGACTCGTCAGATTTTCGACTTACTCGCGGGATAAAAACAGTATCACTTACCTGCCGCTGATTCATGAAAGCGGGTGAAACAATTTCAATTTTTGCTTTATGCAAGGATTTCATTACTTCTTTTTTTAATTGAGATTGAGCTGTGAAATAATTATCAATATCTTCCAACAATCCATGAATTTTATACGAAACGGAAAAATCACCAAGCGAAGTAATAAAAACGAATACATCTTTTAATCCGGCATTTTTGGCAGCTTCTAACAAACATGCTTCAATCCTTTTTCGTTGAATGTCATATCCAAGCGAAACCGTTACAGAAATAATTGTACCGGATTCGCGAGTAATATTTACCGGATTATTGGCAATAAATAAGTTGGGAATTGATGTTAAATTACGATCTTCGGTTTGTATCTCGGTGTGGAAAAGCCCTTTTTTACTGACGCGGCCAAAATATTTATCAACCTTTATCAAATCACCCAAATTAAAATTTTTGATAGTACTATTCATAATTCCGGCAAAGGCATTGCTAAATATAGTAGTTGAGCTCAAAGCCAGTGCCGCGCTCAATAAAATTCCAATTAAGCTAATTATTTGCACTTTTACTTCGCGGTCAATTGGTAAAGTAACTACAATAATGAGCAATCCAATAAAGATTATTATAGCAGCGACGAGCTGCCAGGTAAAGGTGTTTTTATAGCTTCCGCCAGATTTACGATTAAAAATCCGCCGTGCTACGAAGAAGACCAAAATCACAAACATTAAGGCCAGCGTTGCTCCGGTAAACGAGGTTAAGGTCTCAAAAATTTTATTCATGTATCATTGCGATCGTATAGTAGGTGTATATATATAGTTGTGTGCATCTTAATTTTTTAGGATTAATTCGGCGATTTCAAAACTTCCATCGTTTGGGGCACTGTTAATATCTAATACACGCGTCATAACATTATAAAGATGAATATTTTCAAAAGCCGGAACAGTAATTCCTGTTTTGAAAGCCAGACCATGTGCCAAGAAAAAAGCATGCATATCTTTATTGTGTGGTTCATAGCCATGGTTGCCGCCGCGATAAAATGAAGGATTTTCTTCAAAATAACTATGGCTTGTTAAACTCCAACCATTATCCAAGATTCCGATGATTGGTGCGATTCTGCGATTATTTGAAAAATGTAAATCCTCCGGAATATCTTCCTTTTTGTACACAGTAAAGTTAGGATGTTTTCCGTGAATCAAATCAAATATAGAATCAATCTGCGATTCTTCACACCATAAATCCATTACCGGATACCAATTTGGAATTCGCAAATTGGTTGGATCGAGATAGTCGTCCAAATAAATAATTCGATCATGACTAAGTTGAGCCATTCCATGATCAGAAACAATAATGATATTCACTTTGTCAAATAGGTTGCGCTCCTCCAACCCCTTAATTAATTGTCCGATACGAGCATCACATTCTTGAATAGCAACATTTATTGAAGATGAATCAGGACCATTAAGATGTCCATAATCATCTGTATCACTAAAATATATTGTATAAAAAGAGGGGCGCTCGGCTATTGGTTTATCCAAATAAGTTAGCACTCTATTTACACGCACGGAATTTGGAATACTGCCATCGTAGGCGGTATAATAAGTTGGCCGAACTCCCTTTATTTCCGCTTCTGACCCAGGCCAAAAATTACAGAAAGTTTTAACTTCCTGTATTTCGGCAGTAACCCAAATCGGCTCCCCACCCCACCAACGGCCATTGGTAACTTCTTCACTATTTCCGAGTGAAAAGGTTGCGTCAAAAACTGGATCGTAAATCGTGTTAAATGTTATACCATGATTTTCAGGATATAATCCCGTTACAATCGTATAGTGGTTAGGAAAAGTTTTGGTAGGGAAAGCAGGTATTAATGCCTCGGCTTTTACACCATTTTTGACAAGACGATCAAGATTGGGTGTATCGGTTTTGTCTATATAATCCCAACGAAATCCATCAAAGGAAATTAAAATAAGGTAATTTTCCGATTTTTCACCAGTTCCCTGCATATCATCGATTTGATGATTATTAGGAGATATACAATAAAATAGTAGTGTTGGAGCTAACGCAAAAATAATAGAAAGACAAATTCGTTTTATAAACAATGACGCCTCCTTTCTGTTGCAATTAAATTGTGAGTAAAATAAACATCAATTGAACTTAGAGAATTTATGAATAAAGTTAACGATTTTTCAAAATTATTACTTGGTAGATAGGATTGTTGTCGAGCACTGTTATGCTGATTATGAAATTTTTTAGGAACTTTTTCTTATTGGCGCCATAAATAGTTTAAATATATCGAACCCCTCAACCTCAGAATTTTTCATTCCCCTCAGAATTCAATCTGAGGGGTTCGTGATTTATGATAATATCGTGCAATGGATCTTTTTATGCACTAAATTACATATTGGTGATTTCGGACAATTGTACATAACTCGTTCTTTGCCAGATGAGTAGGAATTTTAAGAAATTTTAATTGATACTTTCATTATAAATATCAGTTTTTACTTATTAATTTCACTAAAAATTGCAAAAACATGTCAAAAAGCGTTCAATTGTAAAAAAAAAATATTTTTTTTTGAATAAAAACTGCTGACTAATTATTATTATAAGTACTGTATTAACAATATGTTATATGCACACATGTTGTTTTTGCAGGAATTTTTATTTTTAAAAAATATAAATAATTTCTTGACATCAATTAAAATATTAGCTTATTTTTGCTTACTACACGGAGAGTGTTCTCCGTGCGTTTATTCTGAGGGAATAACAAATTTAAATGAATAGAATAAAAATTTTTATTAACATTCTTATGGAGGATGAACAATGAAACGATTAATCACATTGCTCTCATTGGTCTTGCTTCCGGTCATGATTTTCGCGCAGACTAGCGGAAAATTATCCGGTGTTGTAAGAAGTGCTGATGGCACTCCTTTAGCAGGCGCCAACGTAGTTCTTGAGGGAACTACAATGGGAGCTGCAACCGATGCCAACGGTCAGTATTATATACTTAATGTACCAGTTGGCCGTTACTCAGTTCGTGCAGATTACATCGGCTATCAAACTAATACTTTGAATGATATCCGTGTATCTGTTGGATTAACAACAAATGTTGACTTTAGCCTAGCAGTTGCTGCGGTTGAAGGAGAAGAAGTTATTGTTACGGCAGAAAAACCGCTCGTGGTTTTGGATGCTACAACAACCACAAAAATTATTGATACTGAAGCAATTCAAGCTCTACCACTACGCAACTTAAACCAAGTTGTTGCTTTACAAAGTGGAGTAGTTGGAAATGCCATACGTGGTAGTAGAACCACAGATAATGCATACTACGTAGACGGTGTACTTTTAAAAGAGGCTTGGACCGGAAATGCTCTAACTGCTGGCGTTAGTCAGCGCTCCGTAAACGAAGTGTCTGTACAGCAAGGCGGTCAGTCTGCGGAATATGGAAATGCCAATGGCGGTGTTGTGGTAACTACATCCAGATTTGGCGGAAATAAATTTAATGCATCTGCTGAATTTCTGACCGATATAGGAACAAAAACGCCAGGAACTGATGCAAACGCACTTTATAGTTATGGGCATCAAATCCTTAATTTTGATCTTGGTGGTCCATTGGGTGACAATATTCGTTATTATTTTAATATTGAGAACGAAAAAAATGATGACCAGAGCCCAGCTCGCATAACGGCGCCATTTGCTGATGTACGTGAATATCAATCGCTAAGTGCGGCTGATAGTGCATTTTTATTTGTTAATGGAGATTCTGCTCAAGGTTGGAACGACGGAATATTCTATTATCAAGAATTTGTGCGCAATAATCAGTCAAATACAGACTCTTTGTTATGGGCTGCTCGTCAAGCTCGTACTGTAGATGACTTTGAAACACCGGCACGTTGGTTGGACACAACCTATGTTGCGGCATCTAAGTACGAACGCTTGTACGGACCTAAACGCGGGTATGATAATAATAGATTGAGATTTGCCGGTAACATTGTGTTTGATTTTAAACCTTTCAGATTTAAAATAGGTGGACTTGGATATAATTTTGAAACACATAATTATGGTCCCTATGGTTTTTACAATGGTAACAGCCACTACCATTTATTAAATTGGAAAAATTATCAAACACGTGAAACTGAACAACGGGTTGGTTATATTAATGCTACCTATAATATTTCTCCTAAATCATTCTTAAAAGCAACAGGTAGTTATACTAAATACTATTTAACTGATTATAACCCCCACCATAAGTATGATACTGAAGCTTATGGAAAACGTACAACAGAATGGGGTTCACCGAATTATTATTATGTTCAACACGGTCAAAATCCGTCCAGTATTAGTGAATTAGCCAGTGTTGCTGCGCATGGTGCACAATATTGGAGACACGATCAACGTTGGGAAGATAAGCTTGGTATAAGAACCGACTATGTAAATCAAATTGGTAATCATGAATTGACGGCGGGATTTGAATATTATGATACAAAAATTAAATGGTATCGAATCAATGATCCACATGAGCTATATCAGCAAACTGCCGTAGTTGATACCAATTTTAATGGTATCGTTGAGCCGTTTGAGCTAACTACCGGTGATGTGGATGAATGGCGCTTCGCAGTTTACCGTAACATGTATGTTGACAATCTTGGTTTTAACATATATGGTGATGAAGTAGACTCTTATAAATTTGATGACCATAGCCAAGAGCCTGGAAACCCGGTCAACTTTAGAGCCTATCTCAGTGATAAGTTAGAATACAAAGACCTTGTGATCAATCTTGGTATGGCTTTTGAATACTTTAATTCCAATGCTTATGCGCCGGATTCAGATGGTGATGGTATTGGCGATAATGATGGGTTTAATAAATTACACTTGACTAACAATCGCATCGATCGTTCAGGCACCAAAGATGGCAGTCTTAAGTGGGAAAAAGTAGAAACCCATCAATCTTGGTTGCCAAGACTTGGCTTTGCTTTCCCTGTGACAGATAGAACGGTGTTCCGTGCCCAATATGGTAATTATATGCAAAATGTACCATTGCAGCGGTTGTATCTATCAGATAGTGATTTATCTGCAAATCTATCTCAAGGTAATTACACAAACACTCCAAATCCGACTTTAGCGCCGGAACGAACAACTTCCTATGAAGTTGGGTTTACCCAACAAGTTGGCCAATTCGCCGCTCTTGATGTGGCCGGTTTTTATAAGGAAGTGCGTGATTATGTGCTTTCACAAAATCGTTATGAGGCTACTCGTGATGGGGCTGATTTTGTCTGGGCCCAATACCAAAACGGCGATTTTGGAACTACGACCGGTTTTCAATTTAATTTGAGAATGCGCAGAATAAACGGTTTCTTAGCTGATTTAAACTATGCCCTAATGTGGGCGCGTGGAACCGGTACCAATGCTAATTCAAATTATTATATTAACTGGTTAGGTTCAGATTTGGCAGATTATCCATCAATTATTAATCCGCTTGATTTCGATCAACGTCATACAGCTTCCTTATTGTTAGATTGGCGCTCACAACAACGCCAAGGGTTGTTAAGCGATGTTGGTGTCAATGCAATATTTACCTATGGTAGCGGACAGGCTTATACACCAAGCCGTATTGAATCTGATATTTATGGTAAAGGAAACCTATTTCCAGTTGCTGCAATCAACTCAGGTTCATTGCCAGCCACAGCGCGTGTAGACCTTAAATTTGATAAGGCCATAACAGTTGGTGGTTTACGATTGAATTTATATACATTAGTACTTAATGCTTTCAACCGTGAAAATGCTACTAATGCCTATGCTGGAACCGGTTTGCCGGGTGATGATGGTTGGTTGTCAACGGCGTCCGGTAAAGATTGGGTAGAAGCACGCCTTGCTGATGGTGGCTATGGAAACGCGCAGCCTGAAAATTATTATTTAGATCAGATTCAACGTGCCAACCGCTATGGTATTCCACGCACTGTCCGGTTTGGTGTACAGATTGAATTATAAATTAACAATTGAGGAATAAATGAAAACACTAAAATATTGCTGGACAATACTAGTTTTAGCAGGTGTGCTTTTAGGCAATTTAGTCTTTGCCGTCGATCGTGATGGTGGTAAAGACAACGAACGCACCTTGCGTAAACCGCTAGTATTATCCGCAACAAATTTTGACGGCAACCGAATTGATAATGATATGGAAAACAACGGAATGATTGTCAGTCATCGTATTTCGGGTAGATCAGGATTATCATGGCCAAAAGGATTCGGCACACAAACGATATTTGCTTCTGGAGTATGGTTCGGTGGTAAGGTAGACAACCAAGTACGAGTTTCTGTCGGTGAGTTCGAAGGTGAGTATGTAGGAGGCCCTTGGGGTAGCGATGGGAATGACGCTGAGCATAAATTCTATAAGGTTAGCAAGAGTGATTTAGCAGACCCGTTGGCCAATGATGATTTTCAAAATTGGCCCACCCATTATGGCGCACCGTTTGTTGATAATAATGATAATGGAACTTATGAACCATTACCAAGCGGGCCGGATATGCCGGAATTTATTGGAGACCAGGTTATCTGGGCTGTTATGAATGACGGCGATCCAACTGCACACTCGCTATTTAATACTGCTCCAATGGGGTTGGAGTATCAAATGACAGTCTTTGGCTTTGACCGACCAGACGCCTTCGGTGATATGATGTTCGTTAAGGCTTTATTTATTAATCGGGGTGAGAACACAATTGAAGATGCTATAATTGGCTTGTGGTCAGATCCTGACCTGGGTGATGCTTCTGATGACTTTGTTGGTTGTGACACAACGCTTGGTATGGGAATTGTCTATAACGATGGCCCTGACCCTAACTTTGCGGGTTATAGCGGTGGAACACCAGCTGCTGGATATGACTTTTTCCAGGGGCCAATGGTTCCAGCCGTTGGTGAGACAGCATTTATGTTTGGTAGAGAAATACCGGATATGCGGAATTTGAAAATGACGTCGTTCTCTAAATACATCAACACCCAGGATGAAGATTGGGATGATCCAGAAGATGCAATAGAAGCCTACAATTTAATGAGTGGATTGAAGGCAGACGGCGATCCATTCCCAACAGCCGCGACCGGTGGTAGTAGTTTTATCCATCCCGGAGATCCAAGACTAGATACTGGACCGAATGATACAGAATATGTAGACGAAGATATTCACCCCTCTAATGACCGTCGCTTCTTGATGAATGCTGGGCCATTTACTATGGCTCCTGGTGATAGTCAGGAAGTTGTATTTGGTATAATGATGGGTGCAGCTGGTTCCGCGCTTGATTCTTATGGGTATATTAAAGAAATTGATGCTTTGGCTCAATTAGCTTATGATATTCAATTTGCTTTACCGCCTTCACCACCCAATCCGGAAGTTGAAATCAGTACTTTTGAAGACGAAATTATACTATCCTGGGATACCGCAGCTGAATCATATGTTGCAGAAGATTTAGTTGATAAAGATCCTGAAGGTAATAGTACCGAGTTTGTTTTTGAGGGCTATAATGTTTATCAAGTTGAGACTGCTACGGGTTCTGGTGCTGTTAAACGATTAGCAACTTATGACCTAGTTAATGGTATTACTGAAATATTCGATGATGTATTTAACACTACTTTTGGTGAGTCTATTAATCGTCGTGTTCAATTTGGGTCAGATTCCGGTCTAAAACGCAGTATTAGTATTACCACAGATGCCTTAAACGATGGTACTGATTTGCTACAAAACCGTGAATACCATTTTGCTGTTACGGCCTATGGTTACAATGAATATGGAATTCCAAAGACTTTGGAAAGTCCTTTTAATGTAAAAAGCATAAGACCGCAAATGAACACAGTTTGGGAAGCCGGTGATGAAACTGGCGTTTATGGAACCGTTATTCCAGCCGAGCATACAGTTGGTGTATCTGATGGTGTAGCAAATGCTATTGTAGTTGATCCTAAAGCACTAACCGGTGCTGAATATGAGTTCTTTTTCCAAAATGAGACTTACTATCGTGATGTGGATGGAATTTGGAAGAACGTTAACACGCGCAGTAAAGAAGCACTACAAAAGATATTGGATTGTAGTGGTTCAACGATCACAGTAGCAGCGCTTGCCTCAGCAACGATTGGTACTTATGACTTGACTTTCAATTTTGCTATGGATTGTGGTTCCAATTGGGTAGATGGAATAATGCTAGATTTTCCTGATGATATAGTAATTAACAATTGGGAACAAGTAGGAGATTGCCACTATGGTGATCAAGGTCAGAACTGTGTAAACATGGAAGGTACCTTAGATGCTGCAACTAATTCAATTACTTGGGGCGATGATGCCCGTAGTGGGTTTGGAATGATCGAAGGTAATCAAACGTGGATTGTTAATATCCAGCCAATTCAACCAGAGGACTTCCCGCTTAATGTTGGCTACTCTGTGTATGATGATGTATATGATGGCACCCAAGTAGATGCAGTAGGTACGGCCACCGCAACAGAGTTAGGTTATGATATGATAACAGTTGAAGGATGGTATGTTCGTAACCTTAATACCGGAGATATAGTAACCCCACACACAACAATTCAGAGTGGTTATGCAACACAAAATGTAGTTGATGGAGTATTAATACCGGCACACACCGCCGGTCCTGATGCAGGGCCAATAGCCGAAGGATTGCAATTTAACTTAGATGGACCT
>Ga0056123_1000230_pt1 | contig 11524 bp, 10 predicted proteins | sample WorMetHEROISLAND_3_FD_71122 | JGI IMG/M metagenome (GOLD analysis project Ga0056123, IMG submission 71122) | Marine gutless worms symbiont microbial communities from Max Planck institute for Marine Microbiology, Germany - Olavius sp. 3 HERON ISLAND ...
TGGCCAAACCCTCGCCGGCTCCCGGCCCAAGGTCTTCAACCGGGCCGGCCTTACGCCAAGCGGCCTTCCATGCGCGACGCAGCCAGACCTTCATCGGGGCCGCTCATCGCGCGCTTGGCCCGTAGGGACACCGCGAAGGCGGTCAAAACCACCGCTCACTAGCTAGTACGTCCATCTACGCCCTGCTGACACAGGGCCAAGAAGATGTTGAACGAGGCCTGGAGGCATTCGAGGCTCGCCGCCGGGATCGGCTACTGCACCCCATCCCGCGTAAGGCCAAGTATCTCGGCCTTACAGTCCGTGAGCCCACTTGACGTGGATGAATCAATCCAACTTCAAAACAGCATGTTACGAATATGTTTGATGAGAGCCGCACCCAAACGCAAAAAGCCCCGTCACCTGACGGGGCTTTACCCGCTGCAGACGAGGGCGGGAAGATCAGGTGGTTTCGACGCTGACGTACCGGCGATTCTTGGGACCTTTGACCGCAAACCTCACCTTACCCGGCGCCAAGGCATAGAGAGTGTAATCCCGCCCACAGCCGACATTCTCGCCATTGTGGAATTTGGTCCCGCGCTGACGGATGATGATGTTTCCCGCCCGCACCATCTGGCCACCGTAAATCTTGACGCCTAGGCGTTTGGATTCCGAATCGCGACCGTTGCGGGAGCTGCCGCCTGCCTTTTTATGGGCCATGCTAGTCTCCTCCTCAACCGGCGTCGATGCCGGTAACCTCGAGCTCCGTGAACCATTGGCGATGACCCTGACGCTTCAGGTGGTGTTTGCGCCGACGGAACTTGATGATCTTAACCTTTTTACTGCGGCCGTGAGATTTCACGATCGTCGTGACTTTGCCACCGTCCAGGTAGGGTTTGCCGACTCGGACATGTTCGCCGTCCGCAACCATGAGCACCTTGTCGATCTCGACATGCGCGCCGGTGTCGGCAGGGAGCTTCTCGACCTTCAATCGGTCACCCTCGGCAACCCGGTATTGTTTGCCCCCGGTATGAATCACCGCGTACATGAATCCCCTAACCCCAAGCCATTTAACCGGTTTACGCCCCTCGACGGGGCCGACCAAAGGACCCCTTAGAAGATGACAGGGATGCAATCCCTCAAGGTGTCCTAGTAGGGGTGCGATGTTAGCCCGAGCCGTTGCTCGAGTCAAACCGATCGAACTCGAGCATGAACAATCCGACCGCATCGATGATGGGCGAATTATGAGGGAATTGAAAAATTATTTTCAAATCAATTGGTTGAGGATCATTTTAAAATGACACAGAGAAACCTGTAAACAAAGGCTTAGCCGACCATAGGATGGGCTGTGCCTAACCATTGGGCTTACTCGATATTTTCTTTTTTGCCGCCAATGGACGCCAATGAGCCGAAAAATATTCGGCTACGGACTATCCACTCCTTTTGCCGCTCGAAAGGAATTCGTTGCTCGGCCAACTCCAGGCACAAAGCCTTCTTGTACACGGATCCCTAATTAAGGCCCAGGACCCAAGACTTTGCCGACTTCAAAGGCACACACCCGATAACACGCCGAGAGGTGGGGTTATCCTCGTCGACTTTGAGTCTTAGGGGACCTTGAAAAATTCCATCTTTGGAATTTTTCATGTCGCGAAGCGCGAATATCTCTCTTTCCTATTAGATTTCAAGAATATACGTGCTTAAAAGCTAGCGGGGTATCTCTATTCCACACAGGCATCTTCGAATTTCTCAAGGTACCCTCCGTTACGGACCGAATGGACCGGCAGCCTTGACAGCCCCTTATCCCGGACCTAGCATCGTTTCGGGTTTCCCCTGGTTATTCCGAGTATTCTCGCGTTGACTTATGGATTTGTCGGAGATTCGAGCCCCTGTCGCAAAAGACATGCAGGCCGTGGATCATTTGATCTTGCAACGGCTCGAGTCCGACGTGGTACTCATCGACCAAATCGGTCGCTATATCGTCGGCAGCGGTGGTAAACGGCTGCGTCCGCTTGCCGTGCTCTTAGCAGCTCGTGCTTGCGGCTACCAAGGCCGACAGCTTATCGATCTCGCGGCCATCGTCGAGTTCATCCACACCGCCACCCTGCTCCACGATGATGTCGTCGATGGCTCGGAGCTGCGCCGCAACCGCGAGACCGCCAACGCGGTGTGGGGCAATGAGGCGAGTGTGCTGGTCGGTGACTTCCTCTATTCGCGGGCATTCGAGATGATGGTGGACCTGGACAATATGCGGGTCATGGAGATCCTCGCCCGGGCCACCAACCGTATTGCCGAAGGTGAGGTGTTGCAGCTACTCAACTCTCGGAATCCGGATACCACCGAAGCCAGCTACATGGAAGTCATCAAGCGCAAGACCGCAATCCTGTTCGAGGCCGGCACCCGCCTGGGCGCGGTGCTCGTCCGGGCCCCGGACGAAGTAGAGGAAGCCCTTGCAGAATACGGGCTCCAGCTCGGAGTCGCCTTTCAGCTTGTGGATGATGTCCTCGACTACCGGGTCACGGGGGATCAGCTGGGCAAGAACTTGGGCGATGACCTGGCCGAAGGCAAGCCCACGCTCCCGACCATTCGGGCAATGCAGGTCGGCACCGAGCAGGAACGTAAGCTCCTGCGTCGAGCCATCGAAAGCGGCAGCCGAGATCAGATCGCTGCCGTTGCCGCGGCAATTGAATCGACAACGGCTTTCGACTACACTATTGAGCTTGCGCGACAACAGGCACAGCTGGCCAAGGAAGCGGTCGAGATACTTCCCGAGTCGGCCCCGCAGACGGCGTTGAAACGGTTGGCAGATTTTGCCGTTTTGCGCACCTATTGATTCGCGTAGCGAATCCAGGGATAGAGCTTTTGCAAATTATTTCGGGGTGTAGCTCAGTCTGGTAGAGCACTACGTTCGGGACGTAGGGGCCGGAGGTTCGAATCCTCTCACCCCGACCAACCAAGGCGATTTCTGCCAAATGAAATACCGTCTTGCTGGTCTTTTCGTCCGTCTTCCGTGTTACGGCAACCGTTACAGAGTCCACTGCGCCGGTTGCCGCGCCTTGAATACGAACCAATATCCGGTACCAATCCGGTACATTATTTTCCGGCAATCGCCTAACATTCGGCCCCCGCACTCGAGGGTTCCTGCAAATTCGGGATGGAATCGTCCACTCGGATCACCACTCCAACCCTCGCAGATGTCCCTCCAGACAATCCGTATCCCTAGATCGACGGGGAAGCCGCCAGGGCCCATAGGCACCCGGTCCCCGACCCACCGATGAGCAGGCTCATGTCCGTGCAAAACGCCATGCGGTTCATCGCCCGACTGCGGACGGACGAAGAGTTGATAGCACACGATCATGATTGGGGGATACGCACCTGCCCTTCGATCATTGGGTACCCCCTGTCGTCTAGTTGAGAACTTCATGGAGAACTCTCGAGGTATCCGGATAAAAACAGGAATGTTCCGTCATTTTTCGAGTATGCGAGCACTTGGAAAATGGGGCGAAATCGAAATCGCGTATTGATTTCACGACTTGAAAAATTCCAATGACGGATTTTTTCGGGATTTCCCAAGATATGTTCGGGTATTCCCGCCCAGCATGGACCCTTCGAATGTTTCAAGGTACTCCAATCGAACCTGCCACATCCCTGCGCGGCTGTGGCCAATTCGTACGGCCGAACATCCATGGCAAATTTACCCGAAGAGCTGCTGACGATTCAGGATTTCATCCGCTGGGGAGCCAGCCGCTTCGAGGCGGCTGGCCTCTTCTTCGGTCACGGTACCGATAACGCATTGGACGAGGCGGCCCAGCTGGTGCTGCACGCCCTGCATTTACCACCGGACCTACCGGCAACTTACCGCGAATGCCGGCTCACCCATCCCGAACGCGAGGTGGTCTGCAATCTGCTGGAGCAGCGGATCCACGAGCGCCAGCCGGCCGCTTATCTGACCCATCGCGCTTGGTTCGCAGGGTTGGAGTTCCATGTCAACGAGAATGTGGTAGTACCACGCTCACCCTTGGCCGAGTTGGTGGAGGCGGGCTTCGATCCTTGGATCGAGCCGGAAGGGATCCATCGCATCCTGGACTTGTGTGCGGGCAACGGCTGCATCGGCATCGCCTGTGCGGTCTTCATACCCGAGTCGAAAGTGGACCTGGCGGAGATCTCGCAGGAGGCCCTGGAGGTCGCCACCATCAACCTGGCACGCCATCATTTGGAGGATCGGGTACAGGTGTTGAGATCGGACCTGTTCGAAACGATCGGGGACCACCGCTATGATGTCATCGTCTCCAATCCCCCCTATGTCAGCACCGCGGAGCTGGCCACACTGCCGGAAGAATATCGCAAGGAGCCGCAGCTGGGGCTGGCGGGTGGTACTACCGGTCTGGACCTGATCTTGCGTATTCTGTGCGACGCCCCGACGTATCTCGAAGCCGATGGTATTCTGGTCATCGAGGTCGGCAACACGGCTTCGGAGCTGGAGCAACGCTTCCCGGAGCTGCTGTTTTCGTGGATCGAATTCGAGCGGGGTGGCGAGGGTGTGTTTCTGATGTCACGTGAGCAGCTCGTCGAGTTCAATCCGTTATTCAAGCATGAGTTGGAGCAGCTATGAGTCTGAGACGGGCACGCAGTATCGACGAGTACGTCGAATGGGTACGCCATGCGGTCTTCGAGGTCGGGGATCTACGCGAATGCCTGGAGTTCGAGCTGGAGGACCTCAGCCGATTTCCGGCCTTCCTCGACCCTTTGCAGGAAGGCATCGAGGGCCTCTACCGGACCATGCAGGACGGGACCTACGGCTTTGGTACGGACCTGCCCTTCATGGACCTGGGGGAGCGTTATGCGGATGAGATCCCGTTCCATACCCTGCTCAAGCAGATCAACGAGACGCACCGCAAGGGCCTCGAAATCGATACCGACGACAACTAGCGGTGCGCTACCTGTCAGACCATGGATCAAAGCATCGTTTTCGACCCGGAACTCATCCGCTGCTATGACCGAAGCGGTCCCCGCTATACCTCCTATCCTACGGCCGTAGAGTTTCACGACGGCTTCGGCGAGCCGGAATATCGCCGCGCCGGCACCCGCAGTCAGGCCAGTGGCCGACCTCTCTCGCTCTACATCCATATCCCGTTTTGCGATACGGTTTGCTTCTATTGTGCCTGCAACAAGATCGCGACCAAGGACCGTAGCCGCGCCCAACCCTATCTGGAGCGGATCTATCGGGAGCTTGAACTCCAGAGCAACTTGTTCGGGACCGAGCGAACGGTGGAGCAGATCCACTGGGGCGGCGGGACACCCACCTTCATCAGTCGGGATCAGATGCAGGAGCTCATGGATCGGACCCGACGCCACTTCCGATTGGCGGCCGACACGGTGGGCGAATACGCCATCGAGATCGACCCGCGGGAGGCGGATGCGCAAACGGTCACCCTGTTACGGCACCTGGGTTTCAACCGCATGAGTCTCGGGGTACAGGATTTCGATCCGGCGGTTCAGCAAGCTGTCAACCGCATCCAGTCCGAACAGGCAACTCAGGCGGTGCTGGAGTCCGCACGGGCTGAGGGGTTCCGTTCTATCGGCATAGATCTCATCTACGGGCTGCCGTTCCAGACTCCGGAGAGCTTCGTGCGCACACTGGAGCGCGTCGTTGCCTTGGCCCCGGACAGACTCTCCGTTTTCAACTATGCCCATCTGCCCCAGCGCTTCATGCCCCAACGGCGCATCGACGCAACCACCCTGCCATCTCCCCGTACCAAGCTCGAGATACTCGAGACCACCGGCAAGCTTCTTACCGATGCCGGCTATATCTATATCGGCATGGATCACTTCGCTCGGCCGGATGACGAGCTCGTGATGGCACAACGCAGTGGCAACCTCTACCGCAATTTTCAGGGCTACTCCACCCATGCGGACTGTGATCTCATCGGCATCGGCATGACCGCGATCAGCAAGATAGACAACAGCTATTCGCAGAACCATCGTACCCTGGATGCCTACTGCCAGGATATCGACGTCGGCCACCTGCCGATCTTCCGTGGTATCGAGCTGAGCCATGACGACGAGATCCGCCGCGATGTCATTACCCGACTGATCTGTCACTTCGTATTGGATATCGCGGCCGTGGAGCGGACCTGGAATATCATATTCGCCGACTACTTCGAAGAGGCTCTATCCGAGTTGTCGCCTATGCAGGAGGATGGATTGCTGCTGCACGATCAGGGGCAGATCCGCGTCCTGCCCAAAGGACGACTGTTGATTCGCAACATTTGCATGGCCTTCGATGCTTACCGAGCCACTCACCATGGGCCGACGGGCTTCTCGAAGGTCATTTGATGGGCACCTTGAAAAGCGCCAAGGATCAGGATTTTTCATGGTGTCCTTGGGAAAGCTCGAGTTTTTAGACGATCCAATGGGAGATCTACACTATGATCATAAGAACAAAACAGCAGAATACGCTGCCCGATCTCTTTCATGCCACCGCCCGCACCCGTGGCGAGCAACCGGTGCTGTTGAGCACTGGAACAACTTGGACCTACGCGGAGCTGAGTCGGGCCACGGCCGGAGTCGCAGCGGGCCTGGCGGAGCAGGGTATCGAGCCCAGCGACCGGATCGGGCTGTATTGCCCGAACGTCCCCGAATTCGTGGTCGCCTATCTCGGGATACTCGAGACTGGCGCGACCGTGGTGCCCATCAATCTGATGCTCAACCCCAAGGAGATCGCCTTCATTCTGAACGACTCGGGTGCCAAGGGGCTTTTCTATCACGAAACCCTCACGGCAGCGACGGAGCAGGCATGTAGCTTGGTACCCAAGCTGAAGCTCCGAGTAAGGATCGGCATCGACAAGGGTACGGACCCCTCCCTGGACATGCTGCAAGCATCATCGGCACAACTGCCCACACCGGCGATCGACGCCGACCGAGACCTGGCGGTTATCCTCTATACATCCGGCACCACGGGACGGCCCAAAGGTGCCATGCTCAGCCACACCAACCTGCGGGCGAACACGGACAGCATCCGGCAAAGGTTGGATCCGGAGCCTGGCCGCGATCGCGTGCTGGTGGTCCTACCCCTGTTCCATGCCTTCGCGGCTACGGCGGGCATGCTCATGTCCCTGTTCTCCGGCCTCGGCATGGTCATTGTCGAACGCTTCGACCCCAAGCTGGTGAGCGCTGCCATCGCTGCCCACGGCGCTACCTTCTTCCTGGGGGTACCGAGCATGTACAACCTATTGTTACGGTTGGGCGACGAAGCGCAGGACCAATGGCGCTCGGTACGTTTTTGCGTATCGGGCGGTGCCGCCATGCCACAGGAACTGATGACCGCCTTCGAAGAACGCTACGGTATCCCGATCCTGGAGGGTGATGGACCTACCGAATGCTCCCCCGTGACCTGTGTCAACCCACCGGAGGGGCCACGCAAGCCGGGCTCCGTAGGCCCACCGATTCCGGGTGTCGAGATGCGGATCGCAGGCCCGAACGGGGCCTGGCTCGCGACCGGCGAACACGGTGAGGTCTGTGTCCGTGGCGCCAATGTCATGCAAGGTTACTGGGGATTGGAGGAGCAAACGCGGGAAAGCTTCTTCGGCGACTGGTTCCGCACCGGTGACCTAGGCTATCGGGACGAGGATGGCTACTTCTTCCTGGTCGATCGCATCAAGGACCTGATCATCACCAACGGTATGAATGTCTACCCGCGTATGATCGAGGAAGTGCTTCACCGTCACCCGGACATCGCTGATGCCGCGGTGGTCGGGGAACCCCACTCGCTACACGGCGAGGTTCCCGTCGCCTTCGTCGTGCCCCAGCCGGAGGCACAACCGGATGTAGCACAAATACGGTCCTGGTGTCGGGAACACCTGGGCCGCCACGAAATCCCGCGCCGTATCGAGCTGCGCACCCAACTGCCCAGGAATGCGGCAGGCAAGACCCTCAAACGCGAGCTACGTCGACAAGGAGAGCTGGAGCGGGGTATCGATAGCCGACCCTAAGAAACTGCCTTTTTAGACAGTCTCTCAGCAACAACTCGCCTTCGGTAGTCCACGCTCATCCCGCGTCCGTACGGTGCGCACTCACACGACGCCCCGGCTCCCACAAATAGCGCTCCGCCCACGCTACCACGCGGACCTCGACGAAGCACCCAGCCACCCCACGGCTATGCGGGGATCGTCGTACTCCGCTTGTCGCTAACGCTCCTTCGCTTCCCGTGCTCCTCCCGAGAAGAATTCAAAGCCCTTTTCATACGCTTTGATGTCATGGAAACCTGATGACTCGTCATCACGCATTGCCCTCGAGTATAAGGCAATGCCATTAAGTTACCTCCTAACGTTCTGTATTTGTTATACTATCCGCCATTCTCAACCACCACGACGAGGGAGCAACCATGGTCCTCAAGTCGAAATCAATCCAGCCCACTGGGGCGGAAACCAAGCTGATCCGTCAGATTTTTTAAAAAAATTTATGGGCCAATAAGAGATTTCTTGCATCCCGCAGAATTTGCGGACCTCGCCCGCCTCCATCCCAAGGATTTTACCCGTCAACGCGCGCTTCCGTTGCCTCAGCTGCTCACTGTGATGTTGAACCTGCGCAAGGGTAGCTTGGGCGACGAGCTTGATCGCCCCTTCGAGGTACTCCATGATGAGCCACTGGCCGACAGCGTGTCCCCTTCCGCTTTCTGCCAAGCCCGTAGGAAGCTGGATCCCCGTGCGCTGATGGCACTCAACCGACGATTGCTGGAAAGCTCCAACCACTTCTTCTCTCCGCGTCTGTGGCACGGCTTTCGATTGCTGGCCGTCGATGGCTCGACCGCCCGCGTCCCGAACACCACGGATGTTATCATGATCTTCGGTGAGTCGCCCGCCGGGGTCTCGACTCCACTCGCCCGCTTCTCACGCTTGTATGATGTCGCAATCATCGGGTGATCGAAGCCGATTTCGAGTTTCGCTAGGTCGGCGAGTGGGTACTCGCCAGCGAGCATTTGACCACCACACAAGACCAGGACCTGGGTTAGCCACTTCCTGGCCAGCGGCCAAAAAAGTGAGGTGGTGCTGTTCACGCCAGGTCCCCAGGTCCGCCAATCTTGTCAACGCTATGGGTTGCCGCTCGATCCGATCCCCCTGCGCCTGATCCGCGTCCCACTCAAGAGCGGCGAAATCGAGGTCTTCGCCACTTCATTACACGATGAGGAAGCCTAATCCTAGCGCCTGGTTCAAGCCCCTCTACCACCGGTGCTGGGGCGTGGAGGAAGGCTATAAACGAGAGAAATACCGCCTCGAAATCGAGAACTTCTCCGGTCTCACCGCCCAGGCCATACAGCAGGATTTCTACGCTAAGATCCTCGTGATGAACCTGATCGCCATCCTCTCCTTGGGTCGCTCAAGCGATCGCGGATCGTCTGTACCAAGGCCGCCAGCTTGCCTACCGGTAGGCTTCGCCAACGCGCTCTCGAAGATGAAGGATAACCTGATCCGCTTGTTTGTCTTCGAGGCATCGAGCTAACGGCTGACATCACTTGTCCTAGCTATGGCCGCGCGCGTTGAGGCGGTTCGACCAAACCACTCCTTCCCACGCAAAATCAAGCCGGCCAAGCTTCAGGGCTTCTATCCCATCTACAAGCGGTGCCGATAGCGCTTAACTTAATGGCATTGGGGCATAAGGGACGTATCGCGCTCACTGAACGACATACCGGCAACAAGTAAAAGAAGATAAGGAATCAACCTGCCATATCCTTCGTACCTCCATGGCTCGATTTCCTCCGGATACGTCTCTCGATCAGGTCGACGATTGAAAATAAAACTCAAGTCGGAATCGTATTTCGACTTGGCGTCCGAAAAATCCCGAGGCTGCAATTTTTCAGGTTCTAAGAAAACAACGGTGCAAACCCGAAGTGCAAGTAGGGTCATTCGGTATGGGAGCCAGACTCATTCAGCAAAGCTGACCGAGCCAAGGTAGTCCGTTCCGGTTTTTCCGCAAATGAACCTTGACATTGGAACTCATACAATAAATTATATGACTCAGGTTACAGATATCGGATCTGTTTCGACCTTCGACACGATAGCTAAAACAACACGATTTCGGGAGGTACCGAAAGTGGGGATCGAGAATATGAGCGTTCATGAAATCCAACAGCAATTGGAAGAGTTGGAGCATAACCAAGCGGATCTGAGGCAAGAACTGAATGAGCGTATGCAGCAGGAAAAATTGGATTTCGTTCGGGAGCTCAAGGACACCATACATGAAAAGGGGTATGAGATCATCGAGATCGCTTCCTTGATAGCTCCCCGGCGGAGACGACCGACCAGTGTTAAAACAGGCAGTCCGCGGCAATATAAGACGTACATCGATCCGGCCAATTCGGACAACACCTATGTCCGCGGTGTCGTGCCGGGTTGGATGAGACAGCAGATGCAGGATAAAGGCTTCGATCCCAACTCCAAAGAAGACCGGGATAACTTCAAGAAAGACTATCTTCGGGTGTTGGAAAGCTAATTCCCGCAATCCTTGTCTTCGCCCTTGGGTCCGCGGCACATCTTCGGATTGTGAGGACTTGAAAGATTCCACCCCTAGGATTTTTCAAAACATCACGCCGAAATGTGGTCTCGACTCAGCTTCCTATTCAATCGGTGATCTGAGTAAATAGGGTGAGACATTCCGCACCGATCAAACCGGAGAAATTTCGTCCCGGGAATTTCTCCATTGTGAAATCGAAATGCGATTTCGACTTCGCTCAATCATCAATCGGCGACCGGGGCGTCGCCATACATCGCAAGACTCGAAAAAGGTCCCCTTCGGATATCAGGAACGAACAATTCGGTAACAACCTTTGCCTCCAGCATCTCAGGTTCGCCCCGTATCCGATATGGTACATATACCCGTCACACACGGCTTTCCGGAAAATCCATGTGCGACGGGTATACTTCGCGCGGCTCTTTAGGCGATTTCCGGAAAATGATATATCGGATTAGGTTGGATTTTCGTTCGTATTCAAGGCGCGGCAACCGGTGCCTAGTGGACTCTGTAACGGTTGACGCAACACGGAAGACGGACGAAAAGACCAGCAAGATGCGATTTCATTGGACAGAAATCGCCTTAGGCTCCGCAAATAACTCGACGCCATTTCGGATGTTCTATGCTTTAGGGAAGCGCTGATTTATGGCTCTCTTGCATTTGGTGTGGGAGGAAAAGGAAACCACCGCGTAGCGACTGCGTCCTTGACAGGCCGGATGGGCGCAACACAATGTGGGCAAGAGGGGATCGGGGCATCCGGCGGATCAAGCCTAATGTCCTGCTGTTGCTGAGTTCGCCGTGATGCGTGGCCTCGGGGCCAAAATGCCCCGATCCCCTCTTCTGCGCCTATCCTGTCTGTCTGTCTGCCTGCTTGTCTAAGGATGGTTTTCTTTTCCATCCTACCCACACAATCCGTAAGAGAACCCAAGCAAATCGTGTTCCCGGGGCGAAGGCGAGGTGGCAATCGATCCGGCCCGATTTGGGATCGAAGGCCACGTCAACGACCTCCCGAGGAGCCGGAAGGCCGAGCGCAACGGTAAACAAC
>Ga0056123_1000231_pt1 | contig 11518 bp, 8 predicted proteins | sample WorMetHEROISLAND_3_FD_71122 | JGI IMG/M metagenome (GOLD analysis project Ga0056123, IMG submission 71122) | Marine gutless worms symbiont microbial communities from Max Planck institute for Marine Microbiology, Germany - Olavius sp. 3 HERON ISLAND ...
TAGCTCTGTTCAAGCGTAATCTAAAAACATTTCTCTTCCGTCAGACATTTAGGCCTAGCTCTAGCTGCATAACACGACTGTAACTGTCCGTCTAGCGCCTCTGAAGTCATTCGACATACTTGCGCTACACAAATTCGATTATTATTATTATTATTATTATTATTATTATTATTATTATTATGTGATCATTACATGTCATACGACACAAATGAACACACCCCGCCTTAACCCCAGCCAGACGGGCCGGTACTTGAATTACCCACCCTGGAGTGAAAGAAGGCTGAGTTGACCTTGGCAGTTGGTTACATATAGAGATGATCTACCTGTCTACAGTCACCCATCCAAGTAGTAACCAGGCCCAGCGTAGAGCAACTTCGCTGATCAAGACCAGTGTGCTAACCACTACACTACTCAGTGATGGATTAATATTATGCAAACAAGGCAAATGACTTAAGGCCAGCCAAAAATCCAGACCATTTTCTTAGAATACAGTGCCACAGTGTATTACTGACATACAGTTTGCACAAGTTTGTTTCAGTTAATACATGTTTTGAAACTGTGTTTGGGTTACTGGAAACCCATTTTTAGACTGTAAACAATAGTGATGAAGGGATTAAGAGGAAGAAGGAGGGCTTCTAGGCTAAAAAAACTGGAATAGCATCAAAAGATAGGATTAGTTTTTCAAGCCATTTTAGAAAAAATGCCTTCGGGTCTCAAGAGGCTTAATCCAGCTCTACTGCTTCCTCCCAGCTAAGACTAATGATCTTTTTCAGGTTTATTATGAGAGTAAAGTAAAGTAAAGTAAAGCAGATGATTTATATAGCGGTTCAGCCACATACAGAGTGCTCCTGAGTAACCAGTTAGAGAAACATCACAAGTGTTATATGATCTAACAGCAAACCAAGCAGTAAGAACAATGTTGTAAAAGTACTAAACTACACAATGTCACAAAACGCATCACTTACACTGCAGCTGGTGAATCTACATGCAACAGTATCTCAACATTGTTTCTGCAACACACCAACATCTGTCCGACTTAAGCCGCACTCTCACTAATGTGAATCATGCACTAAACAATATAAAATTGCTTGAAAACATAGTATGGACAATACAGCGTGGACAAGTACGATAATATGGATATGCAGGTGACAAAACCATTTGACTGTAGGACACTTAAACAGTTCGTAATAAGTAATGAAGGAACTGATTGGGGTCTCCAAATTTCTCAGAATATATTTTGTGCGATCATAACACAATTGTTGACTAAATGATCCAGGCCAGATTTGCCTAATACACAAAAAATACATTTTAATACTTATATTTAATATTTTAATATTTATATTTCAATCTTTAATCTTTCTCCATCCAGAAAGGCAGCCACAAAATGATATAGAGGCGGCAATCGAAAATAGATAGAACAGAGGCAGATAAAAACCACAGCAGGAAACGGAAACAAAACGAAAGTTAAGAACAATAATCCAAGTGAAAACACAGCTCATTTGCAAACTCATGTCACACAGCTTGAGTGTTTGCTGCTACAAAATCTGTATTATTTAACTTTTAATCTATTAACATTAAACAGTAACGATTGGCATTTCAACCTGGCATTTATCCACTCAGACGGGACCTGCAGTTTGTGTTTTTCACAGTAGTTGACGACTACAGTTTGTCCTTCACTCACAGCCTGACAGAAACAAGCAGAGGAGAATGTGCTTTATCAGACGGGAAAATATGCACTGACATTTAGAGGTTATTTTCATACCGGCTCGCATATCAAGCCACAGCATTGATAACTGTCCAAGGTGTAGCCAAGGGCAGTTGTCGACCGAGGGCTTGATATAGGCGCCGATCAGTTTAGTAGTTTTAAAAACAATAAACTGCTAAATTATATCGTCAAAATACTCATATATACATAAGCACAAAAGATGCACCAACATGTAAGTAAGTAAGTAAGTAAGTAAGTAAGTAAGTGATTTATATAGCGCCAAAGTCTCAGAAGAGAATCAGGGCGCATTAGGGATGGGCGCTAGGGGGCAGCTTGAATGTGCAATTGCCTATCTATGATGACTTTTGGAATTAGCTAAAGAGACACAACTACCATCAACTGACCACACAGTAGAGTAGTTCCAAAAGTCATCATAGATAGGCAATTGCACATTCAAGATGGCCGTAATGACCTTCCAAGCTTTAAACAGCAGTGCACCAGCATATCTGTCATCATACTTCACCCGCGTCACTGACGTGCCATCCCGGCAGAGACTCCGGTCGGCTTCCTCCAACCAACTTGCTGTACCGCCGTTCAACCTCTCCACCGTCGGCAAACGGGTTTTTCCAGTTTCCGGCGCTAACTTCTGGAACAGTCTTCCATCACACTTGCAATGTAATGTAATGTACAAAATTTGGTAACACACCAAAGTTAACAAAAATTAAATCAGAGGTGCGGGGGAGTAGCTAAGTGAGGAGTCTATGGTGAGGCAAAGTAGTGAGTTTTGACGTGACGTTTGAAGGAGTCAAGTGATTGTGAGCCTCTGATAGCAGTAGGTATATGATTCCAGACATCTGCACCGTCGCTCCCAATATTCAGACAGCGTCTTAAGACATTTCTCTTTCACCTGTCATATCCGGACTTGATTTCCTGATTTCTCTCCTGCTTCATTGTGGACCTAGCAATAATTGTTGTTATTTAGGCCATACTAAAAATCCAGATGATGATGAATTATTTCCAACCTAATGAACAAATTTTCCTACCAGATCGGCATCGAGAGAGTTTGAATATGCAGCAATAACACGCTGTACAGCTTCAATGCATGCCTTGTATAGATGAACCAGCAGCCTGGCGGTGGAATTTTCACACAATTTTCACAATAAATTACAGTAAATACACAAATGCCAACACAGTTCATCGTTCAAGCAATCCATTACGCCACTCGACTACAGCACTGTATACTGATAATATCAACAGAATAATCTCAAGACTATTTAAGGACAGATACTAATGTTTTTGATGTTCATCTAATTGGTAAATTTGTCTGGTGTTACTCTAGCGGTGATGGCTTAAAGTCTGCTGCCTCGGTCAGTCCGTACCACTATCGCTAAGTTGCGTTCTGGTCACTGTCGGCTTTTGAACAGTTACAAGGCCCGCATCACCAGCAGCATATCAGACGTCTGTCCAGAGTGTGGAGTGGCACCACACTCCGTAGAGCAGCTGTTCAACTGTCAAAGCCATCCGACGCAACTTACAGTGCAAGACCTATGGGACAACCCGGCTGCAGTCGCAGACTTCCTCAACCTGGACAACTGATGATAGGAGAAGAGCTGCTGGGCTATCACAACAACAACAACATGGCTTAATGGTAGGCCTAATGTATAGTACAGAATACAGATCACTATAGCTGCTTTACAACAGCCCTGATAAGTTCTGGGATGGGTGACTGTCTGCCAGCGGGGAAACTATCTCGGTAAGTAACCAAGGCAACTCAGTCTGGCAATCCCTCTGTGAGTAAGTGCAGTGAACACCAGCAAATGCAGTAGCCACGTATCCGTGGTCTGGCAGTGTAAGCTGGTATATGGCTGAGGACTAAGGAAATGGAGATGTGCTCCAGCCTATGGGCCATCTGACTCTGGATGGTCTTTGCTTTGACTTGCTTAATAATAATAAAAATAATAATACATTTGTAGAGCGCCATAGTGCCGTAGCTTCAGAGGCGCTGGCAGAACAGGTAAGCTAGCTATATGCTTAAGCTGAGTTCCCCAAAGTTCGTCTTCGGTAATTGTTGAAAGAGGACATTTGAAGCTGCTGGATGCCGTTCACGTAGTTAAACGAACAGTGTTGGAGCTCGGAGCAGTGAAGTATGACCAGAAAATAACTATCGACCAGCAGAACATAGTTAATTCATTAAATAATCGGCATCTGCTTGTTTAACATGTGTACTAAGTGTAGTTCAAAGGTGGCTTTAAACTTGACTACTACAACGCTGTTAGAGACTTCAACAAACCTAATATCAGACGATGCATCTCTTCCCTGGTCATTACTCACGGTGCTAATACTGTCTGTAACAAGCAATCACAGTGTTCAGTGAATTAGTTAGTGATTAAACGCCTTCCATTAATTACCAGTAATAAAATGAATTTTTACTGAAACAAAATGGCCACAATATACAATAATATTAGATTATCAATTCCCACTTCAACAGATAGCAGCACAAGAAGTATATCAACAATGGAAGAGACATACAGACAGACAGACAGACACAGAGACATACAGACACAGAACATACAGACAGGCAGACGTATATCAACAATAGAAGAGACAGACAGACAGACAGACAGACAGACAGACAGACAGACAGACAGACAGTGATGATGCACAAGTGAATAGATACAGTAACTAGGAATGGGAAACAAACAATGTGCAATTGGAAGACATAAGCAACAACCAATAAACATTTATATTATGTCTGTATAGCTTAAACTAACGGAGTAGTATTAAGCAATACAGACATAATATAAAGGTTTATTGGTATTGCTTAATACTACACCGTTAGTTTAAGCTCGAGTGATGCAGAAACTTGATATTGACTTGGACAATGTTCCTGAACTTGTGCCCGATCGTGTACTGTGGATGGGGCTGATTCATGGCGCTACGCACCACTCTGGTGCATGCTACTAATGATCATGGTTGCACGACCAGTCGAAAAAAAATCAGAAAAAACACAAACACTTTAATTTTTAACCAGAACTTCTATCTTCACACTGTGAAAATTCAGCAAACTCCACATAAAACAGTAATGGTAAACTCTATGCCCATTCGGATTTCAACTAGATAGCAGACACAGAAAAGACTGTATGTAGCGTACCATAGGCACGATGGTCACGAGTTAAGAAGTAAGTCCTTGTACATCGAAGTGGCGGCCATTTAGGAGACACGGCCTGACAAATCTGTCAACGTGCAAAACATGTGCAAGTTATTATCTAGATTTACACAAACAGCCTTTAAGCAGCTCAATATATTTATGATACAAAACAAGTATCAATAGCAATTAGTATCTGGTAATACTCGTTACTAAAAACAGCGAGTCGTTGGCGGAGAACATTGTGGGGTGAAGGCCATAGTGCAGCTGGCTGGGTCTATTATAACTGCAGACTGCGGGGTCCTAAGTCCGTTCGTTTGGGCAATGGGCTGCCACTACTTGCGCTGCGCCACCTAGTATCATTGCCGGTCAGTACGCCACTTCGCATTGTAAACTGCTGCTGGTCATGTTCATGTAAGTGGCGGTATATAAATGTCGAGGCCTTTAACCTTTAACCTTCAGAACAGCAAACATAGCATTCCTCATCAATTTTTTGCTTAAGTCTCAGCTTTTTCAAGTCATAATAACTTCTAATGTGGTGTTTGTTTTATTGCATTCCCTTCATTTTTATTGTCAGTATCTCTTTTAGCCTTTCAGCTACTGTTTTATTTTAAATAAACTTAAGTTGAGACTAGTTGAGCATATCAAATGCGTTTTTATCATAATGTTTATCACAGGCAATATGGCAGTGCAAACAGCAGCACACTAGTATATGATGTGTTGTGTAAAAGTATTGTGAACAACCTTTTATTCAAACATAATATAACTATTATTGATTTTATTGGTGCTTATACCAGAGCTGCATGGCATAATTTTGCAAGTGAACTGTTCTGTACATAGTTTGCTGTTCTTGACTTTTTATCACAGGCCTAGTTTTTGGTTTTTTTAGTACTGAGTGCTCTGTTGCGTGTGTTGTTGTTTTTGTCTCTGTATGTGTTGGCTGCCGTCATGGCGAATAAAGATCTATATATCTAAAAGCAGCTCATTGTAAGAGAATACGTGAGTGAACAATGAACATGTTAAACTTTCTATTAGTCTTCATAATTATGTCTGCAGTTCACAATACAATAGCATTCAGTGCGGACCATGTGAGAAGCAGGAAGCCCATTGTGCTCACTCTCAGTGGGGCTGACAACATGAATCTGCTGTAACTGATGACGATATTTCAACACATTCAGACGCGACGTGTTTGTACCAAACAGAACAAAAGGCGTCCACTCTGTCGCTCCACTACACAGACAAACACTACAAATTTTACAATATCTACAATTACATACAACACTAGTACCGGCCTGTTGTTTTGGAGTATTTATAGTAATTATGGTCACGCATGCTCTAGAAACTTGTACTAGCAACTTGCACAAGGGTGGCACACACTCAAGAATCTGGTACAAGTTTCTGGTACTGCATTATATTCGGTGCAGGATTATGGTACCATAAAAACTTGCGCAAGAAAGTATGACACACGCTCAAAAAATTTGTGCAAGTTTCTGAAACTCGAGTGTGTGTCACCCCTATTACTTGATATTGAGTCTAGTTATGTGAAATTTTGCAGGTGGAGAGTTGGAGGGGTAGTAATGTAGGGGTCTAAAGTTGTAAAATTTAGTTCCTAGGAAGGCACTTCCTATTCACTTGTTCAGACACTTTTGCTTATAGGGTGTACCGTTTAGCCACAATGCACAGCGTCACAGACAGACAGACAGTCGACACCATGATGCCAACAGCCGATCATATCGCATGCAGTACTATCGGCTAACGACACATCCTCCTGAGCCAATTAAAGTTTTGGTGGGGCGTGTGGTGTGTGAGCACAGCCAACGGGGGTGGATAAAAAGATTTTGGCACACATTTGATGTTTAGACAAAGCAGTGAGATTGTTTTAGTTCAGCTGAGAAAAATCAACATCCGCACGGCGCACAGAATATTACACCTTGCCCCACCCCCAAAGAAATCAACAAGCACTGTCATATTTGAATGGTTTTGAGAAGTGTGGTTTGGATATCTAGGAAATCAAGATTTCCATCTGTTCCATAGTTGCTGCACCATTAACGACGTCCAAAAGCTTAACGACTTTTTGTTTTTTCTTCACTTTACAAATTTTCTTCATGTATGAAATGTATGTGTGTACGTATAAGCAACACAAAAGACATGACATTTCAGTACCAGGAAACATCATTGCATTGTTGATGTTTCACACGACCGTGCTCAAAGTAACTTCGCAATGGCTGGACACGATCACAACACAACATCATGATCACCACAAGTCATTACTGAACACAAGTGGCACGTTTTGATATTCCAAACGCCTGGCCATTATTATCACCACCATCATCATCATCATCATCATATATTTGCCTAGAGTCAGCAGAAACAAAAGAACACTGAATGGAGACAATAGGGCGGGACAGAGAGGCAATATTGGAGTTGCTCTAATAACTAATAACAGTGTGGAACTGTGTGTCTTAAATCAGAATTTCGTCACAATGGGTACGTGAATCAGAAGCATAGCACAACTTTTCACAGCCATATGCCATTCCTGTTGCCCAACCAAAAGTGTCAAAGGTGTGAAGGAATAACTACTGCACTAAATAACTAAATGTGGCATGCATATTACCAGGAAATGATCAGATCTACACATCATCAAGCAATCAACTCTCTATGTCAAAAATGAATTTAAAGGCAAGGCAACAACAGGATAACAGTTGTAAAACAATGCAGTAAAAAGTCACTAAAACAACTTTTTAAATAAATTAAAGTTTTCAGTCGCAAGTGCAGAACTAAAATTTTAAAACAATGACACCGAGTCACAGCGTAGGAAAGCAGAGAAGAATACTTGCCTCCAGCACACGTTCTTCTGAAAATTCATCCGACAAACTTCTCCTATACAACAAGGGTTAATTTGTACCTTATACTCACAGCAACTATGAAGAAATTGTAACATTAACACACAAGGTGACTTGGTGGTGTAGTGGTTAGAGTGTCGAACTTGTAATCAACAGGTTGCGAGTTCGACTCCCGGCCATGCACTGCTGGGTTAGTACTTGGACGGGTGACCATCTGTGGACGGATAAACCATCTCGGTATGTAGGTGAACTCGGCCTTGCATCCCTCCCTGGTAGGCAAATCGAGTACCAGCCTGTCTGGCTGGGGTTAAGGCGGGGTGTGTTCACTTGTGTCAGGTAGTAGGTAACACTGCGTGATCCCATATGGCAAGTGACACTCCGTAGCTGTGTCATGGAGTTCAATTAACAGCTATACACTACCTTTACCTTTTACCTTTAGATACATCCATGAAAACACACACACACACACCCACACACAGACAGACAGAAAGAGAGAGAGAGAGAGACACAAATAAACACATCACTTTAATGGCTACATTTCAGGTAGCCAGTTGCCCCCTTGAATCTCATTCTCATTGGTCAGAATTCAACAGAGAACTGAATGTCTGTCACTACTCAGTGGCTATGTATGAATGCCATCAACATTCTACTTTGCCGTTCTTTTATTTTTAATCTGCAATTTACACCGCACAGTAGACAGTAGATATTCTTGTAAGGCCAGCCATGCCACAGAATGCGGTGGAAGGTTCTGAAACTCGCAGTATAGAATGTCGTTATTTTACAAAGTAAGCTCTTAGGTGTGACAAATAACAATTAACAAGCCGGTGCAACAGACAGACATACCTCTGAAGTTCACAGACGTCTATGAGACTGCTCCACTGACGTTCAAACAAGCCGAGGTGCTGTATACGTTACACCACAAAACCACAAGCTACAAACTTCAGAGTGGTTAAAATGTTGTTATTTTGTGTGTGTGAAGAGTAACAAAATTGCTACAAATTCCAACCTGCAGTAAACTCATCACAAAAGAGTACCAGTGCACCACCACATATCAAAGAACAACAGTACACTATCAATGACACAGTTGAAAAAATATTTTAATGTATTACAAATCAGCTACGGCCCGAGAAAATACGACTGTTCCGAGTAGTCTCTTAAAAGCAGCAGGTTATAACTGAAATTGGCTAGTTAGACAGACAGTTAGAACATTTAAAGGCATCCATTCCGTATCGCAAATGCCGCAGCTATCGAGCAAACCGATGAGTCTTGAGTTGATTAGTGAAGATAGCAATTGACAATGACGGGATGCAAATTGACGAAGCTACACAGTTCCAGAGGAGTGGTCTGTCGACGGCAAAGGATTGGTTGCCGGGTCTGTGTTCTGGTAGACAGGTGGCCAGACTAGCAGTCGGGAGAGGTAATTCACTCAACATCATCTGAATTTGCTGAAGACATTTGCTGTATAGTGTACTACAACTGTACAATTATGAGCAGTTCTTACAGGTGTACCAGGGCCGGCTGGTTTTGGTTCAGTTTCGGGTATTTGCGTGTTTTTCTAACCTATGGTTAGTTTGTTTATTTTGTGGTTTTGACATATTTCCTCCTGTTTATTTTGAGTTGTCAGTAGCAGTGGAAGTAATTGCCTGGAAAGACTCGCCTCTGAAATGACCTATTATGTGTCGAGGGGGACGTAATACTACTCGCTCACTCACTGACAGTTACTAGCAGCACTGGCGTAACACATTGACTGGAGGCCCTTGGACAAATTACCATAAAAGGCCCTATACCCTATTTAGAGATTACGTAAAAATTTATTATTAATAAAGTACTAACTAAAGAAAAATGTGAACCTAAACTTTTAATTCAGTAAGTAAAAACATAATGGGGTGGCCATAAAACACAAATGTCCATATTACCCCAGTATACCCTAGCATAGTAACAGAACACCAGATACTAAATTACTAACCAGTGTAACACCCAACCTGATCAAACGTTATAAGAACTTGTAGTCTGGTACGTACATCGACAAAATACCACCCTAACCCAAACAAATCGCTAGAAAAGGTTTTTCAACTGTTTTGATGGATGTTCACAGAAAATCAGCTGTAGAGTGCAATAGATGGCTGACACCTAACATTTGAAATATTAAAATATACAAAAAAATAGGGTCAGACTTGGGGGCCCTAGATCCCAGGGGCCCCTGTCATTTGTCCAATGGACGTTACACCACTGCTTACTCCCATCTATTTATTGCTATGAATACTACTAAAATAGTTTACCTCGGTGACAAGCACTTCAAGAGAGACTGGATCAAGTCTGGAGTAGAGTTGATGTACACTCCGACTGACATCAATAACCTGGTAATACGTACGTTTATTGGTAACGAACAACAGACAAGAATACACTGACATTGACATTAGAACTCAGCAAGACACGTTCATATGAATTTGGTGTTAAAGTCCAGAAAGCTAAGAAGAGTAGAGTTCTTAGTGGAACTCCATCTCAGAACTACGGGATGTCACTTGCCATATAGGATCACACAGTGTTACCTGCCACCCGACACAAGTGAACACACACCGCGTTAACCCCAGCCAGACAGGCCGGTACTCGATTTTCCTACACCGTAGGGATGGAAGGCTGAGTTGACCTAGGTCACCAGTTAGATACCGAGCTGACTTACCCACACAAATTCGGTCACCTATCTAAGTACTAACACGGCAGTGCACAGCCGGGAGTTGAACTCAAGACCTGTTGATCAGAAGTCTGACGCCCTAACCATTAGACCACCAAGTGTTGTCACTGTGATGACTCACTCATCAGACCAAGACAATGGAGGGAAAGATAACACAGAGGGATAATAAAGTCTGCCTGGCATCCATTTGACAGCCATTTCATCTGTTTAGCGGGCACATTGTGAAGGTGGCTAATCATTACCTAGTACCTACAGTTGTCAGGCTACCAATGGCCAGATTATGTCTCCAATCTGTTCACATTGTGACAGCGGGGAAAAGACAGTTAGTTGAACTTTAGTCATGTCCAAAATGGGAAGCACAATGTCAATGTCATTTTTGCAAATCCACAGACATCACAAATTTGTTCTAAGCTTAAAGAACCTGTCGGAATGCCTCATCTCTTAGGGGCATCCGCCTCCCCATATAAGCACTTACACCCTGCCCAGTGGGGTCCAGTTCAGGGGCAGAGCCCGTGATACGGAGGTAAGGGGACGAAGCCACCTGAGGCTAAAACCATCTCCGCTTTCATCTGTCTAATGGAGAGAGAGAAATTGGCTCTTTCTAGGCTTACCCCATCCATTTTTCACGCTCTGTGCCATCAAAATGGAAGAGAGGCCCACTAAAACTGTGAAGTGAGGACATGGTCGGATTGCCCCTGGTGGGCCTGGATCTGCCAGTGTCTAGGCTAAAGGTACACACTCACTGGATAACACTGGCTTGGAATGCTCTTCCTGACTTCGTAAAAAACAGTACACTTTCTCTACCTACTTTTAGACGTCAGCTGAAACATTTGTAGTTCTCACAGTACTAGCACACCGAGCGCGTTCGAGGTTTTTTTTTACAGCTAACGCGCTATATAAATTACTTACTTACTTACTTACAGCATAATCAGTATACATCATCCACAGATCACTCGTTAATTAACGAGTATAAACTGAACGCTGTACTAACCTCGTGCTTCAAGGTGAAGAAACTCTGTCTGTACAAACACAAAGACAAATGACCCACCATGTGACTAACAGATTAGACCAGTGTTTTACAACATTTTCTTTGAAAGAGAACCCTTTGCAGCAATTATGATTGCTCACGGAAC
>Ga0056123_1000234_pt1 | contig 11393 bp, 6 predicted proteins | sample WorMetHEROISLAND_3_FD_71122 | JGI IMG/M metagenome (GOLD analysis project Ga0056123, IMG submission 71122) | Marine gutless worms symbiont microbial communities from Max Planck institute for Marine Microbiology, Germany - Olavius sp. 3 HERON ISLAND ...
CGTTAAGTACTAAGTCCATATCAAAGATTATAGAGCGAGCAAAGCTCGCTCTATAAATAATCTTTGTCCATATTACAGCGAACTAGTCCTGTGTGATTTCAATTCATATGTTTGGATGCCACCGGTGGCTTAGGTTTTGTAGAATTGACGTGCTTTATATTAGCGACACGCTATCGACAAGTTTGCATAGGGTCGGGGATAACTGGTCGAACCCTGGGTTCCGCAGAGCCCCAGTCGAAAAACACTTACTGTTACACTGCCATACATGATACATTTGGAATGTCCAGTAATTATTTAAAGGAAGCGGCACATTTAAGAGTAGACAAGGCTTAAACACTTTGTTGTAATGTCTAGTTCTTCCTAACACCAAATCTGAGATATTACACAGTTCGACTTTTAGTTGTGATAATTGCACGTTGCATCAGGTTAAACACGTTTTCATAAGCCGGCTGCTTACAGCCATCAATGATACCAACTCACTCCATTGTTCACTGTCTTCTGCAATGCTACTGCTTTTCCTACATCGACTCTTCAGAGGTCTTCTTCGATACAGTGCATTCACCTCTTCCGTGAGATATGTTATAATCAATTTTAGCAACTGAAATTACTGAATTATATTTAATTAATATATGGCCTTTAGATGATGCAGCGGCTGCAGCCCTAACAACATGTAAACATAAAATTAATAATAATTAACTATTTCTAGTCTATTGGTAGTAGACTAGTAGTAGTAGTAGTAACGACAACAATGTAGTTGACATAACAGCATTGTTGACAGCATTAACACCAATTCAACAAATTCCACAAAATCCTGCTTATGTGTTAACAAAGCATTAACTAATGCCGCAGTATATGACAGTAGCACAGCAAATATCACACACTGTGCTACATAATGTCAAGACGCCTTGTAACCCAACAGCTAAACTAACACAGACACAGAGAATGAAATCACAGGCTAATTCAGTGTTTTTCAGCGGTTTCGCATGACCTAAAGATTCTGCCAGTGGCATCCGAGGGTTCTGCTGGACTGCTGTCCAGAAAGAAAATTAAACAGTATCTGAAATCATGCAGGACTAGTTCACTGGTATATAGACATCATATTTAATGAGGGTACTTTGTGATCATAATAATCATAACATTCATGAATAAATGCGCTAGAAGTCATGACCTTGCTTGTTTGGCTCTATGCATCAGTACCAACACATGAATCATCACATGAGTAGTCAAACTGTTGCAAAAGGTTCCACTTCAAAGAAAAGGTTGAAAAACACTGTGTTAATCTATAGAGAACTTGGCATATATGCAAAGTTGCAAACACCACCACTGTATCCAACAGTCTAGTGTGAAACAGACAAACACGCACTGCTGGTGTAACATATTTCCACAAATGACAATGGCAACTGCTCACAGCCCTGATTGCACTGTTTCCCCATCAAACTTAACATTACTTACCACAACAAGAACTTTTCCTACACGATCTACTTACCAAGCTACATCAACTGGCTACACGTACTTAGAATAACAAATGTCGGCGAATACAAAACTTAAATAAAAGCAGAAAAATGAACTTAATGTAGTACATCAAATTAACTTAACTTATGCAACAGAAACACGATACACAATGTAACTAGTGTTCACTAATTATGACAAAAAACGAAGCAAGGAAATGTGCAATGCTGCAATAATTCAAATTTTCACACTGGGCTTTAAAAGATGCATGTACCTTGAAACACAGTGCGTAATAGCCATTCACTCGTCTAATTTTGTCGTTGAAAGTGAGTATACAACTTCTGGTAGTGATCAATAGCATCCTTCACTCTATCTTGCTCCGTTTTAGAGAAACTGCAGGTTTGCAGTTTTCTACTGAAAACAGCCACCCCACCCCTTTTCTACAATAAATTAGGGGATGTACTCCTTGGACCAGATTGCCAATTTCTTGGGGGCTATAAGAGCAAAGACTCTAGGCTAATTATCCACACAGTTTTTTTTGAAACAACCCAACCTATATCACCAAAATACCTCAAAGTTACAGATGGACAGACAGGAATACAACATTAGCATAGCAATAATGCCCTTTGTAACACATGATTCACGTGGTAAAAATTTACAGCTCAGTAATTCTGCAAACTGGATTAAAAGCTGGCACTGAGTACTGATACAGCATGTCACTAACTATCACACAACATCAGCCAGGATCACACAGCATTAACATCATTGCACTGACAAGTCACAGAGTATAGGCAACTGAAACTGTGAAGCACTTTAACACTGGATTATGCAGCAGTAAATGAAAATGTTTTATGACGTGGTATTACACTTTCTCATATGATCAAACATCAGCCACAAATTATACTGCCATAATGTCTATCTGGCCAGCCTGTGTAGCTTCGCATATGGTGCTTTATAAGTGTGCTTATTATTATTATTATTATTAAGCATAATCATACACCTTCAACATTCCGTGACATTGTCCGGGCATCAAGTACAGCACGTTACCCTTTAAAATTACCCTCCCAGTTGTCCTAAAATGATTATCTGTAAATCTTTAAAGGACAATGAAATTACACATGTAAACACCTACAGACAGACTGCCAACATTAGCATACCAACAGCTGATCATACTGTGTGTAGTAGGATTGGCTAAAATAGTGGGGCGTGTAGATAAGAACAATATCAATAAGTGTTCGCTGATGATTTTGTTGGACTACTGCATGTACATTCATCACCAGTTCATCTTCATTCTTTCTTAAAACACAATCATACCATTTCAACTAGCAACACATAAAAATAGATCTCACAAAAGTTGACTGAATGCCTGATATCTGTTGACATGAGACTAATTTCTAAAAGACAAAGCCATTTCATCATTCAAGGCTTAGAATTACCATGATCAAGAAAACATTTTTGGTTTGCAGTACGTTCGGTATAACCTGTTTCGTGGCATGTACTGATCTTTAGATACACTGAACCCGAAGTCTTCAGATACACTGAAACAAAATTGTACACTGCAATAAACGAATTCTATCACCTCTGATATGTTGTCTCACAACACTATCGACATCGGCCGGCATGGACGCAATGACATATGCACAAACTGCTACAAAAACATCTCAACAAATGCTAAAAAAGCTTGGCAACATATTACACGTGACAGAAAATAAATACAATACACGATAAGTCGTCCATATTTGGAGCAGACTTCTCCAAAGAAGCAGTAGTAAACATCAAGGGCCTATTCAATTTGTTGAAACTGGAACTGGTTTCAGATTAAGATTTCACTGCTATGGTGATAAAATGACAACAAGAAACATGGCTATACAAGTAAAACAACTATTTTTCCGCATTAAAACTCTCCTGTTCACTGATTGTATACATATAAAAAAGTTATCCTCATAAAATGTAATATACTTGTTGCAGAATAAATACATCGTACTTTTTAATCATAATTTCTTTCATGGCAGTTAATGCAAACAACTGCACAATTTCTGAATTCACTAGTAAAACCGTCTCCCGATCAAATTTCAATGGTTTTGCAAAACCGGTTTCAGATTCGCAAGTAGAATGCATAAAACTACCGAATCAGATAACAGCTTCGGTTATGTTTCAACAAATCGAATATGACCCAAATATAGATCACATTAACAACAGCAGCACGTCAGATAACTAAAACGAACACTGTACATAAGAGATGGCAGGCAAGTATGATGGATGGTGACAATATTGACATACGATGATGAGCAGCACCACACTATCACATACAGTATGTACACACAGTCAGTTGGACAGGCAACATCAACAGCTAGTAAGCAATGGCTTAAACCTCATGCATACGCAATACTTTTTCAATCCCCATTCACCTTATCATTCCCTTTCTTTCTATTCCCACCCTGCTCCCATCTGTTCGTAATTATCTTTCCACACTGGCAGTGCCAGGCCTGGGCTCCCAGAATATCGGCTTTAATTTTGTTGTTGTTCTGAATATTATTAAGTGCATAAAATATATAAATTAACAATAAATCTGAAACTCAACATCAATATTAGGGTACAACCTCTGACTGTCCTCACAGATTCTGTTGACTTTTTTCGGGCTGGTAGGAAAGGTTTGCTCCATCACTGTCTTTCCATCTCCTCCTTTTCCTGGGTGCTCTAGGGAATGTTATGTACTTCACATGTCATGCCACAGTCAGAACTGAATTTTGTGCTTTTAATGTACTCGAACAGAGCTGTGAAACCGGCTGCTGTATAACTAGACTAAATGTTTCACTGCCACATCTCAAGAAGTCACAATGCTATCCTCACATGCTGCTGGCGCACAAACGTACAATCATGTCACTATTTGCAAATTGCAATATGCAATACAGAGTCTCCTTCATTGCAACTATCTGTTTTCAAGTTGTGTGTTTGCAACACATTTGAAATAAAAGCAGCACAGATGTCACTGTTACTTGTTAATAACTTTTGCTGACATTTGTCCATGTGTATACTTTCTATCACTTCTATATACATTTATGCCTATCTATGGTGCATTCTGCTGCCACTTAGGTCAACAGATGATGATAATACTGAATAAAATAACAATAAAACATAAGCTATTTGACAGCTGTCATAAACAGAGTGACACATAACTATTGGTTTTTATTTTAAATTAAATTTTCTACATTTTGTGACTTTCATAATGTCTGACTTGTCCGGTATGTGGAGGCTGGGCACTAAATTTTTTTTCGGATATTGGATATATAAGGAGTAATGGGTGAAAATCTGGGTAAAACATCCCCATCCCCTAATCAAAAATCTGGAATCCCAATAAATTTGAGGTTTATGCCCAGCTATAAAGTACCATAATTCTAGCGATAATAATAGTAACCACAATAATAGTAAGTAACGGTACACTAATGTGACATCACATTGGCAAAATCATGTATGTACCGTGCAAGAATGATAATCAAGTAACAGTCATAGTAACAGTAAAGAAACTTCACACAGTGCTGCAGTCACATGAAAAATAAAAAAAGAATGCAGGACAACAAGACAGAGCAGTGGGTGGTAACATTAGTACATCACTGACAGATGACACACCAGAATAGCATTACAAATCACACACTAATTACTTCTGACGACAACAATAAAATAGACAAACCAAAAAATCAATGCAGGTGGGGCCTTCAGCTTGTCCGAAGTTTCCTCATCTATTATACCCTTGACATATGCTCACAAAAATGTACAAAAAACTTGTCTAATAAAAGCTTTCTTAGTCTAGCTATTTTGTGCACATTTTCTGCACTGAATCGAACACAGATCTATTCCGTGCACATTTGCACAAGAACTTGCAAGAACTTGGATAAAACTTTGATGCAAGAAACCTGCACAAGTTCTGGTACAAGTTTCTGAGTGTGAATTGGGGTATCAGTGTCCCTAAAGGTCAGAAAACAGTAACATAACTGAGTACAGACTGAACAAGCTGACTGTCTAATGTCACTATTTGTTATCATACAGATGGCTGTACAACATGTCCACAACCAATTCAATGATACACGGCACATTACTGTTACAAATTCGGTATTTTTACAACATGACAAATCCGCAAATGCACACAAGTATGCATATGCATGCTTATGCATGAGGTGCAACATAGCGAACTGCTTAGTGTGTTCCAGGAACCAGATTTGTGGAGAGAGAAGTGCATGAAATTAAAATCAGGGATCATGAATGTAAACAGCTTAACACATTCTCCAGGGCTTTCCAGGCCTAAAATGACAAATTTCCAGGATTCTAAAAATCACCATTGTGGAATCACTATAAAATAAGCCAATGAACAATACCATTTATGGTAATAAATAAATTGCGATTATGTGTTGAAATTTATAACCTGCCAAAATGTTTTGCACTCAAGCTCCTGATCTCATAGCAACATTTTCCCAATACTTTCCAGGCTTAATAATTTACATATCAGGTAATGTCAAGTTTAAAATTCCAGGACTTTCAAGGTCATTCCTGGAGCTGTGGAAACCTGGAATATTCAGTAATAGAAAATTTTGTGTTTAAATGACTGGTGAGCACAAAACTCATTCTGCAATTTCCACCTGGGAATTTCCAGATCCCGGATTTTCCCAATCATGCACTTATCAGCACAGTTTAGGTGAACCAAGCAGATATTCACTCAGAGCACTCAGCAAATTTCACTGCCAGCAGCCATGCAGAATTCAGACCGCTATTCAAGTAGCAAGTCAGCTGGTAGTGAAGCCACTCAAGCTATAGCCAGACATTCAAGATTTTGCAATTATCACGCTGATTGTCTGCATTACCACACTGACTGTGCACACAGTCAAACTGGCGGGGCAAACTGTGGACGGCAAACTGGCAAGCACCGGCGGAGGAAAGTCTCTCGTTATCGTATATTATTGACATCTTCAGACATAACCGCATTGACCAGTGTCATCTTCTGAACTCTTCCAGAGGTTCAATGATATGCTCTGTTACATAACACGACATATCTCACAGTTAAAAAACACACCACAATGACAACGGACAAGGCCTAGTTCTAAGAGATATCACAACAACAAAACAGGAATAACAAAAACAACAACGACTGCTACAACAACAACAGTGCAAACAGTACAGAACTACAGATGCAAAGACAACTTGCTCTCTCCAGACCACTTCAATGCAATATATATTGTACTGTTATAAGTTCAGTTTTTTATTTAGACCTGAAAGCAGAGCAGCATGAAGATGTTAAATGAAAATGTTTGTTTACCTTCAAACACCTTCAACACAGCTTCACAGACGAATTTGTACTGACCCTGCAACATGCATTCCGTTACTAGACGTGATAACAAGGCGAATAATACTAACATAGGTCTTTGTTTTTTCACGCAGATCATGCATGCCTAGTTCCCAATAATGTTCAGGGATCATTAATGCAACAATTTTTATACACTAGATGTCATCATGTCATCAAATAACAATACAAAAAGATAATAATTAAATAATGAATAAAGTAATAAAATGGTGTCAAAGCACTCACACAGTGTGAAAATAAAGATCAAATTATCTTAATATTATTAGTCATTAAACACTGCCAATTCAATCATTGTGGTTTTATTTTCTATTACTCTCAGTTTCCATTTAACCGGGTAATTTTGCACAGTTACTATAGGTTAGGCCAATCCTCAAAATAAACCTTAGGGAACTGTCAGTGCAGGTAGTTTTACATTACATTTAACAATAAATAAAAATATTCTAACAGCAAACAAAGTGAACAAACTGGTACCAAACCTAACTTAAAAAATCATCCAGTGAGCACTTGCAATATTCACTGAGCAATGAACTCAGCTAGAATATTTGCCCCATGTATGTACGGAATAATTCATTATTGGAAAAGAACAAACTGTATACAAACCAGCTTAGACTCAAAATCTTGAATTATCATCAAATTATCGTCAAACATATTCTAGCATGTCTTCCTAGGCCATACTGTACAATGCTTCTTCTAAGTTTTATGCATTCCTTCCTGGACCTTTAAATGCCGACTAAAAACACACCTTACCTCTCTAACCACCTGCAACATATAACCACCTCTGCCCACCCGGCGACTGCCCGTGCCTAAGATTCGACTCAACAGTCGACCACTGGACGCGATACACGTTTTTACTGTACGTACTGTATCACAGTTTCATCGGTCATGATGAACATAGCTAAAGAGAAAATGTGTACAGAGAGACTTGAGCAGCACAAATGAAAGAATCAGAACACGAGGTTACCGCTGTCTGAATGAGCATGGCTCTCTGGTCACGCATCTGACACACAATGTCTGGCAAACTGACTGGCTCGTTGGCCTCTATCAGACACATAGCAGTCTCCATTGCTATCAGCACGCCGGTTCTGCCAATGCCAGCACTACAACAGTTACCGACAACGAATCAGTAAGCAAACAGATTATGCCACGTCGAAGTTGGACACACTATGCTGAGAGTTGAAACATGGACAACAACAATAAAGACACAAATGACACAAGCCTGCAGATAAATTCAACTATACCAATAATAATAATAATAGCAATAATTAATAGTAGCAATAAGATAAAGATAAAGTGGACCATGCTCTAGTTTGGAGCATAGGTGGGGTGCTCATCTCCCTCTCAGTGGCCGTGAGCCCATAGGTGGATAAACCACTAAAGTCTGTGCAGCATGGCCAGTGCGACGCCAGACCTACGGTTATCTTCCCGGCCGCAGACCATCACCGCCCTTTGGCCGGTACCAAATTGTACAGCTTGGTGTCAGAGGCACATGTGTGTGAACAACTTGCCCAGAGTCGTTACCTGATAATACAACGGCCGGGAGTCGAACCCGCGACCTCTTGATCACGAGTCCGACAGGCTAAACACTACACCACCAAGCTAAACCTAACAATAATTAGATCTGGATTATCACCAAACATATTCTATCATATTTTCATAGGCCATGATGTACAATGCTGCTATCAAAATAGCAATAACTACTAATAACTAATAATAGTTAAAAATAATTAATAACAATAAAAACAACAACAACAACAACAACAACTGACAGTAATAACTAAACTCAGCTCAGCACAGACCTGCAGTGTACAATGGTGGACTCGACAACACCAGATCGACTCTGTCGTACTTCATTGACAAAATCAAGGAAGTCAGAACAGTCATCAGGAACACCGTGATCCGGCCATGACATGTACTGCATCTGACATATCTGTCTCTCATCATCGGCAAACTGAAATTATCAACACAGAAAGCCACCAATAAACACAGCAATCAACCAATCATAGAATCAATCAATCAATCATCAAAAAGTCTCAGAGAGGCCTGAAACTGACTCCAAATGGCATGTCTTAATGACAGATTACGACTGAAATCAGCTCATGTTTTTGTCTCTCACTTACCAACACTAATCTTCCAGTGCATCATAATCAATACCATCATCATCAACATCATCAACAACATTATCAATCACAGTCATCATCATCAATATCATCACCGTCACAAATACCACCACCTCGACCACCACCATAATTATCATCGACAATCAATGTTGTGATCAAAACATAAATGCATACATCGCTGATGTCCTGTATCTCTAAACTATCTACTCATTTAGGCAAGATGCAATAGCAAAGCACGTTTAACTCACATTGTCATGTGTCAGTATGAAGCTGCGCAGTATATATGAGCCGTTGTCACTCGGCGTCTCAGACAAGCAGGTCAGACTCAGATGTTCATATTGTGAGGCTTCATCGACGTCTGGCCAGTATTTGTGACACTTTACACGGCCACGCTCCACGTTGGTCGTCAGCATAACAACCAACGACGAACGCTGCTCCCAGACCATCTGCCAGAAGTCATGCGACGTCTCCGGCAGTGGTCCTTGTGCAGCAATGTACTGATTAATGATTCCCGAGCCAGGAATCTCCATCTGCAAATCAATGAAAGAAACATAAACTGTTAATAATAATAAATTAAACTAATTAAACCCTATGCCAACAGCATTATCACAAAAATACCATCACTGTTTTGAGCAGGCCATCAGTTCTCCCTATTGGATCACACAGATTAAGCGAACTTTTCCTCACACAGATTCAGATTTGGCCTCTGGCTGACACTCAAAGGATTTTACTTCCTTACTTACCTACTTATTTACTTTTTGTTCAACTGGACAATTCATCTGTAGCTATACCAGGTTAGGCCACATTTAGTAATGTTCTGAGCAGCTTTATCAGTCCAGTACCCAGCATAGCATCAAAGCACAGAAAGGTTGCATTCAAACACCTGAAACGACTGCAAATAATAAATTTCACAGCAAACAACAATGCATCTAGCCTTACATTGACATAGTTAGCATTGATGTAGTCATGTGATAGTCCTTTTAACTTGACTCGTGTCTGATCATCTATGGACAACAGACATTATACACAGGATACATTAAGCACACCTGACAGCAAAACAAAACAACTAAAGTGAAATGTTGAATGGACACAGAGGCAGATAAGATATGCACCAAACAAGAGCCAAAATACAGAAAAACATCAAAAATTCTAATACCAATATCACACATGTGCCACAATGCAATTTAATACTAAGACAAAGAAACAGATATTGAATGAAAATATCTTTTTTTCTGAAAATTAAAATTTTACTGATGCTTTTCTGCTTCACAATTTGACTATTAAGACAAGATTCCACGTTAACGCAGAGAGGACCGTGCGATGCCGCTGTAAATTTCGGTACACATATGAAGTTTACAGCGGCATCACACAGTTTTTGCTGCTGCGATAGCAATGCTTTCGAATTAAATAATAGCATAAGTCATGGCAAAATAACGGTTTTAAATATATCTATTTATTGCCTTGAAATTCATTATTATTTTGACTCACATTGTGTGCAGCTATAAACATCAGCGACCGTTCAAAATGCCGAAATTGTATACATAGTACGACGCTATGTAAGCCCATATGTTTAGCATGATGAATGATTTACTTCATTGCAGGCCTAATTGTACTGTTATAAGTTCGGCATTTCTAAGCTCATTTGGCACTAAAATATGACACGTTTCGTTTTTTCCACTGAAACTCGCATAACAATGGCTTACGGTTAACTAACTGCAACGAAAGTGGTCAAGAGGCGTGGCTAGGTGACACATATTGGGCGTAAATAAGTAAGTTAGGCCTAATGCACAAATGTTAAAAGACGGACGCAGGCCATGACCATTACCACCCCCTATTCCACCCTAATTTTAGGGGTATTCTCGTTGCACCAGATCGCCCATGTTGGGGTCAGCCCTCACACAGGCCCTAAGCTATTCGGCTGTGAAATTATTTTCAAATTCCAACCTATGTGATCATGGTACCTAAACGTTACGGACGGACAGACAGACAATATACGATCGCAATACCGCGCTCTGCACTAAAGTGCATCGTGCGGTAAAAACTGATATTCAAATGACCCATCACTACGAAGCCACGCCCCCAAACACGTGGGCTGGAAACTGACCAAGGCGCACAATACAATCCCCAAATACGCATAAAATAGCCTAATAGGCTAGTAGTGCGCGTCACGTACTAATTTTCGACAGTTCCGGGATACACCCACACTCCCTTTTGTCCAAAATTTTGAATGCGATTTTATTCGAATGGACACTGTGAATTTACCAGCCAAATTTGAAGTTCGTAGCTTTACCCGTTCCTGAGATAATAGGGGGTACTAAAAAACTTTCGGCAGTCCCTGGGTACGCCCACTCTCGCTTTTCTCCGAAATTTTTAATGGCCTTTTGTTCGGATCGACCCTGTGAATGTACAGTCCAAATTTGAAGTTTGTAGCTTTACCCGTTCCTGAGATAATAGGGGGTACTTTAAAACTTTGGGCA
>Ga0056123_1000237_pt1 | contig 11359 bp, 9 predicted proteins | sample WorMetHEROISLAND_3_FD_71122 | JGI IMG/M metagenome (GOLD analysis project Ga0056123, IMG submission 71122) | Marine gutless worms symbiont microbial communities from Max Planck institute for Marine Microbiology, Germany - Olavius sp. 3 HERON ISLAND ...
TGAAAACGTTCGGATACCGCGGCTCACTTCCTCCGCCACCGACCACTCAAGATCCGAAAGCGATATTTGGGCGTCCACACAAGAGGGTACTGGCAAGGTCAGATGGCCTGTAATCGCTTACGAAACTGTGGGGACCACTGCCCCATACCCAAGGAGGCCCCGTCGATCGAAGAACGTGAAAGAAGCCGATGGGGGCGGTGCGAGCTATCTTCCGTCCCCTCGCGTTGGTGCCATTTGACCACGGTATGGCGGCTCAGGTTGTAAGCCTCGGCGAGCTCCTGGTAACTAATCGACCGGGACTGAGCCTGTAATTCCAGACGGATGGCCGGTGTGGTACGAGCGTTCGGGTGTAGTTGGATATTCATGATGGGTGAGACCTCTTCTACTAATGTCCCGGTCGGTTTCACCAGCAAACTCACGTTATGGAGCCCCCCCCAAGAATACACGACATTGAGCTGGCCCAATCGTGAGAGATAGTCCGTATCGAGAGCCGAATCTTCTTCGACCGTCCAAACTGAATCATCAGGAAAGTAACGCCTTTTCAACTTGGCGATGCAGGCGACTCGCGGCGAGCGAAAATAGACCGCTTCCGCTCCCCATATCCAGAAATGATTTTTCCTGAGAAGAAGTTACTTCAAGCATTTCCTTGAGGGACTTCTCTGCTTCCCGGATACGTTCCTCGTTGAGGAAACGCAGGCGGCGAATTCTTTCACGAAGTTCATGGTGTTTCTCCAAAAGATCCGTCCGTCAATCGTTGGTAAAGCAGGATGTACTGCTCCGCGACCGCATCAATGGAATAGCGCTCCCGCACGCGCCGCAATGCCTTTTCACCAAGACCGTCGGAAAATCCCGCTTCCATCGCCATACGCAAAATCTCATCGTGTAAGTGGTCTTCGTCACCTACCGGCACCAAAACGCCTGCCTTCCCATCATCCAGGACCTCCCGATTCGGCGGAATATCGTTGGCGATACATGGCAGGCCGTGGGCCATTGCCTCCAGTAACGCGTTGGATAGACCTTCACGTCGTGATGGCAAAACGAAGCAATCCGCCCACTTCAACCAGGCCCCCGGCTCTTGCAGCCCCGGCACCCGAATGCGTTGCCGATTGGGGGACTGTGCGACCAGATCTGCTGTCTCTTGAAAGAGATCGCCAGCTCCCACTAGGGCCAGCTCGGCGTCAGGTATCCGATCAGCCACTCGGTCGAAAGCACGGATGAGCGTGGGAATGTCTCGCTGGCTATGCGCAGACAGGCGCCCCAAATAGAGAAAACGCCGCGCTACAACACTCTTCGCGGTTGCCCCGACATTGCCATCCAACTCTACCCCGTTCGGGATCATGGCGATCCTGTCAGGCGCAACACCCCAATCCTGCAGCGATTCCCGAACCGCCTGGGTGGTGGCAACCCAGCAATCCAGTTGCCGGATCATTGCCCGAGCGAGTTGTGCACCACCCACTCCGATCCCACAAAGCTCGCCAAGGTCGGTTTTCTGCCCCGCCGTAGCCACCTTGCACAACGCCGGCACAGCTGTTTTCTTCGCCGCCTGCAAAGCGAACGCTGTCAGCGGCGAGGCAATATGCATCTGGACGATATCTACGCCATTCATATACCGTGATACTGCCCGCATCGTCTGGGCACGTATGGACAGCAGATTCAACGGCCCGAGTCCACGTATCCAGGGTAGGTACCGGCATAGATCGAACAGGGGGAACCGCCGGATCACCATCCCGCTGTCTTCCTCATACTCCGGCGTATCCCTTACCAATCTCGGCGTGAGCACCGTTACTTGCACTGCGCGTTTAACCAGGGCCTTGGAGAGCTTTTCCGCCTGCCGTTCCGCCCCGCCTGCAAGGGGGCGAAATTGGGGGCAAAACATCAACACTGAACGCATCCCGGTCATGCCTCCGAAACTGCATGTTTGCGCCAGCTACCATACATCAACAACACCCATAGACGGGGGCCGTGATCCACCCCATGGTGGAGGAATTCATCCAGAGTCCTGCTCACTAGGCCAAGACTCAGCGGGGCTATCGCTTCCCGGTCACGCAAGGTTTTCTCAAGATTCGAACGCAACGGACCATGCAACCATGCCGCCAGTGGAATGCCGAACCCCATCTTACGCCGATGTACAAAGTCGCGGGGGAAATACCGCTCCGCGAGTTGCTTGAGAAGATATTTACCCACCCGATCCTTGACCTTGTATTCCACCGGCAGTGCGGAGCAGTACTCGATGACATCATGGTCGAGCAGCGGCGAGCGCGTCTCCAGGCTACAATGCATGGAGGCGATATCCATCTTGACCAGCAAATCCCCGGGCAAATAGGTGCGGTTGTCGTACCAGAGCATCCGTTCCACCGGGTTAGCCGCAACCGCACAGGCACCGGTGAACCACTGGGCACGCCATTCCGGCAGGCACCTCGCCTTGCCGTGTCCTCTCAGCAAGTCAGCGCGCAATTCGTCGTCCCAGAAGCTGTTGTACATCCTGACCGAACGGAGCTCCGGCCAACCATATTCGGTCACCAGCTTGCGAACGGCCCGTAACGGCAGGCCAGTGACTGTGGCCAGTCTGGTCGCTAAGGTCGTCAAGTTCCTCGGGGAGAGCAAATCGGGCACCATCGAAGCAATGCGAATCCGCCACGGTCCAAGCCAGTACCGGGGATAGCCCCCCAACAGCTCATCACCGCCATCTCCGTTCATAGCGACGGTGACATGACGGCGCGCGGCCTGGGACACAAAAAAGGACGGCACCGCTGAGGAATCGGCGTAAGGCTCGCCATAATGCCTCACCAGCACGGGTAAGAGATGCGCCACATCGCCCGCGACGACTTCCGGGTGATGAGCGGTACCACAGATATTCGCTGCCTGTTGGGCGAAGGGCAGTTCGTTGAAGGACTCTTCGCGAAAGCCGATACTGTAGGTACGGACGGGCTCACCACTCAGCTTGGCCATCAGCGCGACCACCACACTGCTGTCGACCCCGCCGCTCAACAGCACGCCCAGTGGGGCATCGGAAATCATGCGCAGCCGCACCGCTTCGGTGAGCTTTTCTTCCAGTCCATCCAGGGCATCCGATTCGGATATTCGAATCTTCTTTGTGTAATCGACGTCCCAGTACTTTTCCAGCCGAAGTCCATTGCGGTCCAGTACCCCGAAGTGAGCCGGCGGCAATTTCCGGATGTCCTCATAAATGGTCCAAGGCGCAGGGATATATTGAAGTTGCAGATACAGTTCCAGTGCCCCCATGTCCATCTCGCGCGAAACGTCCGGATGGCGGGAAAGTGGTTCGATTTCCGAACAGAAAACAAAGCGCCTGCTGGTAAAGGAGTAATTGAATGGCTTTTTCCCCACCCTGTCTCGCGCAAAGAACACGCGCTGGTTTCGTTCGTCCCAAATGGCAAAGGCGAACATGCCGCGTAGCTTTGTCAGGCACCCAACACCATACCGTCGGTAAAGGGCCAGGATCACTTCCGTATCGGAGTGGGAGCGAAAGACATCGCCGCGCGCTTCGCACTCCTTGCGCAGGTCCTGAAAGTTGTAGATCTCCCCGTTGAATACGATGCAATTTCCGGTCTCGGGATCCGGCATCGGCTGATGGCCGAGCGGGCTCAGGTCGATGATGCTCAGCCGGGCGTGGCCAAGAACACAGGCTTTATCGGGCGAGGTCCAGACGCCTGAATCATCGGGTCCGCGGTGGCGGATTCTTCGCACCAGATTAGCGATGTGCCCGCTGGCAGGTGGAATTCTGAAATTGATTTGACCGGCTATTCCGCACATGAAAGTCCTATTCCTTACCGCGAGATTACACGTCGCCTTGGTCACGACACCTCTAATGAGAAAACCACCTCTTCTAGGGGTTATACCAAATCCCCCCTTTCTAAGGGGGGATTTTTTACTAGCTGGCAATACAACTCATAATACGCTTGGTCTCGGATTTCCGGCGTGAACCCTCGACCAAACGATGCGCAGTGTCGGCTTAATAGTTCTTTTTCCGCACTATTCAGATTCATGAACCGATTCAACCGATCGGCTAGGATTGTCGAATCGCCTACAGGAAAGAGATAATCACTCATACCCACGGCCTCCGCGATCTCGCGATGAATCGGGATATCCGACAGAATCAGCGGCAAGCCATAGGCTGCGGCCTCGAGAACCGCATTTGGCAGACCTTCACCCTCGGAGGGGTTGACGAAACAGCCGGCTTTCTCCAGAACATCTTCGGGACTCGTCACGGCCCCGAGAAACTCGCAGCGATCTGAAATATCCAATCGACTTGCGTAGTCTTCCAGCACATTTTTAAACTCACCGTTACCGGCAATCATGAGCATCCATTTTCGGTTATAGAGATCACAACCTCGTTGAAATGCCTCCAACAAACTATTTACATACTTTTCTTTCGACAATCGACCCAAGAAGAGGATCGGCAAAGGATGTTTTCCAAAGTGCCTTCCATCACCGGAGGGAAAACGCCGAAACACCAATCCACTCTGAATGATTTTCACTTTGTCCGGAACCGCCCCGTGAGCGATTGCTTGATCGCAGGTGTTCTTGTCCAGCGCAATGATGCGGGATACGTCCCTTACCATTCGAGGAAGTTGCCAACGACTCAACCAGTTGCCAAGTGAAAAGGTCAAATCGTTGTAACTACCACTGCTAGCCAAACGCACAATCCAAGGCACATCCAACACCTTGGCGAGCCAATACCCGACCATTGCGGGCTGTCGGAAAGTAGTCACTTGAATCAGGTCCGGCCGGGGGATCCGTTCAAGAACCACGCGGCGAATGGTTCGCCAGACCAACCAGAACTCGATATTTCCCGGACTTAACGGACAGGAAGTGAGCACCGGAAATGGCACACCCCAAATCGGGATCCCTTCGAATTTCTGATACCCATGGATAACCTGCCGAATATCTGCCAACACATGGACTTCAACCCCGCGTGCAAGCAGCCCTTTATGCAGGGAATGCATCTGCCGCTCCGCGCCGCCAAATTTCGGCGATGGTGGACTGAAGGGAAGTATGGACAGAATTCGCATCAAGTTTTTCTCGGGATGGTCGCTTGACGTACCTTATGGAAAGCGTACCCGAACCAATCGGGAGCAATGACAAACAAGAGAAGCGTTGAAATAAGTATCCCAACGGGGAACTTGCCAAGCAGGCTGAGCAAGGGATTCTCTAACCAGCCGAAGCTCATGACCAATCCCGCAATCAAAGCCGACAAGAGACCGACGGCTAAACGAAGCCAATCAATAGGCAGGGGCAGGATCTTCCTCGATGCCAAGAGAATGCCCACAGCAATAAACCCATAACTTACACACTGGGCAATCGCCGCGCCATAGGCGCCGAGACGCGGCACCAGCAATAGATTAATGCATAAACTCAATGCACCACCAGCCAGCCAGTAATAAGCGACATAGCGCATCTTGCCTTCCAGAAAAAAAGTGGTATTGGCCAACCCGGCGAGGCCATAAAAAAATACCCCACCTGCCAACCAGGGTATGTATTTCGTCCCCTGGTGGAACCCGGGCGCGGCCAATAGACGCAGAACATCTCCACCGGCGGCAGATATGGCTACCCAGACGACCGCCAGGCCAATCACCAGCCGTTCCCAAAGTCTACCCAGGGGCACTAGGGCAGATGACGTATGCCTGCCGTATAGCCGACTAGCTTCAGGAAACCAGGTCAATGTCAGACTGCTGTTCAACAACAGGCCCAACAAGGCCACGTTGGATGCCATCGAATAGATGCCGATCACAGTTGTATTGCTGTATTCGGCTAAAAACCAACGGTCAGTGGATGATATGAGCCAATGCATGGGAGCTGTGATACTGCTTGCCAAACCCAGCGAAATAACGGCTCGCTTCATCCCGGAAGGAAGACCAGATCGTTTCAGAAATACCGATCTATTCGGGATACCTAGCAACACAAGCGTGGTGAACGATGCCCCCAGGACGCCTAAAAAAAGCGCCCGGATATCCGGTCGCCAGTAGATTGCCGTACCTATACTAATCAGTACGGAGACGAATGCTGAAATGGTCAGTGCCAAAGCCAGCTTGCCATAATTCCCGGCCAGGCGGATACGCGTGGTCGCCATGGCCACTGCTACGGACAGGATGACGGCAGCTAATGAATAAACTGCAATTGTTTGGTGGTCGGACGGCAACCAGCGGTGCCCGAACCAATACCACCCCCCTCCTACCAGCACGGCGTAACCAATGGAGCCGACTACGGAAAAACGCCAGCAAAATCTTTCCACGGAGAGCCGGTAGGTCATGTCCTCTTGCAGAAAAAAACGGGCATAGGCCATATCGATGCCGAGCAACGCTAAGATGGAACTCAGAGAAACCAAGGTACCAGCCAGTGCCGCCACGCCATAAGGCTCAGGGCCTAACAAGGGGGTCAAAATGGGGATGGTAACAAAGGATAATGCTCGGGCTCCTACGCCCGCCAGAGTAATGACGCTTGCCCCGCCAATAACCTGCTTCGCCAATGTCATGATAATGATTACGGTCTGAACGGTAACCGTAGAATTCCACATCACCGGGCACCGCTGGACTGAAATACTGCAGCCCGCATTTTTGACATTCGACCAGAGAGATATCCGGTGCAAGCAGTGTGGCACTGCATTACTTCCGAGCTGAATACGGTACCCCATTCAGCCCTCAGCGAAGACTAGATTCTCTCAAAGGAAATGTTTTCCAGTGGATTCGCGTCGACAATATCTCAATGCGAAGACGAAGTTCGTCGCCAAGAAGTCAAAAGGGCCCCGGAGCTGCGACGTACACGCTACATCCGGCTCAAGGACAAGCCGGCATGGAGTACCCGGAAAATAGCCCAATTCGCGGAACTCAGCGGTCAATTCGCTCATCCAGGCCGCCAAAGCCAAGGCCCGCGGCTACGGGACCACCAAGGCACCTGATTACAGGCACCTGATTACCATCGCTTAGAGGCTGTCTAGAACCCCCTTGCAGCAGATGACTTGATAAAGGTAGTTTCTTACCTCGTAGCGAGCAAGCTGACCCAGCTGCCAACTTCTCCGTTCGTCGTCAAGTCGGGACTTCCCCTCACGACTTGAGCCATGTCGCTATGACCCGCTACCCACACCAAACGCAAGAGAGCCATCTTTTTTCGCCACTTTACCGCCACATCCCGCAAGTATCGATCACGATCTTTTCCTGCAACGTCTGCCGCGAGAACTTCCGAAACCTCTTGTGTGCGACCAACCCGAGCACGATGTCCGCCGCGGCCAGTGCCTCCTCCGCACCGCAGAGCCGGACGCCAGCCTCGACCAATGGTGTCGGCAGTATTTCGATATGGGGCTCGACGGCAAGTAAACATCCGTTCCCTTCCCGAGCCAAATGCAGCGCGATCTCGATGGCCGGGCTCTCGCGCAAGTCGTCGATGTCCGCCTTGTAGGCGAGACCAAAGCAGGCAATGGTCGGGTTTCGGATGCGAGCGGCCTTGGCACGTGCCTTGGCCACCACGAATTCCGGCTGGGCGGTGTTGACCGCACGGGCGGTGCGGATAAGCCGGCTGTTCTCGGGAGCGGAATGGATGATGAACCAAGGATCTACGGCGATACAATGCCCCCCGACACCAGGACCGGGGCTCAGGATCTCGACCCGGGGGTGATGGTTGGCCAGCCGGATCAACTCCCAGACGTCGACGCCTAGGTGGTCGCAGATTTGGGACAGCTCATTGGCCAGGGCGATGTTGACATCGCGGAAGCTGTTCTCGGTGAGCTTGGTCAGCTCGGCGGTACGGCTGTCGGTGGTGAGGACCTTGCCGGCGACAAACTCGTAGTAGAAGTCCGCGGCGGCGGTAGTGGAGGCCGCATCGACACCGCCGACGATGCGGTCGTTATCGACCAGCTCGCGGATAATGCGTCCGGGTAAGACACGCTCGGGACAATGAGCGACCCGGATGACCCCATCGGACTCGACTTGGCGATCGTCATGGCCAGCGATGACGAGTTCCGGGTGTTCTTCCGCCAGCCAGTGGGCAACCTGCTCGGTGGTGCCGACCGGACTAGTGGACTCCAGGATCACCAGGTTGCCCGGCGCCAGATGGGGGGCAACAGCGCGAGTGGCGGCCTCCACATACTCAAGGTTGGGCACATAGCCGTCTTGGAACGGCGTGGGAACAGCGAGGATGAAAATGTCCGCCGCAGTGGGTTGCAGGGCAGCCTCGAGGCGTCCGCTCTGCACCGCGGATTTGACCAGCAGGTCGAGCTCGGGCTCACGAATATGAATACGGCCGGCGTTGATGGTCTCGACCACTGCGGGGTCGACATCGACACCCTGGACCTCGAAGCCCTTGCTGGCGAGGAGGCTGGCGGTGGGCAGGCCAATGTAGCCGAGTCCCATAACGCACAGTTTGCGGCGTTGCGGATCACTCATAGCGGGCCTTCAGAGTAGCTAGGATGCGAGCGGCCGCGTGCCCATCGCCGTACGGGTTGTGGGCACCGGACATGGCGCGATAGGCGGATTCGTCGTCCAGCAGCTTATTCGCTTCGGCCACGATGGTAGCGATATCGGTACCGACCAGGCGTGCGGTACCGGCATCGACGGCCTCGGGACGTTCGGTCGTATCACGCATAACTAGAACCGGCTTGCCGAGGGCGGGAGCTTCTTCCTGGATTCCGCCCGAGTCCGTGATCAGGAGATGCGCGCGGGCCATGAGGGCAACGAACGGCAGATAGTCCAAGGGTGCGCTGAGGTGGATATTGTCCACTCCGTCCAATAGACGACGAATGGGCTCCTGAACGTTGGGATTGAGGTGAACCGGATAGAGGATCTGCACGTCGGGTCTTCGGGCCAGAGTGGCCAAGGCCCAGCATATACGCTCGAAGCCGGGACCGAAGCTTTCCCGCCGATGACTCGTAACCAAAATGAGGCGGCGAGCAGGATCAAGGAAATCGAACGGACTCTCCACCTCACGACGGATCCCGGGCTCGGTACGCAGTTGCCGTAACACCTCCAGCAGGGCATCGATGACGGTATTGCCAGTCACGACGATGCGGTCGTCGTCCACCCCTTCGCGCAGCAGATTGAGGCGTGCCTGCTCGGTAGGCGCAAAGTGCAGCTCGGCCAAGCTACCGGCGAGACGACGGTTCATCTCCTCGGGCCAGGGGGCGTAGCGATTTCCGGTACGCAGGCCGGCTTCCACATGGCCTACGGCAATGTGCTGGTAATAGGCAACCAGGGCCGCGGCCCAGGTCGTAGTGGTATCACCTTGCACCAGGACAAGATCCGGTTCGTAATCCTGTAAGACCGGCTGCAAACCGGTCAGCACATTGGCCGTAAGCTCGGTAAGGCCTTGATCCGGCTGCATGAGGTCGAGATCGTAATCCGGGCGGATGGCAAAGATCCGGAGTATCTGATCGAGCATCTGCCGGTGTTGGGCCGTGACGCAGACACGACTGGTAATAGTCTCCTGTGCGGCCAGTGCCTGAACGACAGGCGCCATCTTGATTGCTTCTGGTCGGGTACCGATCACCGTGAGGACCCGCAGGTACGGTGGCATTTCCGAGTCGAGTCGTGTCATCACCTAGCCAGCTGATCAAGGAGAGATCAAAACCGAAAATAGCCTTCGTGCCATTCCGGAAATTGGTGCCAATCTCGGGGCTGGCACAAAGACCGCTTTCTCAAGAGCAGCCCCCCGTCCCGTGGCCACCCGGTCAGTAAGCGGTCTTACTGGTAAAGCCACGCCGCAAGGTTAGAAGCACGATCTTGATGTCCAACCACAACGACCAGTTGTGGATGTACCAGAGATCGTGCTCGACGCGCCTCACCATCTTATCCAGGGTATCGGTCTCGCCGCGCCAGCCGTTGATCTGCGCCCAGCCGGTGATACCGGGCCGCACCTTGTGTCGCAGCATATAGCCCTTGATCTGTTTGCGGTAAAGCTCATTGTGGGCAACGGCGTGGGGGCGTGGACCGACAATGGACATATCGCCCCGCAGCACATTGAGGAACTGGGGTAGCTCGTCCAATGAGGTGCGACGTAGGAAGGCGCCGAGCCTGGTCACCCGCGGATCGTTTTTTTCGGCCTGCCGGACCTGCCCCCCATCCTCGTGGACAAACATGGTGCGGAATTTCCAGACATCGATATCCCTCCCGTTCATGCCATAGCGGCGTTGCTTGAACAACACGGGACCGGGAGAAGCGAGCTTGACCGCTGCGGCGATGATCAGCATCGGGATGGCCGTGACGAGCAGGATGAGGCTGGAGAGGATGACATCCTGCGCTCGCTTGACCCAACCGTCGACGCCCCAGAAAGGGGTATCGTAGATGCTGATAAGCGGTATACCTTCCAGATTCGACCACTTGCTGTGGAAGAGAGTGGTCGTGAAGTAATCCGGTACCATGTAGACTGAAACCGTGCTGTCCGCAAGCCGCTCAACGACCTCACCGACCCTCGATCGGGCCGTGATCGGCAGGGCGATGTAGAGGATATCGAACTCCCCCCGTTTTGCCTGGCGCACGATACGTTCGATCTGGTCGGGATCTTCTGCTGATTGTTCCGAAGCATTGCCCGGCGGGTAATCGACGGCTTCACTCTTGAAGAGTGCTTTGAGATCGAGACCCAACCAGGGCGACTGCTCGATAGTGCGGGCCAGCTGTTCGCCGAGCTCCGAGTTACCCCAAACAAGCGCACTGCGCCGGTTCCCGTTCTGCGCGCAGAGGTAGGAAAAGACAAGCCTCCCAATAACGCGCCAACCACTCAAGAGAAACGGCGTGGCGACCAACCAAACACCGGCGACGACACGTGAGTAGGAGCTGCTCGTTTTGAAAGCATATGCCAACAACAATAGGATAAAGAAGGTCGTCGACCACACGAAGAAGACCTGGAAGAACTGGCGCTTAAACGTCTCGCCACGCCACGGTCGGTACAGGCCCGATACCTCGGCGACCAAAAAGAATAGGATCGCAGCCACCAATGCCGCCATGCCATATTGCGGGTACCAAACGGGCCCATATAAGGTACTCACTCCGATCAGCACCAGGCTGATGATCGCAGCATCCAGACACTTGGACAGCAAGGTCAACCCTTGCTCCAAACGAGGCATACCGTGATAGTGGATCGGATCGGTGTCGACGGAGCTATGTAATACCAGGGGCGACAGCGAGGGGGCGGGGTGCTTATTCATGACGGTTGCCGGCAAAAGAGAGCTGTTAGCAAGAAGATAATAAAAAATCCCCCCCCTTAGAGGAGGCAAGGTCCGGCTGTCCCCAGGATTAGAGTTCGGTCAGTTAGAACTTCAGCCTACCTTGCTCCATCAGGCGTTCCCGTTGCTCTTGGTACTGGACGTAAGCCCGAATCTTCTCGGCATCGAGCCCAACCGTGTCGGCGCAGTAAC
>Ga0056123_1000238_pt1 | contig 11347 bp, 9 predicted proteins | sample WorMetHEROISLAND_3_FD_71122 | JGI IMG/M metagenome (GOLD analysis project Ga0056123, IMG submission 71122) | Marine gutless worms symbiont microbial communities from Max Planck institute for Marine Microbiology, Germany - Olavius sp. 3 HERON ISLAND ...
TCGGCCTCGAGCGCGCTTCCAGTCGGGTGATGGCCGGACACCGTCTTGAGCTTTGCAGCAGGTCTGGAGGATCTGGTTTGCTGGAACATCATCGGCGAGTCTGGCAACGTAACCGAACAGTCCAAGCCTTCGTTTGCGGACGATTGATGAGGCCGCGAGGAGACCTGTTCGACGTAAGACTTCGTCATTGGTAATGTGATCGTACCATCACGATGCCAGGGGGTTCAATAAATGATGCCAGCTTACTGCTTTACAATACTAATAGATGCCGAAGTAACTTTACATCAATACTGTATAAATCTTATCATACCTTATTACCAAACCTCTTTTTACGCCATCCTGTATCTTCGCAGCCAGATGTGCAACATCAGCCTGTACATTTCACTCCATTTACTTACCAAAAGACAATGCTTATACTTTACAATGCTTATTGACTTCAGTATATAACAATGAGTAACAATGAGAAAAAACAGTAGGGCGGGACAGTAAGGCAACACTGAGTTGCTCTAATAACTGCCCGTAAAAAACTAAGCCTAGACAATGTGACACAGCATTAAAAACTATGCAGTTAAAAATAGATACAAAACTGTGGGCAGAACAGCAAGGCTAAAAAAACACAACACCACTTCAATACACTATTTGTTCTAATACTGCTATAATACTAATACTATTCTAATATTCCTACCCGTACCATTCTACTAATAATACTATATCTTTTCTTAATTGGCAATTCACATGCTGGCATTTATGCTCAGTGGTAATGACACAAAGTTACTCAATATCGAGCTGGGTTAGTTCACAGATATACTTGGTATTTAAGCCAACTCAGCCTGGCCATCTCTCCCAAGGACTGCAGGCATACTGGCCTTAGTGTGTTAAAGCATCGGTTCTTATGATACCGGTATGTCACTGGTCAAAGTGAGGCAAATGATAGATTACTTGGGCTTAACTCTCATCAGCTCAATGCTGCAAACAGAATGAGCTCCCACAAAACTGAGCTTGCTGTCTATGCAAAATTGTCTTCACTTACATAATGAAAACAATCTGTAACTTGTGCACTTTTCTGATAATATTTGGCTAAAGCTGATCCAGTTAATGAACTCCATCATTACAATCCTAGAGTTCTTATTCGAGGTAAAGTAGCCTCACAGTAAAACGATTCAAAATAAACCAATTACTTTAAACTTCTACACCAAAGAATGTCGAGTAAAAACACTGAAAACATTCAAATGTATACAAAATTATTATAACTGTCGACATTAAGTGCTACCAACAACTAGTGAGCAAGACCTGAAGGTCAGCAATGGAGAATTCTTCCTCAAAGATATATGCAGCATCAGCTCCGCCAGCCAATGCACTCAGTGTTGCCAAGTAACCACAGTAGCCTCCCATTGTCTCAATAACAAACACGCGGTTTTTGGTGCCTGAAGCTGACTGCTTAATACGGTCGATAATCTACAGTCGACAAAGCAAACAGTCAGATCAGTGTACCAATTATTGTCTCTTCTTCATTTCTATTTTCTCTTTCTCAGTTCTATTTACCAACTTAATTTTTCAGAAATAAACTAAAGGTATGGTAATGGTATCTAAAGTATGATGTGTATACCGAGTATAAACTAGGTTGAAAGTAAGGCAGCAAGGAAATGACCATGGCTCCATAACGCGAAGATACAAACACTTCATGCTGCAACAGGCGATGAGACCATAGACTCCGTTACCTTTACCAGAAACAAAACTCATTTCCATTACAACCTCTACATTCAAACCAACAGCATATTACATAGTACAGTACACAACTGACTGCGTTCATCACGGTCAATTGCATACTATCTACAACTCTTTTCCAGCCTTTTCGTCATTTAGGCACAACACACAGATTTAATAGCAAACAGAAATAGCAGATGACATTCGTTTACAGGACAATTGATAAGAAATAAGACGTAAAACACTGACGTCACAGATGGCATTCAATGCAGTGTCAGTGCCAAGTGTAAAGTCCGTTCCAGGAACATTGTTGCTAATGGTTGCCGGGATCATCGTCATTGGGATACAGAACTCCGGGTGCTTTTCTCTTGCTTCGGCCATCATCAGGATACTCTGGAAAGCCTGTATGCACACAGACCCACATGCATTCAGGTAAAATAACTGCAAAAAAACAGAACTATCATATCTAGTTAAAAACAATAACATAACAAAAGCCAACTTCTCATCACAGAAAAATGTACAAATATCTGCTCTGTCATGTAATGTTACTATCACCGTAATTTTTATCTTTGTTTAATTAGCCAATTTTTCTACAGTTACTTCAGGTAATGCTAGGTCCCCAGGACTTTTTACATGCTGGATGCTCTTCCTATCTGGGGCAGTTCAAAGTAAAAACAGGTTAATCATGTGAATGGGGGTAGACACACTCTTTGCTACTCCTGCTGTGACAGCTCAGCAACCAGTATTTGCCACAGTTCTTTTGAAGATGGCTAATAGGTCCACATTGTGGCTGAAATTGTTGGAGACTGAACCACCCTCATATTGGAAATTGGAAATGAAATGCAGATGAACATATTGCTAAATAACAGTACATAATACAACAAAGACAAATTATGTTACCTCGAACCCACCAACCAACAGCAATCCATGTATATTCAACTTCTTCAGTTCTGCAGCAACATTGTCTAGACCGATAACATCTGGCAATACCCTGTACACAGACAGCATTATCAAAACATTTACTAGCTGACGACGCTAAAGGCTGTAAACAACACTGAAATTATTCACAACACAGAAATTATTCAGATCAATATTCGACTGAATTACTACTTAAGTAAACTGTCACGATTTCATATTGCTTAGTGAATTAATTTCATTTTGTATGTTATTTTCCTTATGAAGTGAGAAAATATGCGGCCCTTAGCTGCTTGGTTGTCATGCTCTTGTGTTGTATGTCTGGATGCTGCAGGTCTATGTAGTGCTATGAGCTTTTGTTTAAAATTTTACTTACAAGAACTCGTGTCAATTATATAGACTTTACATCAGTTAGGTGTTCTTCCTACCTACATTGATAGCATGAACTACTGAACCATACGTCATCCAACAGCAGTCTGTTGTTACGTACTACACGCCTAATAATAGTGACAATAAGGATCATAATGATAATACGAACATTTGCGGGATTAACAATTTCAGCACTGTAAGCAGTAATTAGGTCGGCAGCACTGTGAACAAAGATGTAAGCAAACTATGTTAACAGGCAAGTTTTCAAAATACGGATAGCATTTGAGTATTAATAATATTCATGGAGTCATATGCCTATGTAACTGTCTGTGAATGCTAAGGCTAACGAACTGTAGGAGTTAAATAACGACTTTTACAAATTTACTGAAGAAATCATACATGGTTGGGGTGTCAACTAGATGAGCACCAAATGTAGCTATGGATATACTAATACAATAGCACAGACAAATAAACAGGCCATTGTTGACGAGTTAAGCTAACTTAAATGTGATTCTAGACAGAGTCAGTTAACAACTAACAGTGAATTCCGACAGCAAGAGCAGAATTTGTCAGTTGTGTAAAACTGGGTAACATTGTGCAAACTACCATACCAAGTTTAGCCCAAGTTCAATTAGATCTATCTTGTTGGAGACCAGGCCTGCAACCAGGTATCAAACAAGTTGGGAACAGAAAAAGTCTTGGACTTCAAACTGACCTGTTTGCGACTTGTCACAGACCTGCTCAAAACCTGGTTTTAAGAAGGTTTTACGCAAGATAGAACTAATGGACTTTGGACATTTTGAACAAGCCAAACTGAAACACAACACTCTGCCTAAAAGCAGACAATTTTGTCAATATTACTCCAATAAACAATCATATTCACTGAATTCATCTTAGCATATAAGAATAAAAACACACAGAAAACAGACCTAGTTGTGCGAAGTCTGGCACCACCAGCACCAGCCCAACCCTGCACTTCTGTCCAGTTCAGCTCTGTCACCTGACAAATAGTTTACGACAAACGCTTGTCAAAATATTCAAATTAAGAAAACATATTTCCACCACCCACAACAGAAAACAAACACATAACTAGCTCAAAAAACAGGAAACATAACCAGCAAAACATATATAATGAAAACATCGTAAAACACACATTTTAATGGCCACTATCCAGGTAAAACTGAGTTAGTCTCTTAATTCATAATCTCCACTAATTCTTATCCTTGGGAGCTTTCCCAACATAATCAGACCCAACCATATCTTTATCAGGCATCCCCTCTTTGTTAACTCACTCTTTAACGACACACTTGACCCAATCAACATTTACATTCAATGTGTCCGAATCAGCTTAATCTACACCAAGCTCACATGTTCTAGTCCCAATAATTCTCTAAGATTCTAATATTATAGCTTGCCATGTTATATTTTTATCACTTTTTTACATAGTGGGAGACAAATGAGAAATAAGACACTTTCTGTACTCACGTCATGCTGCATAAGTCCCTCAAAGCCGTAGCGTATGCCGAGCACCTTGCAACCCTGCGTCAGGCCCATCCGTACAAAAGCACGGGCTGCAGCATTCATACCACACGCCGGAGCACCAATGTACATTATTCCAAGTGTATACGGAGTCTGTACAAATACACCACATACACACATAATGTACTCATTACATATACAAATACTGACAGTTTCAAGTTCCCGTCTATCTTAACCGAGTTGTGCAATATCTCAGTATGCTCAAGCTCGCAATCTACATCTGTTACATTACATTGTCTACTATGTGATGACAACATAACAATCAATCACACCGATAAACATAAGACCAACATCAACTTTCCCTTAGACACCTGTCATATGCACCCGTGGTTGACATCGTCCAACTCAAGCTTAGGTTCAATATTAATCATTTATGTCATGTGCCAGAGATGAGTGCCCCAAACCGGACATTAAAAACTGAATACTGAAAATCACTTGACAAGGAGCTCATCGGCAGACAATCAGAGGCCAACTAAATTGCAGAATAAATGGGCATTTATAACACGATAAATTTAAGTATATGGTCTTCTGATACCTTACCTAAAGGTCACCTCATACAAAATGCACTATTTCTATTTTCACACAAAGCCAAACATTTTTAGTGCAAAATGCCATTTAATGTAGCTTCTGCCATAGTAAATACTGACACTGTTGATTAAGACTCCAGTACAGAAACCATTATATTGTTTATAATGTTTCTGATAATGAAACAACCACAACTCAAAAAGGAGGATCAAAAATGGTGAATAGGTTGCTGACATGGTGTTTTACACAACATGAGCATTCAGGGTGAAAGGTCAAAGGTCAAGGTTAAAAAATCACACAACGCACAGAGAAAAGATCATAACACCATAATGAATAACAGTATTGTATCAACATCAAGCTGGTGGCAAATACTGACAATTAAACAACCTACTTTGAAGGTCACAATGTCAAACAGACCAGAAAGAGTATTATCATGGATATTAGTCTTGCTATAGTGACAAAAATAAGAAGTGATACAAAAAGTGTTTTGATCAGTTAAATTTCTGCACCTTTATAGTAAGATTTTCTACACAAAAAAACAGACAATAGCAGTTGCTGTGCACATGCAGTGATAACTTGGCCCCACACAAATTTGGATCACTCAGCACAAAAGCCATGGAGTTTCAAAGTGCAGAAGTAGCATAAAAGTTGCTATAACTAAAGTACAAGTTCACTAGATGTCTATAAATGTAAGCCACAAAGTTTCATAACATACTGACCCTGAGAACATCATAGTACTAATTAATACTTCAAATTCATTGCAGTAATCAACAGTAGTGCCAGTAAACTGCATGCATAAAATAAATTCAAGCAACAGAAAAAGCTGATGTGCAAAGTCATGCAACCAAACTACACTGCACTCTATGCTGCACCAACATCACCAACAATGATGTACAATACTTGATTACTTGCGTTGCTTTACATTCAACCAAGATTACAATCACAATCACTGAAAAAGCTTCATTTTTCTTTTTAGTGATCACTTCAGAGAACACATGACTGTTAATATCTTTTATATTTTTTTAAAAACAAATGCTCAAACAAGCGTTAATTATTTAAGCACAAGATGTGGCTGGGGGTTTAGCACTGACAATAATAACCTGTGCAATAAGCACACAGACCAGTGGTAAGTACTTTGTATGTGACATGTTGTTTAGTTTTGGCTTGGTCCAAAGGTCGGCAGCCACCCTGGTGCCGTTTCTGTATTCATCACATGAACCGGGTGAACTCTCGCAGTGGCTCTGCTATGATGATAGCACTATAAATATTGTCACGGTTATTACTTCGTTCAGTATTTTAAACTATAGTTACATTCTAGTTCTACTCATTATTCTACATTAGATTCAAAACTATGCAAGTGCTCTCCAAGGCTTCTATGTCTTGGTCATCTCTTACAAACTGCATGCACTGTGTACATTTGCTGTAATACTTAGCTACAACACGAGTTTAAGTATTAATGTCCCAATGGCTAATAGCTCCTATTCATAACTTAATAAATAAATAAGCTTATTATTAGTATTTTTAGCTTCATAATAACTGACTCAGTCATTTGATGTCGCTTAGCAATTCCTGGAAGGTGCAACCAGCCAGCAAAACTGCACTCTAATGAGAAAGAGAGAATGTAATCAGGATAAGCCTTGAACAAAGCCAAGTAAACATAAAATAAGCAGGATGGTGATTACTGAAACAAATTTAACTTTTAAACAAACAGTGCAGCTTCCGCAGTTCCAAGTGTTAGGCTGCATTCACACTGACACGAGTACCGGTTACGGGTTATTCATACGGGTGAAAACCGTGAAACTCGTACTATAAAATAAAAGTTGAAACTACAATTATGAATTACGTAATAATGACGTCATGTTGATTATATAAATACACAGCGTAATAAATGATGATGATAATGATGACACGTCGAATTATTGGTCCCTTGCTCATCCGTCCGGCCCGGACGCATGGGTCACCTGTTCGCACTGGCCGGACGCACGGCCCGGACGGAGAAAAAGCATTGCACGACAAGCTTTTTCGGGCGTCCGGCCCGAGCTTTAGTGTGAACAGCTCCATTGGAATACGTGCAAATTCGTCTTTACTATAACCGGCACTCGGACACCCGTACTGGTACTCATGTCAATGTGAATGCAGCCTTAGAATTGGCAACATTGTTAGTATCGGTGGATGTCACATTCTACATACAGCTATAAATGGTTGCATGATTAGATAAAATAATCATTGGTGGATGAAGAAGTTTGACGATGTGCTGCACGTTCTGCCTGCCTGCTACTCACATGTTGTGTGGTACCATTATCTTGGTGCTGAACTTTGGACAGTCTCAGATAAGTATTCAAATTGCTCTCATAAGCTCTGCACGGATAAATGCATGCATATCATTGCGGGCCATTACACGTTACAACACCACAAACACTAACACTACATAAACAAGCAGCATCCAGACATTCAACACAAGAGCATGATACTCCAGTAACTAAAGCATCTTATTCCAGCTAGTATGGAAAACCATGTACAACGTGAAATTAATACACTGAGCAATATGAAATTGTGACAGTTTACTTGCAGTAATAATTTCATCAACTTCTGCATTGTTTTAATACCATCCCACAAAACTCACAGCAACATGTGCTAGAGTGACCTAAACTCATATTTAGTGTAACAGACTGGAATTAAAAGCAAATAAAAGAAATGAAAACCTTTCTAAATTAATGAATTTTGTTCAAAACAAAGTCAACTGGCCGCGTCTAGAAGCAACAATCCTCATACTGTCTGAAGTAAACTGTCACATTTTTATAGATCACCATACATGCACACAATTTATTTTTGCAATGTACATTCGTGTGATATCACTTCAGACCTACAATCTAGTTACAGCCACAACTACAGCCTAAGCACTGAAGAGCATTCCCAGTAATCTACACTAAACTAATCTACTTGTTAAGCAGTAATGAAAACAAGTACAAAAGTACTATGGATCAGGAACTGTAGACAGAATTGCTAGTGGGCAGCTGGCAGATGCTGATGCAGCAGCTGGCAGATGCAGTGGGCACTCGACAGACGCTGCATGCACACACTCACCAGATGGCATCACTTTTGCTCATGAAATGACACGAAAGTATGACGACATATCAGAGATCTGGCTCTGTCAATCCATGCACATTTGCTAGAAGAAGAAGCCTGCCAAATTTCATCCCAATCCAATTTGAACAATGGAACCTTGGGCTTTTTTGAAGATCAATAAGAACAACAAGATGAGCAGCGATATAGGTCAGTTTCTGATCCAATAACGATTAGTTGAAAAGAAAAAATAGCAAGCAATAAATCAATAGCAAGCGATAAATTGCCTATGCTGCTGCAGATGTCTCTTTCTGCTACATGCAGCACACTGCACATACTTAGACAACACTGAAATATCCCGCTACTGTTTGGCCACACAACTTACAATCTCAACAGCCTTAGGATGGATTTTGCTAAGTCTCCGGTAGTCATTTAGGTTGTTCTGATAGCTCCTGTAATAATCAGAAGTTTGTATAATATAAAATCACAATCAGCATGGCAAGTCAAAGCAGTCAATGAAGTCGCCAAATCGTACTTTACTGAAAATATTGGTGTACATTACAATGCAGAAAAGGCACTCAGTCAACTTCCAGTAATGTCAATCAGCTGTTCTCTCAACGTTCAAATCAAGTCCTGTCATTATTCATTGTAAGTCATCTCACAAGTCTACAGACATTCACTGTAAAGAAAGCTTATTACGAAAGCCTCAAAGCCTCAGCAACCCACAGCATTAAGTAACTGATGCAAACTACACCATTACAAATCAAAGCACTTGTTTCACATATGTCATTTACCAGCAACAAGTGTAATTTCACCAATCTTCCATATACATATACCTCATTTTTCATCAAAAAAGGAACACTTTTAACTAGTGACACGCACTACCGCATGGTATGACTCGGATGTGTCCCCTCTTTTCTGCAGTACTGTAAGGATTGAAATGAATGCAACATATTTTATAAAACAGCTGTTATTTAGCAGTGTCCCGAAAATAAATGTATAAAAAGAAAGACATTTTGACCCAATTTCTTTCTCAATATCATTAAAAACTCATTCAATATCCCAGCAGTAATCAAACCTAGATTATTAATTTTACTACTAGTATCCAGTAATAGTCAACCTTGTCCTCCAACGAATAAACATGGAAATAAACATGGATGCTGGTTTTGAAAACCACTGACTAACATAAGACACTAAAGAAATAAAGGAAGTGATGGTTACAATTATTATCATTTTTTTAATAATTCATATTCTTTATTATTTATTTATTTAGTATTATCATCAGTCATCACTATCATCATCATCATTACTATCTTTATCATCACTGTTCCTTCAGTGCTTTGACATCTTTGATTGGATAATCAGCCTGCAACAATGCCTTCTCTAAGAATTTCTAAAAGTTCACACTTTTTCCGGGCCTAATTTAAATACGTTCCCAATAAACTGGCTAGTTAAAGCACAATCAAAGAACAATTTATTATTATTTCGTCGTCATCCGTCGTCGTCGTCGTCGTCACATTATTATAATCACATATCATCCAGAAACTGCTTAAAAAATCAGAACATTTTATACTGCAGAAAACACATAGACAAAAACTGCATTATTACAGATTTCTACATAGTTACCTATCAGAGACATTTAGTCAAGCTCAGTATCAAACAAACTGACCTGCCACGTAACTCGACCGCACGGTGAAAGTCTTTCTGATCCATTGCCTGCTGCACTGCTTTCGTCTGCAATGGCACAACATTCAAATACGATGGCACATAAACTGAGTATTTTTCGCATTAATGGTTTAATGTAACATAAATGTATTGTCATCCCGGTACATCACATAAAATAAAAACTGGCATACCTTCTCCTACTATTACTATTACTACTAATGTACATTTTGTTTAACCAATCTACTTTTTTGAAGCTATCTCTAGTTGGTTAGATCAGGCCCCAAAAGTTTTTAAAGGAAACTTTCAGGCATTGTTATTAGAGTGCAGTTTTTTTGTCATAACAACATTCCTATCGTGCAACCAACAGCGACAAAATTCTTCAGAAGTAAAATGAATACACTGCTATAATATTTTATGCTTATGATATATATTTAACATTACAATCATGGAAGAAATAAGCCACTGTTACTCTAGAAGGGATTATACTGTATAACAACATTAGCTTAGAAGATTAACATAAAGGTCTTGAAGTGACCAATAAACTGTAAACATTATATGATGGTAATCTTACCCGAGCCACACATTCCAGCAATGGAACTCTCACAGCTTGGTTGCCATCAAGAGAGATCACACAAGCTGGTGTATCTGGCTTTGCCTCCATCAATGCCAGGACTGCCTCAGCACCCATACGACAGCCCTGCCATCAGAATACACTATTACATGCTATACAATATACATCCAGTATTAATTATATGTGTGCCGATATAAGCTATAAAAACATATTGTATTTTGCAATTATAGGATGCATCAGAGTGTAAAGGTTACAAAAAGGGATCCACACCTATTGGTCTCAGTTACACACATTGATGCATTTTTCCAGCTAAACCAGATTTGTGTACCATGTGGACAGTGCATGTAATTGGACAGCGGATTCAGCTGCTCCCAGCAACTTCAGAACAGGGTATGGGATGCTGGTCAGTGTACATACCAATACATAAGAGCATTAGCATTAGTTTCGAGGGCAGAGACAAAAGCAGTAGATCCAACCAGCGACTGGCTATGTTTTGTCTACAAAAACATATGATTACACGATTGCGAATAGCATTGATATAGTAGTTTCCGGAAAATTTGTTATAACTAGTACCTTTCAGAATAACAGAAACAATCTGAAGCACTCCGAGTAATGTATACTAAACTAATCTACCTGTTAAACGAAAATGATTAGGCAATAAAGAATAAGCAGTAAGTGTTAAGCTGCTTACACCGCTGCAAATGTTTCTGTCCACTATAAGCAAGTAAGTAAGTAAATTTATATAGCGCCATAATTCTGGACACTAAGACCAGATTCAGAGGCGCTGACTTCCGGATTATGTGTCGAGGGCCAGCTGAAATAAATGGGTTTTGAGAGCTTTTTTGAATGAAGGAAAGGTATTTACAGAGGTAACAAATGAGGGGAGAGCATTCCAGACAGTGGGTGCAGCGCGACTGAAGGCCCTATCGGCTAGGATAGTTCTGGAAGAAGGAACAGCCAGTAGATTCTTATTAGCAGAACGGAGTGTGCGCACAG
>Ga0056123_1000239_pt1 | contig 11342 bp, 10 predicted proteins | sample WorMetHEROISLAND_3_FD_71122 | JGI IMG/M metagenome (GOLD analysis project Ga0056123, IMG submission 71122) | Marine gutless worms symbiont microbial communities from Max Planck institute for Marine Microbiology, Germany - Olavius sp. 3 HERON ISLAND ...
AAAGCGGGAAGAAGCCAAAAAGCTGATTGCACAGGGCATTGATCCTGTTCAATACAAAAGGGACGCCAAGGCCCTGCAAAAGGGTGAAGCGGCCAATAGTTTTGAAACAGTGGCAAGAGAGTGGTTCACTAAAAACAGACATACCTGGACAGAGGGCCACGCCGGATCAATTCTCCGGCGACTGGAAGCAAACGTCTTCCCATGGTTAGGCCCAAAGCCCATAGCAGCCATAAATGCCCCTGACCTTCTATCCACCCTGCGGCGAATTGAAGATCGGGGCGCGGTTGAAACAGCCCACCGGATCAAACAGACCTGCGGGCAGATATTCCGCTACGCCATTGCCACGGGCCGGGCTGAACGGGATCCCAGCGCCGATTTGAAAGGCGCCTTGAAACCGGTCCGATCCAGACACATGGCAACCATTACAGACCCGAAACAGGTCGGAGAGCTACTTAGAGCCATCGCTGGATACCAGGGCCATATCATTACCCGAAGCGCCCTGAAATTGGCCCCCTTGACGTTTGTACGGCCCGGTGAACTGCGCAAGGCCGAATGGCGGGAAATCGATTTTGACAAATCGGAATGGCGTATCCCGGCGGAAAAGATGAAATCCCGCACCATGCACATCGTACCCCTTGCCAAACAGACCCGCGCCGTTTTAAAAGAGATCAGGCCTCTTACAGGCCGGAGCAAATACGTTTTCCCCTCTTTGCGTACCGGCCGGCGGCCCATGAGCAACAACACCGTCTTGGCGGCGCTGCGGCGGATGGGCTACGGCAAGGATGAAATGACCGGCCACGGCTTCAGGGCCATGGCGTCCACCATACTGCACGAACAGGGCTGGCCCTCGGACGTAATCGAACGCCAACTGGCCCACGCGGAACGAAACAGCATCAAGGCGGCCTATAACCACGCCCAACATCTGCCGGAGCGCTGGAAGATGATGCAGCATTGGGCCGATTATCTGGATAACCTGAAAGAGGGTACCGAGTGATTCCGACGTTCAAGACCGACTGATACAAAATGGGAAAAGCCTCTCCTCAATAAAGGATACTGAAATGGAACTTATACCTGTCGAAAGAATCACAAGCAAAATCTATCGTATCCGCAAGGTGAAGGTGATGCTGGATCGGGATCTGGCAAAACTCTACCAGGTTGAAACCAGGGCGTTAAAACAGGCTGTTCGGCGGAACCCTGATCGGTTTCCTCCGGATTTTATGTTTGAGCTGACCCGGGAAGAGTTTCAGCAGTTGAGATCACAAATTGTGACCTCAAGTTGGGGCGGCTCCAGATATCAACCCATGGCCTTTACCGAACAGGGTGTTGCCATGCTTTCAAGTGTTCTTCGCAGCAAAAGGGCCATTCAGGTAAATATCCAGATTATGCGGGCCTTTACAAAGATCAGGCAAATGCTGTCCGGTTATGAAAAGCTGAAACGGAAAATTGAGGCCATGGAAAAAAGGTATGATCGGAATTTTCAAATTGTATTTGACGCCATAAATCAGATGATTGAATCGGAGAGCACGCCAAAAAGGAAAATCGGTTTTTAAAGGCTGTAACAGTTGGAGCATAGGGCGAGAAGGGGATTGTGCCGATTAGGTAGGATGGGCAAGAATAATTAAATTACCAGAAGAAAGAACTGACTGGTATGGAATGTTAAGCTAACATGGTATTCGTTATGTCCGGCTTGATAAATCTGAGAGGATTTGAAAAATGGAAAAAAAGACCACCGATCAAAGGACAAAATTTCCCAGTAAAGTTAAAAACCAATCCGAATTAGAGGAGCTTCAGGAAGAATTTGACGGATACCTTGCAGAATACAGAAATAAGCCGAGTAGATTTTTGGCCTTACAATTATTTGCTATTGCCAATTGGCATCCTGACATTCAGGCGCCGTCAGAATTTACTGTTCAGAATGATGATCTGCGAACAATTCTTCACAACGAACACCATAGAAGATTAAAGAATCAGATAAAACAGCTGGAAAAAGCTCTCAAAAATTTTGAACGTAAATTGAAAGGATTAAAATATGAAAATAGGGAGTTAAAGGGAAAACGAAAAGAGAAATTACTTGAATCTCATTTTTGAAAAAAGGTGCATGAAGAATTTAACTTGAGAAAATTCTTCTCATCACACGCATGGCTTTTCCATAAAATTGGATTAAAGGTAATGCCCGAGATTAAAAAGTATTTAGTGAAAGATATTCATGGGACGGTTAAGCGTTACCGGTCAAAAGAAAACTATTTATCCGATATTTTTTACTGGATTCAAAACCACTCTGACGACCTCCAAGACTTGTCCTTCCTGAAAAAGTACGAGAACGATGAAACTTTTATAAGAGCCTATTACAGGTGGTTGAAAAAAAAACGGGAAAATACAACTTCACAAATATCTAACTGACACGTCCTTAAAAAACCTTGCCGCATAAAAACTTATATCGCTGTCAGTGAGCGCACCCCTTTTTCCTTTTATAAGGTCATAGTCCAACAACTTCTAATTTCAACAGATGAGGTTTTACTATGACGAACAACAACCAAAACAAACTCACTATCCTTCGCAGGCCCCAGGTCGAAGAACGCACCGGCCTTTCCCGCTCCACCATCTACCTGTTCATGGAGAAGGGCGATTTCCCGAAGCCGATCAACCTTGGACCCCGTTCCGTCGGCTGGATTGCCAGTGAAATAGACCGGTGGATTGATGAACGAATTGAACAAAGGGACAGCAACCAGGTGGAGGCGGCAAAATGACAACAACAAAAGAGAGGCCGCAAGCGGTTTACGGGGCCACTTGCGGCAACAAAAAGAACAAAAACAACAACCAAGATCAACTTAGCAACCCTGCCTACCCTTGTCAAGTTGGGCTTTCCGGCCATATCGCCACCGTCGACCTGCCTGCCGAGGTCGAGGCTTCCGACGCCGAGCTTTACCCTCTGTTTCAGGAAGGGGGCTTCCATGAGTGATTTCAACCAGAATGAAACCCTGCTTAAGAGGGGTAAACTGGATGCCCAGAATGCCTACATGGAAGGCTCCGAAGGGCCAAGCAACGCCACTATTGGCAATTCACCGAAACCAACTTCCCCGCCCGAACATAGAATTGAAGCGGTTGAGATTGCCGATTTTCTGGCGCACAAATTCCCGCCGCGTAGCAACCTTTTATCCCCCTGGCTCCCATCACAGGGCCTTGCGATGGTTTATGCGGCGAGGGGCGTCGGTAAAACCTTTTTTGCCCTGGAAGTGGCTTATGCAGTGGCAAGCGGTAGTGAGTTTTTAGGCTGGAAAGCCGAGCAACCCGCAGGGGTGCTTTACATTGACGGTGAAATGCCAGGGGCTGTCATGCAGAACCGATTAAGCGCAATCGTCGCAAGCAACGACCTTGAAGCAACGGCCCCATTCATTCTGTTAACCCCAGACTTGCAACTGGAAGGAATGCCCCGGATAGATACCCATGATGGGCAACAGGCGATAGATTCCATTCTGACTGACGATGTGAAACTGATTGTCGTTGATAACATTTCAGCCCTTACTCAGACCAAAGAAAACGATGCTTACGGATGGACACCAGTACAGGCATGGGCATTGAAACAGCGGGCTTTGGGTCGTTCCATACTATTTGTACATCATGCAGGCAAAGGTGGGCAACAGCGAGGCACCAGCAAGCGCGAAGATGTCCTTGATACCGTCATTTCACTACGACGGCCTGTTGACTACCGCCCGAACCAAGGAGCAGTTTTTGAAGTTCATTTTGAAAAAGCCAGAGGGATATTTGGCAAAGATGTAAAGCCGATTGAAGCCAGTATGGTCACCAAAGGGGATGGGATGGTTTCGTGGGGAACAAGATCAGTAGAAGAAGGGACACGCAGCCGGGTGGTGCAACTCATGAATGAAGGGTTAAAACAGAACGAGATTGCCAGAGAGCTTGGCGTCCATAAAAGCACCGTTTCCAGACATGTAAAACGGGTAAGGGCTGATGGTTTGGCGGCGGAATCGTGAGCCGGATAGAGCAAGAAGTTGCGCTGTTGCGCCCCCTAAGCAACGCAACTTCGCAACTTTTAGACGGAGAAGCGCAACCATGACCGCAACCGCTACGCAACCGACCGGCCTAAAAGCCTTGGCACTAAAGGTTTTAGAACGCAACAGCCAGCGCAACCCGACTGCAACCAACATCAAAACGGGCCGCAACTTTTCACCTAAAAAACACCCCCAAAAGTTGCACTGTTTTGATCATGAAAAAACGCCCTGTACAGGTACTGACAACACTATAATCAGCGCACCTTCAGGGCCTCTTTCAGAAACCAAATTGCCCGCCTGGTGTTCCGCCTCATGCCCCCATCTGGAGGCATTGGAATCCCCTCAGGGCAAACTGCCTGTATGCCGTCAGGAACTTGATGATCAGGTTCGCTGGGTTCGGCTCTCTTTTTTAGAGAACTGTCCAATGAAAAATGGATTGCGTTACCCTGAGTTTCAGGGATGGCCGGACTGGTAACGAGGTCAAGCTTGCCAGGAAACCTTCTTGACCATCTCAACCGCCCGCTTCTGTTCCGCTTTGGGTAAATCGGTGGCCTTGACCGCATCCGATACCTTCACTGTGCCCGATGAAACTGCATCGGACAATTCATCAACGCAGTCACGGTCCACCTTCTTGGCGATTTTAACTGACATCTTAGATACATTTAACTTGGTAGCGGCATCTTCATTTGTAATCCTGTCATTTTCAAGTGGTAAATTTACCGCTTGATCCGAGCGCCTATCACCCCCATGCCGCATATTCGCAATCTTCGTCGCTATCATCGCCCGCTGGCTCTCGTTTAAATTGCGCCGGTGAAGGTTCTGGCTTAGCACAAAAGCCGCTGGATTTTCTCCATCGTACCCGAGGCTTTTTAATTCCGCAAACTTGCGGTTTTTTCAGGTCGCCCACGCCCCATGTTTGCATCAGGCTTTTCAAGCCGCAAATTTGCGGTTTGATCCGAACGCCGGTTACCGCCACGCTCCATATTTGCAATTCAGCCGCAATGATGGTATTTTAATAACAATACAATCGTTCCAAAATCCACTGGAATTTCCGTCAATCCCGCAGTATTTTTTATAGCAGTTTGCCAGGGACAGGCCATGAAAAAGAAAAAAGTGACCAATCGGCCCATTGAGCAATACGACCACCCCGATAAAAGCCGCCTGAACAATCCGCCCGTGGGTCTTGTATCCGAGGCCACCGAACCCACCCGCCAGGTGAAAAAGAGCTATGCCTACGACCCGCACCTTGACCCGCAGTTGCAATGGGCCGGCAAGGCGGAACACACCTCCTTTGAAGTGCCGACGGTCAGCCTCCACGTCCATGAACGCATTGATCCCAAGACCATTATTGATTCAGTAAAGAAAGAGGATGAGGGGCCGAGGCAGCAGTCACTTTTTGAGACTTTGAAAAGACCGCTCCGGGAAGTGATCGAGTTTTACAGGCACCGGGACGGCTGGACCAATCGCCTGTTAGCCGGGGATTCGCTGCTGGTGATGAACTCGCTTCTGGAAAAGGAGGGCATGGGCGGCAAGGTGCAGATGGTCTATTTTGACCCGCCTTACGGCATTAAATACGGTTCCAACTTCCAGCCCTTTGTCAATAGGCGTGATGTCAAGGACGGCAAGGACCAGGACTTGACCGCAGAGCCGGAGATGATCAAGGCCTTCCGGGACACCTGGGAATTGGGAATACACTCTTACCTAAGTTACCTGCGTGACCGGCTGCTGTTGGCAAAAGAGTTACTACATGAATCAGGCTCAATTTTTGTGCAGATCAGTGATGATAATCTTCACCATGTCCGAGAAATTATGGACGAAGTTTTCGGAAGTAATAATTTTTGCGGACTTATTAGCTTTCAAAAAACAGGAGGGATGGCAGGGAAGTTGTTGCCACCTACAGTTGATTTTCTTGTTTGGTACGCGAAAGACAAAACACACATTAAATATAGACAATTGTATTCAGAGAGATCATTGGGCGACACATCTCTCGATAGATATGACATGCTTATGTTACCAGATGGAGAAACACGACGGCTAACACCAAAAGAAAAGAAAACAGGCATCATTCCGGAAGGTGGTAGGCGGTATCAACTTGCTCCGCTGTATTCAGATGGTGCTTCCTCGGAACCACAACCCTTTACGTATCAAGGGAAAACTTATGTGCCAAGAGCTGATACACATTGGAAGACAACGTTAAGCGGCCTTGAGCAACTCGTTTCTAATGGGCGAATAGAAGTAATGGGATCAGTGCTAAGGTATAGGCGATTCGTTGATGATTTTCCAGTGATACCTATTACCGACAGGTGGGAGTCAACTCAAACGGGTACACAACGAATTTATGTTGTTCAAACCGCATATCAGGTAATCCAACGCTGCCTCCTCATGACCACCGATCCCGGCGACTTGGTTTTTGACCCCACCTGCGGCAGCGGCACCACCGCCTATGTGGCCGAACAGTGGGGCCGCCGCTGGATCACCTGCGACACGTCGCGGGTGGCCACCACCTTGGCTAAGCAGCGATTGATGACCGCGAACTTTGACTATTACAAGCTGGCCCATCCTGATGAAGGCGTCGGCTCCGGCTTCCAGTACAAAACCGTGCCCCACATCACCCTGAAATCCATTGCCAACAACGAACCGGCTGCCGAAGAAACCCTTTACGATCAGCCATTGATCAACCGCAAGAAAACCCGGATCACCGGCCCCTTTACTGTAGAGGCGGTGCCCGCGCCGGTGGTGAAATCCATCGAAGAGATTGAAAACGAGGCCCCGGCCTCGGACACCTCCATTGCCCGTTCCGGCGAAACCCTGCGCCAGACTGAATGGCGGGACGAACTGTTCAAGTCTGGTATCCGGGCCAAGGGCGGCAGGAAGATCGAATTTACCCGTATCGAGCCATTGTCCGGAACCCGATATCTCCAGGCCGAGGGTGAAACAAAAGAAGATGAACTGAAACGGGTCTTCATTTCATTCGGCCCGGAACATGCGCCCCTGGAACAGCGGCAGGTGGAGTTGGCCATTGAAGAGGCCATGTCCATCAAACCGAAACCTGATATTGTATTATTCGCCGCCTTCCAGTTTGACGCCGAGGCGGCCAAGGACATTGACGAGACCAACTGGCCGGGGGTGACCCTCCTGCGGGTGCAAATGAACGCAGATATGTTCACCCAAGACCTGAAAAAGAAAAAGGCGTCCAATGAATCCTTCTGGCTCATGGGTCAGCCGGATGTAAGAATCATTGAAATCAAGAAAGGCGAGGACAAGGGCAAAATCCAGGTGGAGGTTGCCGGCTTTGATTATTACGACCCCAAGTCCGGCAATGTGGAGTCCGGCAACAAGGGTGACATCGCCATGTGGATGCTGGACACCGACTACGACGGCAGGAGCCTGCTGCCCCGCCAGGTCTTTTTCCCCATGGCCGGGGCCAAGGAAGGCTGGAGCCGATTGGCCAAGAACCTCAAGGCCGAGATTGATGAAGAGAAGATCGAGGCCTTCCGGGGCACGGTGTCCCTGCCGTTTACGCCCGGCATGCAGGTCGCGGTCAAGATTATTGATGCCAGAGGGGTGGAAAGTTTAAAGATCGAGAAAATGTGAGATGCCTGGTTTCAGCGACTATATCATATATGTGGATGAAAGCGGCGACCACAGTCTGTCGTCCATTGATCCTCAGTATCCCATTTTTTGCTTGTCTTTCTGTGTCTTTCACAAGCAGGTTTATTCAGACCAGATAACACCGGCTGTACGGCAGCTCAAATTTTCTACCTTCGGCCATGATATGGTGGTGCTTCACGAACGTGACATCAGGAAAAAGAAGGGGGCCTTTTCCATGATGGGCAAAACGGCCAGGGAAGACTTTATGAATGAACTGACCGCCATAATTGATGGGTCTGACTTCACCCTTTTTTCCGTTGTCATTGACAAAAGACGCCTTGCTGCCAGATATACAAATCCGGCTCACCCTTACCATCTCTCTATGGAGTTCGGTCTTGAACGTTTGTATCGGTTTCTGAGGGACAATGGCCAGTCTGACAAATTATCCTATGTTGTCTGTGAAAGTAGAGGAAAAAAGGAAGATGCTGAATTGGAACTTGAGTTCCGGCGCATTCAAAGCGGTGGCAATTACTTTAGGGTAACACTTCCCTTTGAAATCATTATAGTGGATAAAAAAAGCAACTCGGAAGGGTTGCAGCTTGCCGATCTTACGGCCCGGCCAATCGGAATCTCGGTGCTTAATCCGGGGCAACCGAACCGAGCAAGAAATATATTGGATAGTAAATTCTACAAAAATGGCGCGGGAAGAATAGAAGGGTTCGGGTTGAAAGTATTCCCCTAAAATAGCGAAAGGCCTCTTGGTAGTCCAAGAAGCCAGGCGCCGACCGGGTAGTCCCAATCCATTTATAACTACAATATCAGCTTTAATAACTTGGATGTCAAGAAAAAATATGAGCAGCCAGCAGATTGAAGAATTGATCATCAATTCCCCTTATGAGGAGCCAGGCGAATATTGGCACTACATTAGGGACACCCGAAAGTTTGTTCGAGAACCGGGCAGGCGTCCGGCCGGCTATGTAATTGCTACGCCACAGTCAAAGGGCTTTGATGATCCCGGCATCTTTGTGCCCATTGAAATGGTAAACGTCATCCGCCCGAGAATCAAAGACTGGCGGGATCGGGGCTATCCGGGCGTGACCGGTATCACCAAACGGTTGCTTGCCCACTGGCAGGATTCCGAAGAGCGACAGGACCGGCAGTTCTTTTTCTGCCAGCTTGAGGCCATTGAGACTTTGATCTGGATCACCGAGGCCCCGGATGCGGAAAAAACCGGCATTGTTATCCCATCCGACGGCGGCGAGTTTGTCCGCTGGTGCTGCAAGATGGCAACCGGCAGCGGTAAGACCATTGTCATGGCCATGGCCATTGCCTGGCATATCCTGAACAAGGTGGCGAACCGGCAGGATGTGCGGTTTTCCAAAAACGTGCTGATTGTGGCCCCTGGGCTCACGGTCAAGAGCCGCTTGAGTGTGCTGAATCCTTTTGACGACAACAACTATTATGAGCTGTTCAATATCGTGCCGGTTGGTCTCCTCGATAAATTGCGCCAGGGCAAGATCATTATTCAGAACTGGCATGCCCTGCAATGGAACACCGAAGAAAAGGTCGCCAAGAAAAAGACAGTGGACAAACGGGGCGCAAAAAGTGACGAGGCTTATGTCCGGGATGTGCTGGGCGATATGGCAACGGCCAGAAACATTCTGGTGATCAACGACGAGGCCCACCATGCATGGCGGGTGCCAGCCGAGTCCAAAATAAAAGGCGTTAAAAAAGAGGACATTGAAGAGTCCACCATCTGGGTCGGCGGCCTGGACAGGATTAATAAGGCCAGAGGAATACTGAAATGTTTGGATTTTTCCGCCACCCCGTTTGCGCCATCCGGTAAACAGAGCAGTGAAGAGGCACTGTTCCCTTGGATAATTTCCGATTTCGGCTTGAATGACGCCATTGAGGCAGGTCTGGTTAAAACACCGAGAGTGGTTATCCGCGATGACGGCAAGCTGGGGTCTGATTACAAGTCCCGCCTGTATCATATCTACATGGACAAGGAGGTAAAAGACGACATCAACCGCAAGGCGGATGAGACCGAGCCGCTTCCCGATCTTATTACTAATGCCTATTACCTCCTGGGGAAAGATTGGCTGGAAACACGAAAGAGGTGGATGGACAAGGGGCACGTTATTTCGCCGGTGATGATTACAGTAGCGAACCGGACAGAGACCTCTTCCCGGATCAGATATGCCTTTGATCACAACCAGATATTAATCAAAGAATTGTGTGACAGCGAAAAGACTTTGCAAATAGACAGCAAGGTCTTGGATCAAGCGGAAGCGGCTGATGAGTTTGTTGTTATTGATGAGAATGGCAAGAAGCTTACCAAAAAGCAGCAGGCCGAGTTGCTGCGCTTGCAGGTGGATACGATCGGCAAGGCAGGGAAGCCGGGAGAACAGATTCAGAATGTCATTTCCGTGGGAATGCTTTCTGAGGGATGGGACGCCAGCACTGTAACCCATATTATGGGGCTGCGGGCTTTTTCGAGCCAGCTTTTATGTGAACAGGTGGTAGGAAGAGGTCTGAGGCGCACATCTTATGATGTCGGGGAAAACGGCCGGTTTGCCCCGGAATATGTCAATATATTTGGCGTGCCGTTCACCTTCCTGCCCCATGAGGGTGGCGAAGGACCTCCGCCTCCACCACCTCCGCCCAAGACAATTATCGAGCCTGTTCAGGAAAAAGAGGAGCATGAAATCACCTGGCCGAACATTCTGCGGGTAGACTACATATACCGGCCCCAGCTTTCCATTGATATGGACAAGGTGGCGGTCATTGAACTGGACCCGTATGAATCCATTACAGAAGCAGGACTTGCGGCAATCATAGCCGGGAAACCGAACCCTGCTGCCTTATCGGAAATTGATCTCAAGGAGATTGGTGAAAAATTCCGTTTGCAAACCATTATCTTTGAGACGGCCAAAAGGATTTTTAATTACGAAAAACCGAACTGGCAGGGGCGGCAAGAAATATTTCTGGTGCAACTTATCAGAATAGTGGAACGGTTTATCGCTTCCGGCAAGATCAGCATTAAAAATGATCTGTTCCGGCAGGGTGAGTTGCACAGACGCATACTTATCATGCTGAACCTGAACAAGATCATCCAGCATATATGGGAAGCAATCAGGACTGAGAATACGGAAAAACTGTTCCCCGTCTTTGACAATGAAAATCCTATCCGCTCAACCGCAAACATGCGAACCTGGCATACAAGCAAGCCCTGTGAGTGGACATTGAAGTCACATGTCAATTTCTGTGTGTTTGATTCCACCTGGGAGGCATCCGAGGCGTATGCCCTTGATAGGCATAGCAATGTCAAGTCATGGGTCAAGAATGACCACATTGGCTTTATGGTTCTTTATAATTACCAGGGAGTAGTACGGAAATATTTTCCTGACTTCATTATCAAATTGAAGAATGATGAACACCTTATTCTGGAGACCAAGGGGCGGGATACCCAACAGAACAAAACGAAACGGGCATTTCTGGATGAATGGGTGAGGGCGGTGAACAATCATGGCGGTTTTGGCACGTGGCATGAAGCAATCTCTTATCACCCTGACGACCTATCAAAGATTCTTTCTTCTAAAGTAGCGTAAAACGTGCAACCTTTTGAATAACTTCGTTCAACAATTCTCTATAGGAACCGCCTTCACCCGGTATGATAAATTGTCTCTCCCACTTCAAGTATCCACCGGAACAGGCCGGATTTTTACAGCCTGAAGGCATATA
>Ga0056123_1000241_pt1 | contig 11305 bp, 9 predicted proteins | sample WorMetHEROISLAND_3_FD_71122 | JGI IMG/M metagenome (GOLD analysis project Ga0056123, IMG submission 71122) | Marine gutless worms symbiont microbial communities from Max Planck institute for Marine Microbiology, Germany - Olavius sp. 3 HERON ISLAND ...
AGCAAATATTAATGGTTGGCAGGTAGCCGGCAAAACCGGGACAGCCCAAAAATTTATAAATGGTGCATATTCACACAGTAAATATGTATCAAATTTTGTTGGTTATTTACCAGCATCAAAGCCACAATTACTATGTGCCATAGTAATTGATGAGCCCAAAAAAGGTTATCATTGGGGTGGAACAGGCGCGGCACCGGTGTTTAAAAAAGTTATGAAGCGCATCATAAATCTTGATGATTCAATTAAACCACCCAAGCAAATTATTGATGAAACGGAATCCTTCAATCCTATTTTAGTTGAAAATAACAAAACAAATGGAAAAAATATATTTAATGAACAACCGGTCTTGTTGTCATCAAAAGCGACAGAGCCAAAATCAATGATAAAGACAATAGCGAAACCAATAACAAAATCGACAAATAATTTAATATCAAGAGAAAACGTGACCGTAGTACCGAATGTTGTTGGAATGAGTTTAAAGAAGGCGATTATGACCTTACAACAAAGTGGTTTAGAGTTAAAATTTGTTGGCTCCGGAACGGTGGTGCAGCAGTCGCCAAAAGCCGGTACAAAACTTACTAACGGAATAATTTGTTCAATTGAGCTAAAATAAGATGCAATTGAAAAATTTAGTCAAACAAATAATTTCGCCGGATTATTTCATACCGAACATTGAAATAACCGGTATTTCAACTGATTCACGAACGATTGAGGAAGGTAATCTATTTATTGCTATTAGTGGTAATGATCATGATGGTCATAATTATATTAAACAAGCGCTTAGAAAAGGTGCGGCAGCTGTTATCGCTAATGGCTCTAATTTAGACTCATTACCAATTCCTCAAATTAGAGTGGCAAATCCACGCCGCGCTGCTTCGATTTTAGCAGCTGAATTTTACGAACATCCATCAAAAAGTATGAAAGTAATCGGAATAACTGGTACAAATGGGAAAACTACAACCGCTTCTCTGATTAAATCAATTTATGAAACAGCCGGAGTTAAAATCGCTCAGATGGGCACTTTTGGAATAATTGCCGAGGGATTTGAAACAAAAAAAAGTTTAACCACTTCTGATGCGATTACACTTCACAAACAATTTGCCCAATTGAAGAAGAAAAAATTTTCACACGTTGTAATGGAAGTGTCCTCTCACGCCTTAGATCAATTCCGCGTAGCAGATGTTGATTTTAATTTTGCCGTGTTTACCAATTTGACCCCTGAACATTTGGATTATCACAAGACAATCGACCAATATTTCCATTCCAAATCTAAATTGTTCAGAATGTTGCCGCTATCAAGTACAGCCATAATAAACGTTGATGATGAATACGGAAAAACATTAGAGAGTGAATGCGCCGTGCCGGTTATTACAACTTCCCGCAAGATGCAAAAAGATATCTATTTTAATAGTTATAAAATATCATTAAACGGTATTTCGGGCACTGTTCGTGCAGCCCATCAGAATTATAAAATTGATTCAAAGTTAATTGGTCAATTTAATATTGATAATATTTTATGCGCTGTTGGAGTTGCTCATTCGGATGGCCTTGCCAAACAGCACATAATTAAAGGAATAAATTCTTGTGAAAGAATCCCCGGCAGAATGGAGCATTTAAAAATGCCCAACGGTTCAAATGTGATAATAGATTATGCACACACTCCGGCCGCCTATCAAAAAGTGTTGAGTACAATTCGTATGCTTAGTCAAAAAAATGCAACTATTACATTGATATTTGGTGCAGGTGGCGATCGTGATAAATCTAAAAGACCCAAAATGGCAGCTATTGCCGAAAAATATGTAAATCGCTGTTTCATTACTCCCGACAATCCAAGATTCGAAAAAATTGATAATATTAATCAAGATATAATTAAAGGGTTTAAAGGAAAAAAATATTCTGTTTTTGAAGATCGTGCAACAGCTTTAAAGAAGGGATTAAAGGAGTTACAAAAAAATGATATACTAGTGGTCTTGGGAAAGGGGCGTGAAGAATATCAAGACATTATGGGCGAAAAAACATTTTATTCTGACATCTCCATAATTAAGGATTTCATCAAGTGAGAATTTCCTTGCCAAAACCAAAACAGTTTGCCCAAATATTTAGTAAAGTTACAAACACAGCGTTAACGTCAACAGTTACAGGAATCTGCACGGATAGCCGCGAGTGCCTCCAGGGTGATTTATTTATTGCAATTTCCGGTGCTAAAGTAGATGGAAATTCATTTATCGCCAAGGCACGCGATGCAGGGGCGGTAGCCGCCTTAACATCTAATCAAAATAATTCGATAGAAAAAATTCAACAAATTTTTGTCGAAAATACAATAGTTGCCATCGGCCAAGTGGCAAATTTATGGAGGAAACAATTCAATATTCAGATAATCGGAATAACCGGTTCCAACGGTAAAACCACCACCAAAGAACTATTAAAACATTTTTTAAGCACGCAATACACTGTCCACGCTACAAGAGGAAATTTTAACACTTCAATCGGAGTTCCATTATCGCTATTACTTATTGAAAAAAATGATGATCTAAGCATAATCGAAATGGGTGCCAATCAACCCGGTGATATAAAAACACTTTGCGAAATTGCGGAACCAACGCATGGTTTGATTACAAATATTGCACCGGCACACTTAGAGGGATTTGGGACTATCAAAAATGTAGCAATGGAAAAAACTGAACTTTTTAAATATTTGTCTAATGGAACAATTTTTAAAAATCTTTCGGATAAAATAATAGAACAGTTCAGTTCTTCGTCTACAACGATTACATACGGCTTTGATATTCACAGCGACTATGCTGCGACAATTCAACGGGAAAATAATGGCAATATCAAACTGATTATCAATGATTATGAATTAGACACGAAGTCGACAAATCCAATTTTTGCGAAAAATATTTTAGCTGCCGCAGCTGTGGCAAATACTTTTAATATCAATTGGAAATATATGCAGGAGCAAGTTAATACATTTAGTCCGGCGTTTGGACGTGGCATAATTTCAAAATATGGCAATATTACTGTTATTGATGATAGTTATAATGCCAATTATTCATCAACTTTGGCAGCCATCGAGCATTTAGCAACTTACCCGAATATAGGGAAAAAAATATTTGTTTTTGGCGATATGGCAGAGTTGGGTGAGCAGGCCGAAAAATATCACACAAAGATTGGTGAAAAATGTATAGAATATAATTTAGACGCAATTTTTACTATTGGAAGTTTAACGAAATTTACCGATTCCGTTTTTGACTCAGATATTTTTCACAAACATTTTGATTCTGAAAAAATTTTAATTAATGAACTATCGGAATTTATTAATTCTGAACAAAGCACAATTTTATTTAAAGGTTCACGCAATATGCAAATGGAGAAAATCATTAAGGAAGTATTTAAGAAATAATGTTATATCATTTTCTATATTCATTGTCAGATGTATGGTCTCCATTAAATATATTTCAATATATTACATTCCGAGCGATAATGGCTGCCATCGTGGCTTTGGGAATTAGTTTTTTAATTGGACCGGGGATTATTCGCAAATTGGCTCACCACCAAATTGGGGAAGAAATAAGATCCACCGGTCCACAGTCACATTACAAAAAGAAGGGCACGCCCACAATGGGAGGAATTATGGTCCTCACCGCCATACTCCTCCCTACTCTCCTTTTTGCGCAATTAACCAATATTTATATTCAAATAATTTTAATTGCTACGGTATGGATGGGATTTTTCGGCTTCATAGATGATTATCTGCAAGTTATCAAAAAGAAGGAAGCCGGCTTGGTAGCAAAGTATAAATTAGCAGGACAAATTTCTCTTGGACTTTTAATCAGCACGTGGCTGTATTTGCGCCCTGAATTCGCAGAATTATGGAGTTATACTTCAATTCCTTTCTTCAAAGATACCGTGTGGAATCTCGGTTGGTTTTATCCGATCATGATAATTTTAATGATTACAGGATATTCCAATGCTGTAAATCTCACCGACGGTTTAGATGGTTTAGCTTCTGGATTATTAGCAATTGCTTTCACTGTGTTTGCCGGAATCGCTTACGTAAGCGGCCGAGTAGACTTTTCAGATTATTTAAATATTATTTATTTGCCGGGCGCCGGTGAACTCACAATTTTTGCAGGAGCAGCCGTGGGAGCCTGTGTAGGATTCTTGTGGTTTAATTCTGCACCTGCCTCAATTTTTATGGGTGATGTCGGGTCCCTATCTACAGGCTCAGCGCTCGGAACAATGGCTGTATTGCTTAAAAAAGAAATATTATTATTTATAATCGGCGGTGTATTTGTATGGGAAGCCTTTTCGGTTTTATCGCAATGGAGTTATTTTAAATTTACTAAATCTAAAACGGGAACCGGAAAACGACTTTGGAAAATGGCGCCGGTTCATCACCATTTTGAATTAAAGAATTGGCCGGAAACCAAGGTTGTAATTCGCTTTTGGATTATCGGTTTGCTATTGGCACTATTTTCACTTACTACTTTTAAAATACGATGAACAGAGTAGAAAAAAATATACAAGAATATAAATACTACTCAATTTCTGTGGTAGGATTAGGACGAAGCGGTATGGCAGCAGCGCATTTGGCAAAATTTTTAGGCGCTAAAGTTCTTGTGAACGATTTTGCAAATTCCCAATCGATAAAATCAAATTTACAAAAATTAAATTCATTTGGAATTAACGGGATAATTGGCGGATTTACCAATCAAATCTACAATTCTGATGTTATCGTCATATCTCCTGGGGTTCCAGCTGATTCGGTATTTATAAAAGAAGCATTGCAAAAAGGAATGAAAGTAATTAGCGAAATAGAATTTGCAAGTCTATTCACAAATTTACCGATTGTTGGTGTAACCGGTACAAATGGAAAATCCACAACCGTTCACGCGCTAACTGAAATGTGTCAATCAAAAGAAATTAATGGTGTTTTAGCGGGAAATATTGGCACAGCGTTTTCTGAAAAAATACTTGAAGAATTACAAAATCCAGATCCGAAACGGGTTTACATCCTTGAAATTTCTAGTTTTCAATTGGAATTTATAGATTCGTTTCATCCTTATATTTCTGTATTTCTTAATATTACACAAGATCATTTAGACCGCCATAAAAATTTTAAAAATTATTTAAAAGCCAAACTACGACTCGCAGAAAATCAAACTGACCAAGATTATATTATTTACAATTCGGATGATCAAATTTTAGTCAAGTCGCTGCGCAGCAAAAAAATACAACAAATTACATTCAGTTTATCTGATTCTGATAATCCTGTTTATTGCGTAAAAAAATCACAAATAATTAATAGAGAGTGCGCCAAACTCGTAGATCTTGAGAAAATTGGACAGCCGGGGCAGCATAATTTATACAACCTCCTTGCTGCTGCCTCCGCCGCCCATTGTTTAGGCATTAGCGATATCCAAATATCAAATATCAAGAAAACCTTTAAAGGAATACCACATCGTTTGGAAAAAGTAGCTGAGATAAACGGTGTTGAATATATTAATGATTCAAAAGCAACCAATATTGATGCTGTAAAAGTTGCCCTGGATAGCTTTCCAAACCCAATAGTTTTGATTTTAGGCGGCAAAGCAAAAGGCAATGAATTTGCCAAACTGAAAGACTATTCCGACAAAGTTAAACGCATTATTGCTTATGGTGCAGCGAAGGAATTGATTTACTCAGAACTCCAAAGCACTTTTAAAATATCGAGAGTTGGTCCTTTAAAAGATGCAATAAACTTAGCTCACGATGAAGCAATTTTAAATGATATTGTATTGCTCTCACCCGGCTGTGCAAGTTTTGATCAATTTAAAAATTTTGAAGAACGTGGAGAAAAATTCGCTCAATGGGTTGGAGAATTGGTCCAATGAGAAGATTAGTCGTATCTAAAAAAAGGTATGATCAGCCACTATTTTGGTCAGTAATACTGCTTGCTGTTATCGGTACTATAATGCTGTACAGCTCCAGTTCGGCTATTTCACTTACTAAAACTAACGGACAAACCGATGCTTTTTATCTTTATGCGCATTTAAAACGCTTGACGATTGGATTTCTATTTTTGGTTTTTTTCACGTTTTTAGATTATCGCATATTGAAAAAATTTGCCCCATTTCTAATTTTTGGCGCCATTTTATTATTGGCTTATACCAAGGGATTGTACATTTTAAAGGAGTCTTCCTCACCGGCAAGATGGCTATATTTCGATTCATCTTCAATTCAGACATCTGATATTGCACGGATTGCCTTAATTATTTACCTAGCAGCTTTTGTAACAAAAAAGAAACATCAATTGCACGACTTCTATTTCGGATTTTTTCCACCGTTATTGGTCATATCTATTATTGTTGGGCTTATCATCTGGCAACCCGATTTTAGCACCGGTATAATGTTATGCATAATTGGTACCACTATATTATTTATTGGTGGCGCCCGATTCATTCAACTTACGGCAGCCGGAGCAGTAACAGCTCTGATAACTTTACCGCTAATGTGGGCAATGCCATACAGCAGAACAAGGATTTTATCATGGTTTACTGGCAATAGCGATATTTCTGATACCGGCTATCAAATTACGCAATCGTTAATAAGTCTTGGCAATGGTGGCATCATTGGTGCCGGCTTGGGAAACAGTATTGCTAAAAATCAATTTCTGCCAACCCCACACACCGATTTCATTTTTGCGATTATCGGAGAAGAAACCGGATTAATAGGTGCCATGATTCTACTAACAATTTTTTTAGTAATCTTCCAACGAGGAATTAAAATCGCTAAAGAGACAACAGATTCATTCGGTATAATTCTAGCTTTTGGATTATCCTTCAGCATCATTTTATACGCTTTTGTAAATGCTGCGGTTGTAACTAATATATTTCCAGTAACCGGTTTACCGATGCCTCTCATCAGCTATGGTGGTTCCAATTTGATAACAAATATGATTGCTTTCGGAATTTTACTGAATATCAGCCAATCAAAAAGGACAGTAAATCATAAACAGGGTTGGAAACCAAGTTTTAATGGATAATCAATATAGAATACTAATAGCTGGAGGAGGAACAGGCGGACATCTATATCCTGCAATTGCAATCGGTGAAACGATCCAATCTAAATATCCTGATAGCGCTGTACATTTTATTGGTTCAAAATTTGGCATTGAGGAAACAGTGTTACCGGTAAAATCGTTACCGCATACGCTACTTCCAATACGTGGGTTACAACGTGGACTCAACTTTCAGTCGTTGGCTAGAAATGTAATACTCCCTTGGCGGTTATTTAATTCAGTAAGAATCGCACGAAAGGTAATTAATCAATTTAAACCAGATGTAATCGTTGGGACTGGAGGATATGCAAGTGCCATTCCATTGAAAATTGCCGTAAAAAATAATATTCCGATAATTTTGCAAGAACAGAATTCTTACCCGGGAATGACAACAAGGTATTTTGCAGAACATGCCAAGCGGATTTGCATCGCATTTGATGCAGCAAAAAAATATATTAAGCAGGACACTATTTTAACCGGAAATCCAATAAGATCCAAAATAAATATAGGGACAAAAAAAGCAGGTAGTTTATTGTTTGATTTGGACTCAAATACAAAAACACTGTTTCTTTTTGGCGGAAGCCAGGGGTCTGCTTTCCTAAATAAAATTATGGCCGAATCAATCTCAATGTTTGAAACTGAAAAAGTACAAATACTCTGGCAAACCGGTCCAAATGAATATGAAAAATATAAACAATTTGAATCAGCATTGATAAAGGTACACCCGTTTATAGATAGAATGGCAGAATCCTATTCATCAGCTGATTTAATTATTTCGAGAGCGGGAGCGCTAACACTATCTGAAATTTCTGCTTGCGGTAAACCGAGTATTTTGGTCCCGTTCCCACACTCAGCTGGTCATCATCAAAGAAAAAATGCTGAATTTTTTGAGAAAGCAGGAGCAGCAGTATTATTACCTGAAAAAACATTAATAGCTAGAGATTTTTATCAAACAACCATAAATCTATTATACAATGAAAAAAAAATGTCAAAAATGGTGGATAATTCAATGAAAATCGGTTTCCCTGATGCGACAAATATAATTGTCGACAAAATTATTGAAATAATTAATACTAATGTTTAGAAAAGTTAAAAAAATTCATTTTGTTGGAATCGGCGGAATAGGCATGAGCGGAATTGCCGAATTATTATTGAATTTGGATTTTCAAATCAGTGGTTCTGATATCTCCGATTCTGATATTATTCAAAGTTTAATTAATAAAGGTGCAATTATTCATACTAATGGACATAAAGCTGAATATGTTGCTGATAGCGAAGTATTGGTTTATTCGAGTGCCGTTAAAGAAGATAACCCTGAAATAATCTCTGCAAAGGATAAAGGCATTCCAGTAATTCGCCGAGCCGAAATGCTTGGAGAATTAATTGCATTAAAAGAAACATCAATTGCAATTAGCGGCACCCATGGTAAAACCACAACAAGTTCAATGATTGGTAGTGTATTAAATGCAGCAAATTATGATCCAACATTGGTTGTAGGCGGCCTTGTCACAACTTTAGATACAAATTCTTTGTTAGGTTCCGGAGATATCATTATTGTTGAAGCGGATGAATTTGATCGTAGTTTTCTTGCTCTAAAGCCCACGATTTCAATCGTAACAAACATTGAACTTGAGCATACTGATTGTTATAAAAATATTGAAGAATTACAAAATGCATTTATTCAATTTTGTAATTCAGCTCCATTTTATGGAGAAGTTATTGTCTGCTTGGATTCGCCTGGTGTACGTGGAATACTATCAGACATTTATAGGCCTCTCACCACTTTTGGAATATCAAATCAAGCCGACTATAGAGCGGAAAATATTATTTATGATGCTAATAAGATATCATATTCTGCATACTACCAACAACATAAGTTGGGACTAATTAAAGTAAATATTCCTGGTCAGCATAATGTTCTTAATTCTTTGGCGGCGCTTGCCTTGGGCATGGAAATGGAAATTCCATTTAAAATTATTCAAAAAGGGTTATCTCAATATGGTGGTGTACGCAGACGATTTGAAATTAAAGGAATTGTTAACGATATTATGGTTGTAGATGACTATGCACATCATCCCACAGAGGTAACAGCAACTTTAAATGCTGCGCGCAATGGATGGGATCGTCGCATAATTGCGGTATTTCAACCACATTTATATACAAGAACACGGGATTTTTACCACGATTTCGCAGAATCATTTTTAGATAGCGATATCTTAATAGTAACCGATGTATATCCAGCACGGGAAGAAAAAATCGCAGGAGTTGATGGCAAATTGGTTGCCAAAACTGCCAAAGAATTGGGACATAAGAATGTACACTATCTTCCTGATTTAGCTGAATTAAAAAATAAATTGGATAATCTGGCTGAGCCTGGTGACTTAATTATTGGTTTAGGTGCCGGTACCATTTGGCGCTATATCGAAAAATACTATCAGTATTTGGTGGAAAAATTTAATTCAAAGTGAATGATGCAATTTTTAGAATTACAAAAAATGATTAAAGGTACTGTATTAGAATCAGAACCGATGAAAAAACATACTTCTTACGGTGTTGGCGGTCCTGCATTGGCATACATAGAACCGATGTCAATTGATGATTTGCAAATCATTAGAAAATTTGCGCAAAAAAACCAAATATTAGTTTTTTGTATTGGAGACGGTTCCAATTTACTTGTATCCGATAAAGGAATTGATGGTATTGTTATATCATTGAAACGGACATTTCGAAAATTAGAATTCAATGATAATAAATGCTTTGCGGAATGCGGAATTAAACTCTCAAAATTGGTTCAAGCAAGTATTAAGACAAATTTAAGCGGTTTGGAAACACTAATTGGTATTCCGGGGACTCTAGGTGGCGCATTAATCATGAATGCAGGAGCATATGGGCAGGAAATTTCAAATTACTTAACCTCAGTGGAATTAATGCGATTTGATGGTTCAATTTTTAATGTTCCCGCTAAAAATTTTGATTTTGCATATCGTTCATCATCATTTAGCAAAGATGATATACTTTTGAGTGCAGAATTCCAATTAGTAGAATTATCTGCGAGCGAAATTCAAAAAAATTATGACTATGCAAATAATTTGAGAAAAAGCACGCAGCCTCTTAAGGCTCGTTCGGCCGGAAGTGTTTTTAAAAACCCAAAAGAAAATGCTGCCGGATATTTAATTGACCAGGCCGGCTTGAAAGGTCAAACTATTGGCGGCGCAACAATTTCCGATATTCACGCCAATTTTATAATAAATAAATTGGATGCCACCGCAGATGATATTGTTCAACTTATTAAACTGATCAAACAAACCGTCAAAAAGAAATATTCAATAAATCTTGAATTAGAAATATCCACTTTAGGATTTCCGAAAGGAACATTTGATGCATAAAAATAAATTTAAATTTAAACAAATCGGATCAATATTATTGTTGGCTGGGATTGCCGGATTGGTTTCAGGTAGTTTTTATTGGGCCCACTATAATCAATATTTTATGAAATTTAATATAAATATCAGTGGAAATACATTTGTTAATCCGTCAGAATTTCAAACTGTTATTCGAGAAAATTCAGCTGACGATATTCTGAATACAAACAATTCACTAATTTCAAAAAACATTGAAAAACACCCTTATATTGCAGCCGCTCAAGTAAGTAAGCATTTCCCAAACCAGATAAATATTCATGTCGCAGAACGTGCACCCATAGCACTAATCAATAACAAGCCACTTCTATTAGTTGATAGTACTAATACAATTTTACCATTTAGGAGCAATTCGCTGGACCTCCAATTGCCAATTTTATCTAATATTAGTAAATCAGATAACGATTTTGTGATCAGGGGAAAAAGCTCATCAGATGTTTTGGGAGAAGTTGTACAATTTTTAAATCGTTTGATGAAAGAATATCCTGGGTTATATCAAAATTTATCGGAAATACGATTAAGCAATTACGCAGATTTTGAACTAATTCTTGCCGAACAACCAACTAAAATAGTACTCGGAAAATCTATGGAATGGTCAAAAATATTAATCTTAAAAGAATTTGAAAAAAGTTTAGATGGACGCAAATCCTTGATTGATTTCGCCTATCTTGATTTGCGTTATAATAAACAAGTGATTACAAAGGAACGTCGTGCATGAAAAAAAATAAACGACCCAAAATGACGAATATCCATACTGGCATTGACGTCGGTTCAACCAAAATTAGGTGTTCCATTATAGAAATTGATTCAGAGAAGAATAGTAAAAAATTATTAGGAATTGGCA
>Ga0056123_1000242_pt1 | contig 11303 bp, 10 predicted proteins | sample WorMetHEROISLAND_3_FD_71122 | JGI IMG/M metagenome (GOLD analysis project Ga0056123, IMG submission 71122) | Marine gutless worms symbiont microbial communities from Max Planck institute for Marine Microbiology, Germany - Olavius sp. 3 HERON ISLAND ...
TTCGTATTCGGCCGAATAGTTGGAACAACTATTCGTATTCGGCCGAATAGTGTCAACCCCCTATTCGGTACAGCCCTAATGGATATGATGGCTCTAGTCATCATTCTGACGGTTTGACTGGACAGGACATCATTGATGTAGTTGATTTAGTTTGTAATGAAGGCTAGCAGTTGTGGTGCTTTGTATGGCTTGAAGGTTGTAGCATAATTATTGTTGTTATTTCATGTAGTATTGACTGATGCTTAACTGTGTTTCATTGTTGTGACTGTAGATGAATATTAATGATTACTTCAGGAATATTAATCCATATTTATATCCTAGTTTGTGTAACTTTATGCCATTACTTGTTTGTGCAATACCCCACCTAAACTTTTAGCCCACGTCCACTTTGACACATTGAGCAATGCACACTCTGACAACGTTTCTGTCTTCCAAGAGCTTCTGCTTCTTGCCCGGTGAATGCTATTTTTTCTGATTATGCTTCACCAGTTTACTCTTGGTCACCTTGATCTTATCTTGTAAACTGGAACCTCCCATCATATTGCCTACTGATGTATGTATTTGCAGGAATCTTGAAGTCAATTATTTGGTTGCATTTTCTGTCAATTTCTCTCAGGGAGAAGATCTGCTCTATGCTCGTTCTCCTTATGTAAACTTTGCTCGTTGTCAGAGCAGCCAGTCAACAACATGCAGTGTAACGATATACTGGCAATTTGTTTGCCTACAATGGATGCTAATGGTGTATCTTTCTAATTGCTGCATTCTGTCACATCTACTTTCATCGAGAGTGAGCATGATTCCATTTTGTCAGTTCATTGGAAGCCTGCAACGCCTCACTGCTGATGTGACATGTTGTATACTGTAAAGCACATATTTTTTGTGTGCATCATGTTGAATAAAATCGCAAAATTAAGTACCCCGTAAAAATTCAGTTTGTTCTTCAAAGGCCTCATAAATACTGGTAGAACATTGGACAAAGGCCGAATTAAAATGCACTAGTGAAATTTCTGCATTCCAAACTTGCAAAATTAAGATGCAGCAAAGATATAACGTTTTACAGTACATTTGTCAGGTGTAATGTATATGGCCATTAGTAGCTGTATGCTGTTGATCCAGTTATGCCAGTTGCCTTTCAATTCTTTAGGTGCTTGTCAGTCTGATTGGAGTCCACATTGATTGGTGATTGTACAGTTGTTTGATTGTTATTCAAGTGAAGTTTCACTGTAGGTTATTGTAGTTGAATATAGTCTGGAAGTATTGTCGTTGTTGCCTGTTCGCCACTTTGTTGTTCATTCTTGCAAGTATTCATGCCTCATCAATATTCGTTCACTCTGAACCCATCAATCAACCTGTCAGATCTGTTACTGTTTGCATGTGTGAAATTTGCTACTAATTTGACAGCTGTTTTCTAAATTAGTAAATTGGAATGTAAATTTTGTTTAGACTCTGTATTTGTTATTGTGTAATATGCACCTCTTTGCTGATTGACAAGTTTAACTGGATCCAATCCAGTGAGTATCTGCATTAGGAAAGATTTTTCTTTATTACAGGGTGGGCCAAAAAACTGCACACAGTTTTCATTGCAAGAACTTTGTCTACTCTCAACCAATTTTCATAATTTTTGGCCTATATACAGTGTAGGAAATTTGCAACTGGAGGATATATAGTTAGTATGTGCAGTTTTTTTGGCCCACTCTGTATATTTCTGGGTACTAAAAGTATTCCTGAAAATTATATTACATGAAACTGTGTTATGTGTCTGTTTGTGTATATGTGGTATTTTATGTGTGCCATCTGCCATGAATGTATTGTATTGCAAAACGTAATAACAGTTGTGTGTGGTAATTAATGACAGTTATGTGTTGTAATACTTTGTCAATGACACCGTCTGTAATTGAGAGCTTGCCATATTTCTGGAAGTAAACACCTGTATTTGTCAGTGCAACGACTGATGCAGTATTTTTGTAAAAGACTGATGCGGTATTTTGTGACATGCAAGAACTGTAATAACTGAAAAATAATTGAAACTTTACTTTTGCTGAAACTGAAACTGAACTTTTAACACTGATTTAAATCTGCCCGTATAAATTATATTGTTGATTCTGTAGCCCTGAAGTCATCTTGCATCACTCCTATGTCAAATCTATGCTGGCTTGCAATAACGTAATACATTGAATACAGGCTACTAGTCTCGTGATTTGAAAGTTTCTCAAAATTTCACAAATATCAAACCTACATATGTGTGCCCTCCCAAGTCCCAATGCTTGCCCTTCGTTGTTAATGCTGTGTTGAATAGTAAATGGTTCCGCATAAAAACCAATAATCAGTAATCACTTGTTTTGATATGCGTCACTTGACCTTTGGAATCAACTTTCTGACTAATGTGACCAGTACAGCTCATGATTGAATTTTCTCACCACCAGTCACTTTTATTCTGGGCTCAAAACATGTGATCCAGTTATCCTATGCATCACAGATTACATGATACCCAGACGGCACAGGACTTGTTCACATGTTGAATTGTATTGTGCTATGGTTATTTAAGGTAGATAGCCTTGCTAGGCTCTGTCAGTTTTAGTGTACTTATACATTATTGACTTAATCATAATCACACAGTGATGAGTAGTGTTCACACTTTTGTACTCAGAATTAGAGATGTAAAATTTCATGAAATTTTCTTGGCATGAAAATTTCATTGTCATTGAAATTTTCACATCTAAATTTTTCAAAAAATTTCACTGTGTGAATTTTTTCTACATTCTAGGGTACTAATTTTACACAGAATAAAAAATAAACCAAAAATAAAATAAAGGTAAGTATCATCATTACGCTGCTCTTCCGGAAGTTCCGGCCACTGGCCTTTAGCTGTTGTTAAACTTGACTGACATTTTTGGAGTTATCGGTGAATTACAATTAAAATACAAAATTTCAATGAAAATTTCAAAAAGGGTCTTGAAATATGTCAAAAAATTCACGAAAATTATGAAAATTTCAAACTTGAAAATTTCATCCCACATCTCTACTCAGAATAATTTGAAGAATTCACATGTTTTTTTCATAAGCTGCATATTTTGCTTACGTGTTCAGTAGCGCGGAAATGATTAATCAGTTATTTGACTATTAAAATAATTTAACGATTCATCGAATAGATGTTGCGGAAAGTGGGAACGACAAGATATAGCCGGACATTTTTCAACTTCCAACCATGCAAACAATCAATTTTCATACATTATATTCTCAAGCACAATCACAGAACAGTCAGTAAGTTAGGCAAAATTAATGAAAGGTACGGTCACTCTAAGCACGAACGTTCTTACTGCCGTGAATGTTTTACTTACTTACTTATTCGATTACTGAGTCGATTGTTTGCGTCGATTAATCGATTCCTAGCATCCCTAGTGTCAGAAAAAAGTTGTTGTTACCATCTATGGTTGTGTTGGTAAATCTATGTAAACAAAATCAAGTTAAACTTAACGGCGCTAATGTTAAATTTCTGTCTGTGTTGGGTGTATGCAAGCTGTGTGTCTTGAGACGCACTTGATGTGTCTGTAATTGATGTTTTTCATTTAAAATTAAATTATTAATTCTTATTCTTAAGAACCTGTCGTAGTTTTGGGGCTCAAAGTCAAAGGTCACATACTGACTGAAAAGGTTAAAGGTCATTTATATACCGCCACTTAGCGGTTTACAATTCGAAGTGGCGGGCTGACCGGTAGTGACACAAGTATCTGGTAATACTCCACCACGGCACTATAAACCATACCAACAGGAAGCCCAGCTATTGCTGACATAGCCACACAACGTGCTGCATTGGAAATTTTTATCAGTTAAAATGAATGATATACTGGTATTGTAGGTTTACAGGAAGTTACTGTGGTGTTACTGGTTCTTCCCTGACTTATATAATGTCAAATTAGACAAGCTACTATCAAATCAGACATTGCTGTAAATTATTTCTGTTGTAGATGTGGTTGGGGGAGTCATGTGCACGCCTTAACAATTATTGCTAGATGAGATCGTTTACTCGAACAAGGACCATTGTTAAATCAGTCACTGCACTGACCATTGCTGGCAGTTCACTGGCTGGACTGATGCTAGTACAGCCGCTGTCAGGCTGGAATGTGTCGTCATCGGGCCTCGTCCGATTTGGCCGAGCTGCAGTCGCTGTGGCATATATTGTTGTCGATTACAAGGTAACGCTTCGTGGCATCGATCCATCATCTGAGCGTTATCTGCTGCTCAAATCTCAGGTTATGTATGGTCGACATAATCCATTACTGCTGCTACTTTTGTTCTCCTGTTTAACCAGCCAATATTTCCAAAATTACTCAAGATTAGCCTGGTATGCGATGGGTGAGCTTTTGAGAGTTATTGGAGCAGAAATCCTTAGGGGCTGAATACCCTTCAACTCAGCCAAGCAACAGCATCAAACAATGAACAGTATCAGTTACTTAAGATGATGTTGGGTGCTACTGGCATAATAAATATCTGTGTAGTTATAATTTTGTTCATTTGGTTTTATGTTATGTATTATACTGAGTTTCTTGGGTGTTTTATATCTAGACAGAGATAATAGATATTTGCATTAGGAATGATCAATATAGGCCTAGACATTGTTAATCGAAGATCGGCACATGGGCTGCATATCGACACATTAGCACGCTGGTGATGTCAATCAATACCAATGCAGTGGTGGGCATCATTCAGTGTACTGGTGTATCAAATCATGTTTGCTTACTTCAGCCTTCAGCTGCTCAACTTTCATATGATGTAAAATGTGACGTGTTTGATTTGTGTGTGAGACAGCCTACAGCTGTTATTGACACAACCTGTCTCCCGCAGATTTTGCATAAAATTAAAATATAATGTTTATGCCCTACATAGGCTACTCCTTGTTTAACACTGACAATGTGAATGGTGTTTACACAAACAGGTACATCTGCGTTCAGCTGAGAGACTTCGTGAGATGTGTTGGCATAACGGTGGCTGTTTCATCAAAGTCGGCCAGCACATTGGCGCTCTCGACTACTTGCTGCCTGCCGAGTATGTCACTACCATGAAGGTTCTGCATCAACATGCCCCCGAGTCATCGATCGCAGACATCAAACGTGTCATTGCAAATGACTTGAAACAAAGTGTTGATGAATTGTTTTCCAGTTTTGACGAACGTCCAATTGCGTCGGCATCACTGGCCCAAGTCCATCAAGCAACTATATGCGACAGTGGAGAGATCGTTGCTATTAAAGTTCAGCATCCGCGCATCAAAGCTCACTCTGCTGTCGACATGGCCACAATGGAAGTGAGTATTTGCTGCTGTTGACAGATTGATCTTTTGTGTAGGAATACACCTTAGAACTATAACAAGAAAATAAAAAAAAGATAATATTATCAAGGTCACATAAACAATTGTAAAACTGTGTCTTTGTTTTAATTTTCACAATCTGAAAACTGCACTGTCTAACTGTTCCGGTTAAAGTGACATCATAATATTTTTAATGAAGTCATCATTGTGAACTCACAGCTAAAGTTATCTAAAAAATGATCATTTTGGATTCTGCACGATATGAAAATTAAAACAATGATAACTTATTTATGGAATGACCCATTGTACTTTTGCAGCACATCACCACAGTGTGAATATGCTTTTAAATAACATCTTATGTTATGTGATGTTCTGTTATATGACTAAGTCCATGACTAAAATTGGCGAGCTTGATGCTGACTAGGCTAAAACTTTGACTAAAATTGTGATTGAAACTAAAATTGAAATTCTGCTTAACTGGACTGAGACTGAAACTGTAGTGAAATGGGCGACTAAAACAACATTGATTAAGTTAGTTACTAAAACTGAAACTGTTGTAGACTGAACTGAGGCTAAAGCTGTAGTGAAACATGCAACATAAATGACACTGACACTGATACACCGTATTGCTGCACTGTGTAGCTGCTTGTGGCGTTGGTGTCGCGTATCTTTCCCGACTTCCAGTTTGGTTGGCTGGCTGAAGAGATGCGAAAAAATTTACCGATGGAGCTGAACTTTGTACACGAAGCTCGTAACTGTGAGAAAGTCTCAAAATGCTTCGCACATCTGCATTTTCTCAAGGCAAGTACGTTGTATCATAATTAAATGCATTTCTCTTTTATTCTTTGCTGTTTCACTCATCTGTTTCTGTACCCAGTGAGCAACTTTTTTGTTTTTGCTTATTATAATATTCATAGTATGTGGCAGTAAAAATATCCGCCATGGAGTATAACTGCATGTGTATAGTTTCTAATTTGTATTGTGTTTTTGATTTTACCTGCTTTTATTGTTATTTTATGTGCTGCTTTGGCACAATAAGCGATGGTTGGATAGTGATAAAGCTGGTATTTTGTAAAGGTTATATTTTAGTTTTTTGATAGGGATAATGGTCACAATTCACAAATTGTTTTTCATTTTGTGGTAGTTTTGGTTTACTGACTGTGTGGGTCTGTGATGTTGTTGTATAGATACCTTCAATTCACTGGCAGTTGACGTCGGAGCGTGTACTGACAATGGAGTTCTGTGATGGAGGATTTATTACTGACACCAAATACATCCATGCAAACAACATATCCATTAACGATGTGGGTGCTTGCATTTTTACGTTATTTTATTCACTCTAATTTTATTGGATACTATGGAAATTCTGCCTGTTAAGACTCGTGTTTTTTTTGTAAAAAAAAATCCAGTGTTGAATACTGAATAACCCTAACTGAGAAGCAGTGTATGTATGACAGTATGATATAAGTTGTTCATATCGTGACAATGGGACCTTTGTGTAGTCGAATATTGCACTGATTCATATTTATTTTAACACGCTTGCTGCAGAAGAAGTGTTTTAGCATAGTATTTGCATAGTCATTATTGAATTTGAAAAACATCGTTACATGCTATCAGAGCTGAAACACATAACTGTACTTTTGTTTATGGATATTGAATACTGGTATGGCAGTATCTATGCCAAGAATGTGCATTGTGCATGCATTAATATATGACCTGTATAATTGTTCTGGGCTAGAAAGAAAACTTAATCATTTAAGATTGAGTATAAGATTAGTGCTTGGTGTATCTGTGCAGGTAATGAGGAAGTTAGGTCGGCTTTACAGTGAGATGATCTTTGTTCAAGGTTACATTCACTGTGATCCTCATCCCGGTAATTTGCTCATCCGTCCATCAACGACCGGTACAGAAATTGTTCTACTGGATCACGGGCTTTATCAGGTTTGCCCCAACAGTTTAGTTTCATCGATATAGTTATTTTATTGTTGTTACTGTGACTTTATTATGGGTGCTTTGATGCCATTGGTTTCAGCCCTTTTTCAGCCCTTTAAGACGGCATTAAAGACTTATCTATACTCCACCCAGTGATTCTCGTAAATTGTTTGTACACTACGCACCCTTGTAATGACTCCTTTCATGTTACGGCGTGTTAGAAATCGTCGGCGTTATTATTATTATTATTGGTTGGGCGACCAAAGGGCATCCAGCCTTGTGCTTCAAACCCCTTGGGATAGCAGTCAGTGTAAGTGGGTGGCATACAGACCGAAGTATCATGTAGGCATGAAGAGTTTTGGCCTGTTGTCCTGCTCAGGAAAAAGATGACTGCAGTTGATTGAGAATCAAGGGGAACTGGCTAACCCGGATGTTTATGGAAAATGGCTGTTAAAACAGTGTGTGACTTTATTATGTCATTATGTTATGTTACCTTTTTTTACATTCTCTTAAACCAACCAATACCGGAATAGTTTTTACTTGTGTGAAAAGCATAATTTATGGAAGATAAATAATTTATGGAATAGCACCTTTACAATATGGACAGTTGGCAATTGGCATATCACGAAGTGCAAAAAGGTCACAAATTGTATTGGAATTCCAGTTCAGTAGACAACATTGTTTGCTATAGAAATTTGCAAACTGGAAAGATCAAAATGAATTCACGGCTAGTTTTATTGTGTTGATGCACTGTCGGCAGACAATGTCCGATGATGTCAGACTAGACTACTGTCGACTGTGGCAGTCAATTCTGCGCCGTGACGAACACGACATGAAGGAACACTCGCGACGTCTCGGCATTGAGAAAATGTATCCGCTGTTCATCTGCATTGTTACTGGTCGGTCATGGGAAGCTGTGACACACGGGGTTGACCAGACAGCCGTCTCCAAGTCTGAGGTTACAAAAAGTCATCAGTTGTTATGACACTGACTATAATACTACGGTTATGCCATTGCCCTGTAATGGAGGACACATTGAGCATTGCTACCCATTGTTTATCTGTCCGTCCGTCAAGTCTCTTGCCTGCCACTGACTCGAGAAGTCACAAAAGGAAGTTCTAATTTGGGAGATGGATTCGGTTAGCCAGTGGTACATTGAAGGTCTCCTTGAAAACATTTGGAGATGGCTGGATCAGCATGCCAGACACCCCAGCTGATACTGAATCAAAAGTGTCAATGAAGATAATTCCACAACTGGTTCCAACTTAATTTATTTGACTCTGAAAATAACTGAAAATGCTAATAGGTTCAATCGTAAAATGGGAGGCACCCATTGAGGGGTGAACAGTGATTAATGCAAAGTCATGACTTAACTGATGTTGCATTAGTTGCATTACATGATTATACAGAATAACGGATAACACAGATGCTGAATATAGGGCAAGTGTGCAGTCTTTGTTTATTGTTATGCCCATTTATTCTAATATTTAGTAAAAATATGGTTATTTGTGCTCGGAATTTCCTATTTATCATGCTATTTCAAAAAATGGTGGTCTTAGTAATTCATCATTTAGTGCTTTGATGATGTTGATTGCATGACAGTAAGGGTAAAAGTACTGCCCCAATAGTTTCCAAGGACTGGCCTGGGTTGCATACCTTACATGCCCCTAGATTACTGTACCTCTTTTTAGCACTCTTTTTGATTATTTTGTACTTTGATCTAACATCATTTTGATGTCTGTTCTCACTAAAGCCAAATGTAGGCAGACACTCATTTCTGGACCGGTTGCTGTACTAATGTGGTTACTGTGTGTTGATGGTGACAGGCTCAGATTATCCAGGCATCAGCAACAAACTACCTCCCTCAGATTACAACAATTCTCAACTCAATGCCAAGACAACTGCTGCTGATCTTCAAGACGAACGACTTGCTACGTGGCATAGAGTCGTCACTGCGCAGCGACATAGAGTCGTCCCAGCGAGCTCATCACACGCAGACTGCGTTCGTTACAATGTCTCAGTGCTGTGTTCGTGCCGTCGGTCGACAACAGGCTGAGTTGTGTCGCGGTCGACTACTATGCAAGTTGAGATGTGCTACCGAGATGTATTGGATTCTACTGAAACTTTCCACGTACGAGATGTACTTGCATGTTAAAGACTGGATTTGCCGATGGATTCCAGGTGTTAGGAGTTCGGCCGAAAAAGTGTATGTAAAGAGTCTTGGTGAAGTGCTGCAGTCAAATGGAGTGGAGTGGAGCAATAATATGTGATTATATGCAATTTAGGGCATTTTTTTGTTTAAATCTCATCAGCAGCTTCCAATTGCAAGGAAGTTTTGATGAAATACTCTATTAGAATTATTCATTCACCATTTCTGTTCGATCATTATATACATTGATTGATGTTTTGCTTATTTACATTGTCAAACGTTTTCTTGATTCCATATACTGTTAGTATATGCTGTATACAGTGAAAATTGCATGGTGTGTATACATGTAGGTACCAGAAATACATACAGTCACATTACCATAAGAAATACATACAATCTGAATAAACTTCATTGTAAAGTGAGTGAGTAGAGTTTTACGTCCCGCTCAACACATAATAGGTCATTTGTCTAAGCATACTGTAAGCATGAATAAACACGAGAGTAAATTTCAGCATACGATGATGAAGTTATAACTGCAACATGACATGAAGTGCTCTGAATGTAAGATCAGTTCCACAAAATGTGCCGGAAGTGCGTTTGCAGCTACTACAATGTTCTCATTGGACAGGACTTGGGATGATGAACTGAAAGCAGGATTCAGACACCCGTGTACTATGCAACAAAAACCACCAATAAAACTCTCCCCTAATTTCAGTTGAATTTATCATGCTAATGAAAAAATATAGTGAAATCCTTTATAAATAATTAATTAACTAAACTGAGTCTTAAAACTTTGTTCGTTTAGCTGCGGTTAGAGCACCAAATGAAAATAGTTGCATCATTGTTCTTTAAAAAAATTAACGATCTGTTAATCATTTTGCGGTTCAATGTTTATCAGACAGCACCTAGCAACTCTTGTCCAAAAAACCCACAATAAACGAAGTAAAACCAAAAATATTTTGACCTTTTTAAAACACCGGGTTTTTTTGAACCCCGAAAGAAATATTACAAATACCAATGTACAGTTCTGTTTAACTTGCAGTCATTGAAGCAACATTACCACAGAATGATCTGACTATCACTGCATAGCACACACTCAAGTCAATAAATTGACAGCAAATGTTTGATATATTTATGATATGATAATGGATAATGTACACTAAATGCCAGCTTAGCCTATCACACGTGGATAATACAAAAACTAGCAAGAAAAAAAACTGAAAAATCGATTACTGCAAGGTCCAAAATAGTAAGTTAAGTAAAACATGGATTTATATAGTCCGTTGCGTTATGAAACCTCTAATGCCCTGTTCGCAGTTCACACTAGTAGAGACTAAACAGGACTGTCTTAAGAAACTGTTTTAAAATGTCAAAACTACACACCAGATCACTGCGTTCATCAGGTAATGAGTTCCACACCGGCAATCGAAAAAGAATGACGCACAGCTATGAAAACATTCTGAGATGGAAAGGATTTTTGGAATGAGAAGTTTCGAGTCTTGAATGAAGGAGTGAATGAGTCATGGATGCAAATGAAAAACGATGAAATGTTGTCTTTGAAAATTAGGCGAGAAGGGATATGACTGATCAGGAACATGAGGCCGATGAAGCACCATTTTCTGACCCAATAGAATTCTCAGGTTAGGGACAAGTAGAGAGAGAATTAAGAGGGCAACCGTTAAAAAAGTGGTGCACGTATTTGTATACTAATTATACTGTAACAAATATTCAGTCACCGTAAACATGCAACAAAAAATAACAGTTGCTCAGACTGGCTCCTTATTTTATGTTAAAAGTTCAGACCAACTCAAAAAGTACTTGAATATAACATATTTACACCAAGGACAAACTTAGATGTATCAAAATCTGGTAATAAAACACTTAGGCATTAACAGAATTAATCACTGATATGGCCACAAA
>Ga0056123_1000243_pt1 | contig 11291 bp, 10 predicted proteins | sample WorMetHEROISLAND_3_FD_71122 | JGI IMG/M metagenome (GOLD analysis project Ga0056123, IMG submission 71122) | Marine gutless worms symbiont microbial communities from Max Planck institute for Marine Microbiology, Germany - Olavius sp. 3 HERON ISLAND ...
TCCGAGGCAACGCCAGAAGCGTTTAAAAGGAGTGGGAATGTAACATTTGTGGCATTTTTAAAAGATGCTACCGTAGCCTTGCTACCATTCCATTGATCGAGACCTAAGACTGCAAAATCTGTACGAGAAGCGTAAGGTGTGACAAAAGTTTTTTCAATATTTGGAGCAACTGCTCGGCAAAACGGTCAGCCGCTGCCCAAGAAAAATAATACAACAACTGAGGCGTCATAATCTGAAAGTTTTATTTGGGTACCATCCAAGGATTGCAGCGAAAAATCAGGTGCGGTATTGCCGTTCTCAGTTGGGCCCGTAGTTTTATCATCTTCGGAGCAGGAGAGAATTGTAAATACAAAAACTAATATTAGTTTAATCGAGCTTAATTTTTTCATAAGATGTTTTTCAATTTATTTTATAAATATTACGAAATAATAATTACGCTGAACAACAAATAATATTTGCCTGTCTTGGCAAAAAGAAATTTAGTGTTTCCAAAAAATAAAACTACTTGCGATTAAAGCTACTGCAATACTCAGATCAAGCGCGGCTAAACCATATAAAAATTTTTGGTTGCCAACTGCCATTTTAGATAGAATTATTGCAGTGATAATCATGGCCAATAAAAACACAAAAAATTTCGCGCGATAAAACTGCCCAATCTGCGGGTTATCTAATTCATTTATTCGAGCAAGATTTTTTTTACAAACTTTGACAAAAATAAATTTGGCTTTCAAGCTACCTAAAATGATTCCCCAAATTAATACAGGCCACGCCCAATCAATTTTTGGATTCAAGCTGTTTGCTTCCACGATTAAACTTGTTCCTTTCAGTATTAAGATGATCCCGCCTAGTATCCACACGATCGCTGCTAACGATTTAAGCGTGCTCGCGGAAACTGAAAAGCGCTGTTGATTATTTAACATATCGGAAACAAGCAATAGTCAATTTAATAATAATTATTATAGCACTACAATATTTTCCAAGAGCCTTGTCAAGATTTTGCATGTTTGAACCAAGGACCGTGAAACATTTATGAGATTATATCGTAGCACATATATCGTAAAATTACTGCACATGATACCTAATCAAAATTTGGAGGAAAGAAAAAAATGAGTAGAAACATCAGATTTATTGGAATACTAATTACCCTTTTATTATTGGCTTCCTGTGCGTCGTATAATAAAAAGGAAACCAAGCAAGAAGTAGAAAAGAAATTCAATCTCGAAAATTATTTGATTCAAGATGGATATGTGCAATTAGAAATGAAAAAGATGCTATCAGGACACTTACATTTATTTGGACAAATTAATGGCGTAAATGGTAATTTCGTACTAGATACCGGTGCTAGTGCGACCGTAATAGAAGAAAAGAACAAAGAGAAATTTAAGATGCAGACATTGGGTACTGAAGGAATGGCAGTTGGTGCGGGTGGAACAGGAATGCAAGTACAAGTTTCAGAAACAAACAATTTAAAAATTGGCGAATTAGATTTAACAGGACAAAATCTAATACTAATGAATTTAGACCATGTTAATAATGCCTTTAAAAGTATGGGATTGCAAGAAGTGGATGGAGTAATTGGAGCAGATATTTTGACAAATGGTAAAGCAATTATTGATTATTCAAACTTAATACTGTATCTAAAAAATAGAATTGCAAATTAACTACAGTTTGATGTAAGTATGCGAAAATAAAAGTAAAAAGAAGAAAAGTTTATTCGTTTGTAAAGAGCCCTCGTTTCTTAACGAGGGCTCTTCGTATTCTTCATCAAATAATTAAATAAAAATTGGATATATTTGGAATAAAGCGCTGATTAATTAGTGATAAATAAAGACACTAGTATTTTATTTTGAAAATATTAATATGTAATATATATTAGACAAATAAATAAGTATTACATGCTATACTATTAATAAAATTAATTTAAATTTTTATTTTAGTGTCTTAGAATCAATTGACTGGAATTTTATTTCCAAATAAATATTCTCTTGTATCACCAACTGTTTCTAACAATTTTGGAATTGATTTTAAAATTATACGGCTATCAAATAAGTTCATTATATATAATTGTCAGTATTTTGCAATATAGGAGACTATCATGAATAGAGATATTTCAATTTTTACAAACATCTTTCAGGTTGCTAAAACACTAAGATTTGAATTAATCCCCCAAGGTAACACATTTAAGCAATTTAATAATAATAACTTTATTAATAAAGATGAACATAGAGCGGAAAGTTATACAATAGTTAAAGATATTATTGATGATTACCATAGAGACTTTATTGATGTTGCCCTAAATGAAGTGCAATTGACCGATCTTGATGCTTTTTATGAATTATATTTTTCTCCTAACAAAAATAATAGTGGAAAACAACAATTAATTGATATACAGACTCGACTTAGAAAACAGATTGCTAATAGATTCTCAAAACATCCTGATGATAGAATTAGAAAAAGATACTTCAATATTTTTAAAAAAGAGCTTATTACACAAGATTTACACAATTGGATACTAACAAATAAGGAGGAATCCATTGTTGGTGAGTTCAATAAATTTACAACATATTTCCGTGGTTTTCATAAAAATCGGGAGAATATGTATTCAGCTGAGGAGAAATCATCAGCCATCTCATATCGTATAATTCATGAAAACTTGCCCAAGTATCTAGACAATCTTAAGGTAATTAATCTAATAAAAACCAAGTATATAGACTTCAATTTTGAACAAATTTCAGAACTATGTGAGTTACTTGACATACAATCTATAGAAAAATATTTTACCGTAAGTTCATTTAATAATACACTAACTCAATTAGGAATCTCAAAGTACAATAATTTACTTGGGGGTTATACTAAAAAGGACAAAAAGATACAGGGTTTAAATGAGGTAATTAACCTTTATCGTCAAAAAAACCACTTGGCAAAAAAAGACCTACCCAATTTAGTACCACTTTATAAACAAATTCTTAGTGATAGATCAACCATATCGTTTATACCAAATTCATTTGATAATGACCAAGAACTAATTGAGAATATTACAAAGTTTTATAATGAAGAAATTATTGGATGGGTTTTTGAAAAAAATAATTTGCTGCGATCAATTAAAAAATTGATTGAGCAATTGGCACAATTTGATATAACAAAAATATATATTAAAAATGATTCTTCATTAACAAATATATCAAAAAAATTTTTTGGAGATTGGTCGCTAATTCGCAACGCCTTAAGAGATTATTATATGATAAAGATTAATCCTAAGCCCGCGACACTTACAAAAAAATATGAAAACTTGGTTAATGGTTTTGTTAACAATTCAAAATATTTTGACATTGAGGTAATTGAAAAGGCAGTGTTGCTTTATCAAGAACATCACAGTGAAATTGTGGCTAACATATCTAAACATCCAATTTGTAATTATTTTGCAAATTTTGAACAAGAAATTCGCAGCGATAATAAAACAGTCAAATTGAATATAATTGATCGTATATACTCATCTTATGAGAATATCAAGTCGTTGTTGGAGAATGATTATCCTATAGAAAAAAAATTAATACAAGATTCTAAAAATAAAGTTAAGATTAAGGAATTCCTTGACAATATCAATACTTTGCGTTGGTATATAAAACCATTACAAATTGGCCAAGATATTGAAACTAAAGATGTTGGTTTTTATAATGATTTTATTCAATTATTTGATCAATTAAGTAAGATTACAACTCTTTATAATAAAACGCGGAATTATTTAACAAAGAAACCTTATTCCACCGAAAAAATAAAATTAAACTTCGAAAATTCGACTTTATTAAGCGGTTGGGATGCGAATAAAGAAAAAGATAATACTTCGGTGCTTCTTATACGGGATGACAAATATTACCTTGCGATCATGGATAAAAATCATAATAAAGTATTTGAAAATATTCCAAAATCTGGTGATATGGAATTTTATAAAAAAATACACTATAAATTGCTACCGGGAGCAAATAAAATGTTACCAAAAGTATTTTTCTCAAAATCGCGCATTGATTATTTTGCGCCTAGTAACGAAATAATTAAAAATTACAAAAAGGGTACACATAAGAAAGGTAATTTATTTAATATAAAGGATTGCTATGCTTTAATTGATTTCTTTAAATCATCAATTAATAAACATCCTGATTGGAAAAACTTTAATTTCAATTTTTCCGATACCATGAAGTATAATGATATGAGTGATTTTTATAAGGAAGTTGAGCAACAAGGGTATAAAATTACGTTTGTTGATGTTCCTGTAAGCTATATCGATCAACTCGTTAACACGGGAAAACTGTATTTATTTCAAATTTATAATAAAGATTTCTCTAATTATAGTAGTGGAAGGCCAAACCTGCATACAATTTATTGGAAAATGCTTTTTGATAAAGAAAATCTAAACGATGTTGTATATAAATTGAATGGAGAAGCTGAAATATTTTATAGAAAGCGATCTTTAAACAGCGATGATATGGCCGTTCATAAAGCTGGTTCAAAATTGGCGAACAAAAATAAACTAAACCAAAAGCAAATTAGTAAGTTTAAATATGATATAATAAAAGACAAGCGGTATACTTGTGATAAATTTCAATTCCATGTGCCAATTACTTTAAATTTTAAAGCAAGCGGTCAGACTAATATCAATAGTCGTGTTAACAGATATTTAAAAAATAATTCTGATACTCATATAATTGGAATAGATCGAGGAGAACGCCATCTTTTATACATTTCAGTTGTAAATCAAAAAGGTCAAATAATTGAACAATATTCTCTAAATAATATAATTAACAATTACAATAACAACACATATGGAACCGATTACCACCAACTTCTTGAACAAAAAGAAAAAGAACGTAAACAGGCCCGAGTTAATTGGAGTACAATTCGGAACATAAAAGAATTAAAACAAGGCTATTTATCTCAAGTTGTTCATAAGATCAGTGGGCTAATTGTAAAATATAATGCTATTATTGCGATGGAAGATTTGAACTTTGGATTTAAACGTGGCAGAATAAAGGTGGAGAAACAAATATATCAAAAATTTGAGAAAATGTTGATTGACAAACTTAATTATTTAATTAATAAAAAATTAGCGCTAAGAGACGTGTGCGGACCACTAAATGCTTTGCAATTGACCAACAAATTCACCAGTTTTAAAAAACTTGGTAAACAATGTGGGTTTATATTCTACGTTCCAGCATGGAATACGAGCAAGATTGATCCAATTACAGGATTTGTAAATCTATTTTATACTAAATATGAAAATATTTCAAAAGCAAAGTTGTTTTTTAAAAAATTTGACAGTATAAGATACATTGCCAGAAAAGATCATTTTGAATTTGATTTTGATTACAGCAATTTTACTTTGAAGGGAGATGGGACCAAAACACAATGGACAGTATGTGCTGATAATAGAGCAAGATACAAATGGAGAAAAAAACTAAACAATGGGAAAGGAGGGTATGAAATGTTAGAAGTAGCCAAGATGATTAGTGAATTATTTGAGAGTAAAAATATAAATTTTCGAAATGGTGAAGATCTCATATCTCAAATTATAGCTCAAAAAAATTTAAATTTTTTCAGACAATTAATCAAACTTTTTACAGCTACTATATCTTTGAGACATAATAATGGGAAAAAAGGACGGGATGAAGAAGACAATATTATTTCGCCCGTATATCCATTTTTTAATTCTAAGTATGCAAAAGAGAACCAGCCCGTTGATGCCGATGCTAATGGTGCTTACCATATTGCCTTAAAAGGACTTTGGGCAAAACACCAGATCGATAAATCAGAAAATTTAAATAAATTAAAATTAGCAATTTCTAATAAGGAATGGCTGAATTGGATTCAAAAGCGTCCTTTCTCTTACGAACGGTAAAATATTGGAAAATTATATTCCCATTTCTTTTCTAAATGATTTCATATTTTGCCCAAGATCTATATTCTTTCATCGGCTGTATGAAAATTTTGATTCCCGTATTTATAACATGAAACCTCAGGTAATTGGAAAGGCGATTCACAAATCAATTGAAAATCAAACTTACAGTGATACTTTAAATATTTTAATGGATTTTGCCGTGTATGTCGAGAAATATAAACTTTTTGGAATAACAGACATATTTGATATCAAAAAGGGTTTGTTAATTGAGAGGAAAAGAAGAATTGCTCGTATCTATGATGGTTATGTATTTCAAGTTTATGCGCATTATTTTGGATTATGTGAACTTGGATATAAGGTTAATGAAATTAGACTGTATGATTTCTCAGCAAACAAAAAATATCCAATTGCTCTTCCGCAGGATGATCTTAAGTTATTTAAAAAATTTGAAAATTTGATCAGGAGAATCAATAATTACAATATGAATGATAGTAAATTTCAAGTAAAGATTGAAAAATGTACTAATTGTATATATTCAAATCTATGTGATAAAGCAGCTTTATGTTAAGCCGGCCCGACTTTTTATATAAAAATGTAATAATACTGATGACAAAAAATAAGGAGCACTTGTCATTTCGTAATGATAATGTGATTATCCGGAATGCCGAAAATGAGATTATTTTGCAAAATAGTTGCTATAGAATATTTACAATATGGATTGTAGGACCATTTACAATAACGAGCGGTTTAGTCCATAGAGCTAAAAAATTTGGATTTTCAATATTATTTTTTACGTTTGGGTTTAGGTATGTTGGTGCAATCAATGCTAAAACTGAAGGAAATGTGTTACTACGTAAAAAACAGTATTCTTATACTAAACTTGAGATTGGCAAATATCTGGTTTCTCAAAAAATAAATAACCAACTGTACCTACTTAAATCAATACGGAAAAAGTCAACCAATTTATCTCAAAGCATAAATGGTATAAATAGAATATTACGAACAGAGATACATAACACCACAAATACTGAACAGTTAATGGGGTTTGAAGGAATTGTCTCAAAAGTATATTTTTCTGAATGGTTTAGAGATATGGGGTGGCATAGTAGAAAACCACGTACAAAACAAGATTATATTAATGTATTGCTTGATATTGGATATACAATGTTATTTAATTATATGGATAGCATGTTAAATCTGTATGGTTTTGACACTTATTGTGGACTCTACCATCGGTTTTACTATCAAAGAAAATCATTGGTCTGTGATTTAGTTGAACCATTTAGATGTATTATTGATAAACAGATAAAAAAATCGCATAATTTGGGTCAAATAAAGATAGATGATTTTGGACAAGTTAAAAGGAAATATATTCTGTCGTATAAAAAATCCAAACCATATACAAAAATTTTAATGCAAAGTTTGCTTGACAGAAAAGAGGATATATTTGTTTTTGTAAACCATTTTTACAGGGCCTTCATAAATAATAAGCCAATTGATGATTATCCAAAATTTCATATTATTAAAACATAAATATGTTATTAATATCCTATGATATATCTGATGATAAACTAAGAACCAAGTTCTCAAAGTATTTAAAAAAATTTGGTTACAGGTTACAGTATTCTGTATTTGAGATTAAAAATAGTGCAAAAATTTTGGATAACATAAAAATTGCAATTTCTTCAGAATTTGCGTCAAAATTTGATCAATCTGATAGTATAATGATATTTCAGCTGAGCAACACTTGTAAAATAATAAAATATGGCAATGCAAAAAATACTGATGAAGATCTATTGATTATTACTTGAATCTTATTAATTTTTGACACATTAATTGTGGAAAAATTTGTATTAATGTAAATGGTCGTCCTAATAAACACTTTGTTAAAAACAAATGACATTTTGGCATGAAGCTGAGGTAAAATCTATGCTTAATATTGGAACATACTTCCATGTACTGCCATTATGTCTGAATTAGGGTTTAATAGACATATTTAATTTCTACTATTGTAGATTAATATCAAGTCCTGTTACCGAAGTTTTTGTTTAATAGACATATTTAATTTCTACTATTGTAGATCGGCAGCCCTTTCATAGGGCTGTCGTATGTTTAATAGACATATTTAATTTCTACTATTGTAGATAAACAAACTAAAACAATCGGTTATTTGTTTAATAGACATATTTAATTTCTACTATTGTAGATTCTCGGATTGCATTTTATCTATACCTGTTTAATAGACATATTTAATTTCTACTATTGTAGATGTAGGTTGTCGTATAACTTGAAATTATGTAGCGCAAGTGTACTACACTTACTTAATTGCCAATCTTTAAAGTGTGTCCACAATTTTGTGTCCACAATATGCATATATCTGATATAATATGGATATCTTTGACTTAGTTGATGGTGGGTATTTATTCACCAATAAGGACAAATCCTCCTCTATAAAATCAATTTCAAGAGGAGAATTTGACTGTGACTCCGGAGCGACTCGAACGCTCGGCCAATGGCTTAAAAGGCCACTGCTCTACCAACTGAGCTACGGAGTCAAATTTTCAATATTACACTTTAGATGCGGGCGGAACTTACATTTTTGTTGAATATATTAAAACATTGAATTCAACAATTTTCAATCCAACGATCCTTCGGTACAAGTTACATCTATCCCACCGCGCGTATTATAAACAGTAATGACTTTTAAATTTTTGGTGTTCAGAATGTTACTCAAATCAGTATATATACGTTTAGTAGCGGATTCTTGGTAAATACCAACATTCCTGTAACTTATAATGTAATATTTCAAACTTTTTAATTCGATGCATTTTCCGCCGGTAGGGTGATACTCAATTTTTAAATAGGCGTAATCGGGTAGACCGCTAAACGGGCAAACCGCACTAAATTCATCAGTTTCGATAAGAATATTTTGTTTTGGATTATCAAAATCAAATGTATCTAAATAATCCGTACGAATTGCGTCTTCATTTTGGAATATGAATCTTTTTCCTTCAGCTTTGGGCATTAATCTATCTCGCCTGATTATTATTTAACTCAAGTTTAATTACTAATACAAACTTTTATTGACAACTAAAAATAAAAGTTTGTGTCTAAAATTCGAAAAACAATTTACAGTTTATGATAAAGGAAAAATAATGAAAAAATATATACCAATGCTTTTACCCATACTCATTTTTGCAGGATTCACAGCAGATTTAAATGCAAAAGACCGTTCAGTAGTTAAAATTGGCGGTAGTGTAAATATAGAAAAAGATATGCGCGTTGATGATGCTGTTGCGATCGGTGGTAGCGTTTATGTTGATGGAATTGTTGATGGGAATGCGGTTGCTGTGGGCGGTACGGTGTATCTAAGTGAAGAAGCTGTAATTCATGGCGATGCAGTGACGATCGGAGGTTCGATCGACAAATCCGAAGGGGCAATGATTTATGGCAGTACGGTTGACGCAACTAACCTCAATTTTGAAAAATACTTTGACGGCGACCATTTTTTTGAAGGGCATCGAAAAATTTCACGCATATTTAAAATAATATCATTTATTGGGTTGATAGCTTTAGTATTATTATTTGTATTATTATTTGCGGTACTAATTCCCAATGAGCTGAAATCAATTGCGAATTATATTATAGATGAGCCATTAAAAGTATTTCTGTATGGTTTGCTTGGAGCGATTCTCATCATTCCATTTATTGTGTTATTGGCAATTTCAATCATCGGAATTGTGTTAATTCCGGTAGTGATAATAGCGGTTTTATTAGCTTTTATGATTGGTTACATCGCTGTAGCGATTATTATTGGCAAGAAGCTCTTGCGAGCACTGAATAATGAATCGCCTGCGCTGATATTTTGTGCAATATTGGGAGTGCTCGTATTGTGGCTGGTCGGATTGATACCATTTTTTGGAACTTTGGTAAAATGCATTGCCGCGATATTTGGTTTTGGCGCCGTTATACTGGCAGTGGCGATGCGGCAAAGAAACAAAAGAGAATCTGTTGTAGTTGCCGAACCTACTGAGGTTATTACCGAAAAAGAAGCCTAATCAAACAAATATTTGATTCACAAAAAACCCCGCAATTTGCGGGGTTTTTTAGTAATAGAATTAACCAATATAGATTTCGTAATTTTGAAATAATGGTAAACAACAATACTTATCAAATCTATGGAATTAACGGAGTTCTGGCTGTACTCGCAAATAAAAATAAATATAATATCAAAAAGATTGACATATTGAAAAATAGTGTAGCATTAAAAAATATCGAAATCATAAAATTAATAAGTAAAATTTCTGCGCCGATTCAATATTACAATCGTGAAAAATTCAACAATAAATTTAAGTTTAAAAGAACACAGGGAATTGTTGTCACTTTTGAAGGAAAAATTGTTAAAAACCTTCCATCATTCAAATCAATAGTCGGTAATTTTTGTCTATTAATAATAAACAATCTGAATGATCCACAAAATTTTGGACAAATTATACGAACCGCCGAATGCGCCGGTATCGGCGGAATTATCATCCCTGAAAGAAAAAGTATTGGTATTACAAATGCAGTTTTACAAGTGAGTCAAGGCGCTTTCTGCACGATACCAATTTATGAAGTAACCAATCTGAATCAAACAATTAACAAGCTTAAACAGGAAGATTTTTGGACCGTTGCAGTTGAAAATGGAATTAATGCCAAACCGTGGAATAAAATTGATTACTCCGGAAAGATTGTAATTATTGCAGGCAGCGAGGGGCAAGGGATCAAACAACTAGTTTTAAAATCGTGTGATTTCCACGCAACCATTCCAATGCAAGGAGAAGTATCTTCACTGAACGTTTCAGCAGCAGTATCAGCCGTACTGTTTGAGAGATTGCGACAGCTATCAATGAAAAATTAATATTACTATGTTTCAATTAAATTAACGTACAAAAATAAAGAGGAAATAAGTATGATACCATCTAAAGTTTTCACCATTGCCATATTATTATTGGTATTTACTGGTTGCGAGGATGATGAAGCAAACAACGATCAAGCCGAAGATAATACCTTTGATGGAGGATATTATTTGGTTGATACAGGCCAATCGAAATTCTATAATAATACGGAAGAAATTTCAGAACCCACTGCTTCGGATTCTTTTTATGGTCAAGACGCTCAATATGAACGAAATGCTCCAAAATATATTGACAATGGCAATAATACGGTTACAGATTTAGTTACAGGTTTAATGTGGTCAAAGAGTGCTGATATTGATGATGATGGTGATATTGATGCTTCGGACAAATTAACGTTTGCTGAAGCCGTCGAAGGTGCCAATGATTTTGAGCTTGGTGGTTTTGATGATTGGCGACTTCCAACGATAAAAGAATTATACTCGCTAATTATTTTTAGTGGAGTT
>Ga0056123_1000245_pt1 | contig 11266 bp, 9 predicted proteins | sample WorMetHEROISLAND_3_FD_71122 | JGI IMG/M metagenome (GOLD analysis project Ga0056123, IMG submission 71122) | Marine gutless worms symbiont microbial communities from Max Planck institute for Marine Microbiology, Germany - Olavius sp. 3 HERON ISLAND ...
GTTGTAAATCAGTTCGTGCCAGTTGTGAATTTTCATTGACAAATTTACGCCATTTCCTCCCATTTGGATAAGTTACACTCGTGACCAATTCTTGTATTTTATGCATCAAACTTTCAGCAGATTCGGAAGATATTTGCAACGCTAGGCGCATATTCCCCTGAGAAATAGAGGCAATAAATTCAGCAGTTTTCTCATCAATACTATCGTCTAACAACATTTTTTTTATTATTGATTGGGGCAGAGGCGAAAAATCAATATGTTGACAACGTGATAAAATTGTTGGTAAAAGTAGATTCTTATTGTCAGTTACCAATATTATAGTTGTGTTTGGCGGTGGTTCTTCTAAAAGTTTTAGCAGTGCATTAGCCGATTCTGCTCGACCAACACATAGTAAATGCGCATCGAAGGTTAACACAATTTTCCGACCAATATCAGTACTTTTTAGGTATAAAGTTCTCCGCAATTCACGTATTGAATTGATAAGAATTCTTGAGGCATTAGGTAAATGAATCTTATGAAAGGGATTTTTACTTTTATGTGCGATACTATTATTAAGTAACTCTAAATCTTTTGAACTAAGTGAATCAATTACCGTCGAATTGTTTTTATGTGTGTTTATTGCTGGTAATGGCACAATTAATTTTAACATTTCATGTTGCAATTTCTTAAATCTAAGATAGCTTGCATCAGCCTCACTCTTATCATCCTTATAAAAATTTCTATTAATCACAGCACCGAATTCAATTGCCATGGCTTCTTTCCCCACACCAGATGAACCAGAAAATAAGTAGGCATTACCAATTTTACTATTTTCAATTGAGTTATTTAATTTACTCCAAACCTTGGACTGCGATTGTTGTATGTCAAATTCAATCATTTCATTAACCATTCTTCAGGATTTAGTTTTTTTTGATTCCCCCAAATTTCGAAATGTAATTTAGATCCATTGGCAGAATTAGACCCTCCTGTGTAAGCAATTATATCACGACCTTTTACTGTGCTGTCCTCATCTACTTGCAAATTATTAACGTGAGTATAAACAGTGAAGAATCCACTACCGTGATCTATAATTATTGTGGTTCCGAAGCCACGAATAAAAGTGATGGTCGTAACTACTCCATTATGCACCGCTCTAACCGGAGCATTGACCTTACTTTTTATATCAATACCAGGACTATCAGTTGTGGTTTTTAATTTTGCATTCCATTGATCGCCAAATTGGGTGATGATTTTGCCGCTCACTGGCCATAATAATTGCCCCTTAAGTGCGGAAAATTGTTTTGAATTAAGATATTTTTGTTGATCTTTAATCCGTTTTTCACGCAATCCTTTATTTTTATCATTAATCAATTCTAATCGAACGGCTTCTAATTGTTTTAATCCTTCCTGCTTCTCCGCTAAATATTTAGCGAGTTCTTTTTTATTTTTTCTAATTTTCTTTAATTCGTTTTGGCTTACTTTCCGACTTTTCTTAAGCAGGGTCTCTTGCTTGAACTTATCTTTTTTTGCTTTGTCGTTTCGTTTTAATGTGTAACCCAATTTTGCTTTTTGTTTCGAAATATTTGCAAGCAACAACGCAATACTATCTTGTTGTGTCTTTTCAATTTCAGATATAATTTTCATGTAACGCACACGATAAATTGCCTGCCGCCAAGATGTCGTACCAAATAATTTCAGCAGATCAGAAGGTGAGCCTTTTTTGTATACCTCTATCACTCTGTTTTTGTACCGATCAAGATTCTTTTGCAATAATCTTTCATTTTGAGGGATACGTTCTTCTAACTTACCAATTTCACGTTTGGTACTTTTTTCAACTCGCGCTAATTTATTTATTAACTGAGCAGTTAATGACATTTCTTTATCTAAATTCGCGATACGTTTGGCAGTGGTGTTCTCTCTTTTCTGCGTACTTTTTATCTCTTTTTGAGTATGTTCAATTTCTTTTTTTAAGGCTCCAATCGCCTTATCTTGGCTCTGCAATTTTATATCAACATCTGTAGATGCAGTTTGCCCAAGGAGAAAATTTAACTCAAATAGTAAAATTATTACTAAAATTCGAAAATTCATCAACATGAAAAATACCATTTACTTAATGGATAAAGCAATTATGATTTCGAGTTAACATTTTTTTGGTAGTAATTTTTTGAGTGAATAAACCCGAAATTATTATAAAAGAAGATGAGCTCTCTGATGCTATTTCAGTTGCTCAGCAAATACCTGAATTTAAAAATGGTCACAAAATTGATGATTATAAAAATCGACTGCACAGTAAAAACAAACTTCTCCTAACAGCTTATATTAATAATCAACCGGTTGGGTTTAAAATCGGATACGAAACTACAACAAAACATCATTTTTACAGTTGGATGGGTGGTGTTCTGCCAAATTTTAGAAATATCGGTGTTGCCGAAGAATTAAGCAAATTTCAAGAAAATTGGGCTACAAAGGCAGGATATCAAAGTGTAATAATAAAAACGCGCTTAAAACATGTAGCAATGCGACAATTCCTTAAAAAACAATCCTATATTAAAATTGCTACTATACCATTTAATCCAGAAGAAGAAACCCGTCTTATGTATGAAAAACAATTATTACAAAAATAATTTTGAATGTAATTTTTAAATTGAGATAAATGATAAAACTAAAAATTTCAACAAATAAACGAACAGATTTTGTCGATATTACTTCACAAATTCAAAATATTGTTGCTAAATCACATGTTGAAAGCGGAATTGCTACCATATTTGTACCCCATACAACTTGTGGAATTACAATTAATGAAGGTGCTGACCCCGATGTTAAAACTGATATTAAAAATCAACTAGAAAAATTAGTACCACCTAGTGACCGTTATCGTCATTTGGAGGGGAATGCTGACAGCCACATTAAAACCTTTTTTGCAGGAAATTCAGAAAATTTTATTATCGAACAAAAAAAGCTGATGCTTGGAACATGGCAGAGTATTTTTTTATGCGATTTTGATGGGCCACGAACTAGAAAGATTTTTGTCCAAATTGTAGGTTAACCTGTAGTTTTTATTTGCTCCCAAATTTCATCCATTTCGGCTAAAGTAGTAGCTTCGATTGGTTGATTTCGGCGGTTTAATTCTGCTTCAATTTTCTTAAATCTATCAATAAATTTATTATTAGTGCGTCTCAATGCATCTTCGGAAGAAATTTTCAAGAATCTTGAAAGATTAACTATTGAAAATAGCACATCGCCAATTTCTTCCTCGATATGCTCGATTGCACCGGTTGATTGAGCTTCTTTTAGCTCGAGGAGCTCTTCATGGACTTTTTCCCACACGGCTTCAATTTTATCCCATTCAAATCCAACGTAGCTTGCCTTTTCTTGCAATCGTTGAGCGCGAACAAGACTTGGTAAAGTAATCGGTACACCATCTAAACGCGATGAGCGCCCCTTCTCTTGGTGTTTTACGGTTTCCCAATTTTGCTTGGCGGATTTTGCTGCATTGACTTGTACATTACCAAACACATGTGGATGTCTACGAATCAATTTATTCGATATTGTATTTAACGAATCAACTAGTGTAAACCTATTTTTTTCCTCTGCCATTTTGGCTTGAAATATTGCATGCAACAGGAGGTCACCAATTTCTTCTTGCAAAGTTTTCCAATCTTTTTCATGCACACTCTCAATTAATTCATAAGTCTCTTCTAATAAAAACGGTAAAATAGATTCAGGAGTTTGTTCTTTATCCCAGGGACAGCCCTCTTCAGAACGTAATTTTTCCATTATTTCAACTAATTCAACGAATTTTTTACCAATGATTTCATATTTGTTCAATATCCTAATTCCTTTAAATATTTATTTTCTTTTTGGTGCATTAAATCTTTATCAATTTTTGTCCTGTCTAAGTAGCCGATGAGATGCAATCCACCATGGATAATTAACCGTGCAATTTCCTTCTCAAATGGTACATTATAATAATTTGCATTGGCTTTGGCAACCAAACCACAAATATAAATTTCACCTTCAATATTGATATCATTGTAATTATTTAGCCTAAAAGCAATAACATCAGTTGCTTGATTTGTACTGAAAAATCTGTTTTTTAATTTTTTTATATGTGCTTCACTAACAAATATAATTGCGATTTCACCATTCTTAATATTTTCAGATTTTAAAGTATGTGTAAGAATTTCAGTTACTTTTTCATTATTTAGATCTAATAATCTACTATTAATAATAACCTGAATATTAATCATTAACTTGGTGATTCAGATGATTGGTTCGACTTAAGCTTCTCTTCGGGGTATTCAATTCTGATATGAAAAATACCTTTTAAAATTGGTAACATTCCGGTATTTCCATCAACGGTTCCTTTTATCCGTCGCAGCTCATCTAGCGTTAAAGGGCATTCATCTAATTGACCATCATCGATTTTTTTCTTTGTGATTCGATCGATCATATCTTCTACCTTTACAATATCTGGTTCTTTGATTGACCGAACAGCGGCTTCAATTGATTCACAAATCATCAGGATACCAGTTTCTTTAGTTTGCGGCTTAGGGCCAGGATACCTAAATGCTCTTTCGTCAATTTCAGAGGGGTCTTCAACCTCCGCAAGGGCTTGTCTATAAAAATATTCAACACGCGAATTTCCGTGATGTGTACCAACAAAATCTTTAACAATTTTTGGCAAACCATATTCATCGGCCAAGCGTAGACCTTCTTGAACATGATTCCTTATTACTTTAGCGCTCATTGTCCAAGTTACATTATCATGTTTACTTTCTCCACTGAATTGATTCTCAATAAAATATTCCGGATTTTTAAGTTTTCCAATATCATGATAATAGGCACCAACTCGGCACAGTAACGCATGCGCTCCAATCGCATCTGCGCAACCCTCAGCGAGATTACCAACAACAACACTATGATTAAATGTTCCATTTGCCTCTTGTTGTAATCGTTTTAATAGCGGTGTATTAAAATCCAACAATTCAAGCAATGTTAAATCTGTGGTGACACCGAAACCAATTTCGAATAAACCAATTAATCCATAAGTAATAATTGGAGCGAGAACACTGACGATAGCAAGATAAAGCAGGTCTAAACGCATAGTTGCCCAACTGGTGTTTTTAAATAGTCCAATCGCAAAAACAGCAAGAATGCTTGCACCTAAAAGTGAAAAAATAGTTTTGAAAACCTGACTGCGTGTTCGTAGCTGACGCACATTATACATAGCAATTGATGAAGTAAACAGCATCACAATTATAAAGTCGATGTTGTTGCCAATCATTAAGCCAATTAAAATTACAATCGTGGTAGTACCCATAAAACCAATTCTTGCGTCAAATAAAATCGTTAACGTCATTGCCGCTACAGTTATTGGAATGAGATACATTGAGAATTCTAATTGCGTATTAACCAAGTAGCCCAGTATAATGGTTGCTGCAAATAAAATGGAAATCAGCAATACCAATTTTGGATTTAAAAATGTGTCTTTTCTATAAACGATCAGAAAAGTATAAAAAAACGATAATATTACCCCGATAATTATAAGTTTGCCAAAATATTCAATTATAAATTGCCACCATCCAATTACTCCCTCTTGTCTGCCAACTGCAGCTTCTAACGATTTTAATTTCAGTAAAACATCATCAGTAATACGAGTATTTTTTTCTACGATTCTTTCATTTTCTAGTACAGTTCCTTGATAGCGTGGAACACGATTTACTTTATTTTCGCGACGGCGTTCGGTTGTTTCTTTATCATAAATCAAATTTGGATGCATCAACTCCACAATTATATCATAGCTAATGTCACGTAAAGCTTGACTGTTTTCTGAAAACAATTTATTTACTTCGTTCCGTGTATCTGCCCAAGCGGATTCCAAATCAATATAATCCGAAACATTTACCAAACTTGGTACATCACTCTGGCTCAATAATATTTCTTCGCTTGATATATCCTTCGCAGGAATATCGTAAATACCTACTGACCAATGTTCCTGACAAATTTTAATAATTTCATTTTCAAGCTTTTTTAAAGAATAATTGATTTTTTCACTATCCTTATCCCATAGAAATGCTTTCCAATTTTTGGCATCTTTATCGAAGGAATATTGTTCTGAGAATGTATTTTTCAATTCCAGAAGATGAGTGCTGTCAGCATTGAACTCCGAAACGGCATTTTGATAATTAGATTCATACCGTAATCGAAATACTTTCCCCGCAGATTGGCTTAATTTAGTTTGTGCTTTACGAATATTATCTATTAATCCAAATAAAGTTTTTATTTTTTGGATTTGTGCGTCTACTATTTCCTGTTTTCGATTAAATAATGCAGGCTCAGATTTTATAGCTTCTTCGAGATCCGCTTCTAATTTATTTTCCGGTTTTAAAATTGGAAAAGTGGTTGGCGCAATAATTGTTTCGCGAGCGATGTCATCTTTTTGATAAGTAAATTGCAGCGATTTGCCACTTGGAAAAAACAACGCAGCAATTAATATCAAGCCAATTAAATTGATAATTTGCCATCGATATCGTTTTAAAAAACCGATAACTTTTTTTCTAGTTAGTAATAATTTTTCCCTTCTTTTCATATATTTAGAACTTCTTTTATAATCGCTCTACTAATTACAATGCGCTGAATTTCACTGGTTCCTTCACCAATTTCCAAAACCTTAGCATCTCTAAAATATCTCTCAACATCGTATTCTTTTACATAACCATAGCCACCCAAAACTTGTATTGCATCAGTCGTAACGTCCATCGCTACTTCGCTTGCGAATAATTTTGCCATGGCGGCCTCTTTCAATAATTCAGCTCCCTGGTCTTTTAACCAGGCAGAATGGTAAACAAGCAGTTTGGCTGCTTCAATTTGCGTAGCCATGTTTGCCAACTTGAAACTAATTGGTTGAAATTTATAGATTGGCTTGCCAAAGGCTTCACGTTCAATAGAATATTTTAACGCACGTTCATAAGCACCTTCGGCTGTGCCGACAGCTAAAGCTGCCACTGAAATTCGCCCACCTACTAATGTTTTTAGAAATGTTCTAAATCCATCAGCTGGAGCGCCTATCATATTTTCAGCAGGAACACGCATATCTTTGAAAAATATTTGTCGGGTATCACTTGCACGCCAACCCATTTTCTTTTCCTTTGGCGAAATCTCTAATCCTTTTGTACCAGTAGGAACTATAAATGCTCCTATACCTATTTTTCCTCCGTTTTTAATCACTTGGGCTGTTATGTTCAATAATCCAGCAACACCGGCATTGGTTATGAATATTTTACTGCCATTGATAACATATTCCTCACCTTTCAATTCGGCAGTAGTCTGTGTTGCTCCAGCATCGCTACCGGCGCCCGGCTCAGTCAACCCGAATGCTCCCAACATTTTCCCTGATGCCAAATCTGGTACATACTTCAATTTTTGTTCTTCTGAACCGGATAGAACAATCGGCATTGTTCCCAATGATGTATGCGCTGCCATAGTTATCGCAACAGAGGCATCAGCTTTGGCAAGTTCCATAACTGCTGCTGCATATGCGATAGTATCCATATCGGCACCACCATATTTTTGGGGTACCGGAATTCCCAATATACCTAACTCCGCCATTTTATCAACAAGCGCTTGTGGGAACTCCCCTTTTTCATCTAATTCTTGTGCTACTGGTTCAATTTCATTTTTAGCGAATTCTCGCACCATGGAGCGCAACATCTCATGCTCTTCCGTAAAAAATAATTTATCCATTAAATTCCTTAAAATTAATATTTAACTAATTGATTTTGCTATCAATCTTGACCAACACCGCACAAGCTGCATTATTCACTCATTTTTATATCGCGGATATTTAATTGCACAGATTCTCGGCCTTGCCATTCATTTACTTCAACTACATAAGCTATATCGATTTGCCTGCCCTTGATCAATTTGTCATAATGTTCTGACATATTAAACCCTACTGCCGATATTGTTTTATAACCCTGCCGTACTTTAAAAATAATATGATCACCGTTGCCAACTACACGCGGATTACCAACAATTTCAACATCTTTTGAGGCAAAATTCGGTCTCATATTGCCAGGACCATATGGCGCCAATTTATTGATAAAATCCATAAATCTGCTATCAATATCTTTTAATTTAAGCAAACCTTCTAAGTTAATTGATTTAATCAACTGCTCATCATCAATGGCGTCATTTACATATTTTAGAAATTGTTTTTTAAATGCTGAAAAAGAATCTTTTTGAATAGTTAGTCCAGCTGCCATAGCATGTCCACCAAAATCTATCAAATGTTTTGATGAATTTACCAAAGCAGTGTACAAATCCAGTCCGAAAATGCTACGTGCCGAACCTTTCCCAATTCCATTTTCATCATAAGAAATAATTATGGTAGGTCGATGATATTCTTCTTTTACTCTAGATGCAACTATTCCAATTACTCCGGCATGCCAGTCATTTCCGGCAAGTACAATTGCACGTTCATTTTTTAAATCGATATTGGCATGGATCATGTTGAAAGCAGCATCTACAACCTCTTGTTGAATATTTTGACGTTTAGTATTTTCCTGAAATAATTCATTGGCCAAAGATTTTGCTTTAATTTCATCCGTTGTGGTTAATAACTCAACTGCACGATTAGCGTCGCCAATTCGGCCAGCAGCATTAATTTTAGGCGCAATTCCAAACACCACTTGACCGACAGAAAGTTGTTTGTTATTTAATCCGGCTAATTTCAACAATTCAGTAATACCTTTCTTTGTGCCGTTGACGATTTGCTGCAATCCATGTTTTACAATTATCCTATTTTCACCTTTGATTTTTACCATATCGGCGCATGTTCCAAGCGTGACTAAATCCAAGTATTTATTGACTGTTTCAACCGGTTTATTCATTTTTTCTACGAGAGCACTAATCAATTTAAAAGCCACTCCACCACCGCAAAGATCTTTAAACGGATATTTACAATCAATGCGCTTTGGATTAAGTACTGCCACTGCCACAGGCAAAGTTTTTTCAGGAATATGGTGGTCGGTAATTATTACCCTTATATCTAAAGAATTGGCATACTCCACGGCTTCAAAAGCGTTAATCCCACAATCGCAAGTGATGATCAACTTAGCATGGTGTTTATGCGCGATATCGATTCCGTTTTTAGATAATCCATAACCTTCCACAGCACGGTTTGGAATATACGGAATCGTTATTGCGCCTAATTCAGTAAGTGCTAAATGCAGCATTGAAGCACCGGTAGTTCCGTCGACATCGTAGTCGCCATAGATTAATATAGTATTTTTGTCATTTATATTTTTCAAAATCTGCTCAACCGCTTTTTCCATGCTTTGCATTAAAAAAGGATCATGCATTTGAGTTAAGCGTGGATTGAAGAAATCTTGAGAACTGTCTAAAGAATCGATGCCGCGATTAGCTAAAACGCGTGCAATAATTTCTGTGGACTTAAACTCTGCCCTGAGCTTATTCACTAATTGTGGATCAGGGTGTTGAAACTTCCAATTCACAGATTTTATTTATCGTTAATGTTTAATGATTCTGACCTGATAATTCCAAATGGTCAATTATTTTATAAAATTAAATGAATTAAGATTACGGAGAAATTGGTATTCGGTGATATGAAATTATCAACATAAATGCTTTTTTGAGCTGGTCTATAAGCCGAGTTCTGTATTTCGCTAATTAGCGAAATGATGGCCATTCATCTAGCTACAACCTCACGATTGTGGTCAAGCAATTTACCCGTCTCTACAACTTTAAAATAATTTAAAGCATCGATGCGAACAACATCTTGAGAACTATTTAATCTTACACCAAGTGGGGTTTACAAGCATCCTGTTTTGCAACAGGACTGGTGGTCTCTTACACCACCTTTTCACCCTTACTCCAAATGATTGAAGCGGTATATTTTCTGTTGCACTTTCCATATTCCGGCAACTGCCGAAACTCCTCCCGTTAGGAGGCACTATGTTCTGCGGTGCCCGGACTTTCCTCTCTTAATAATTAGAGTAGCCATCCGACCAGCTCAATTTTCAAAAAACCATTTATTTCATTAAACAAAAATATGAAATGTTTGTTCAATTATTTCTCAATAAATAGAAATCTACTGCACTCGTCGCAAGTAAACGGATTTTTATCCTCTTTAATTTCTACTATTTTTTGCGGTGGAACCACCGCTCCACAACCACTGCACGATGTTCCTAAAACCGCTACAACCGCGGTTCCACGACGGGCATTTTTTACAAGTTCATATCTTTTAATTACCTGAGGATCAATTTTACTAATTAAATTTGTTCTTTCACCCTCGAGCTTGTTTTTTTGCGCTGCTGTTGCTTGCAATTTTTCTTCTAAACTTTTGCGCCTTTCCGATAAATCTTTTCTAACAATTTCAATGTTTTCTTCTTGCTTTTGAACCAACTGAGTTAAGGTGTCTTTTTCTTCCATTAATTCAATATCAACCGTTTCATCTTTGTCTAATTGCTCTTTCAGATGGTCAATCTCTTTAGTGATGGCGTCATATTGTCGATTTGTCGTTACCTTGAACAATTGATCCTTCAGTCTATCAATTTTTTCAGTATCTTCTTTAACGCGTAACTCAATCTTGTTAAGATCTAATTGAATTTCTTTAATTCTTTCTTTTCCGTCATCGATTTTTTTGATTGTTTGTTGCTCTTCATCCATTAGTTCATCAACTTTGACAGGTAAATCACCAAGCAACTCTTCCAGTTCAGACAAATTAGTGTCAATTTTTTGTAATTCAATTAAATTATTAATAGAACTCATGTATTTCCTTTTTAAAATAACAATGCACCAAAGAATTGGTGCATTGTTAATAAATAAAATTTATTATTTTTGCATTGCCTACAATTATTAAAGTGGTCCAATTTAGTTCTGCTCCAATTTCAACATAAATATTTTATCCAAATAGTTATCAAATTTTAATGGGTTAAATTAACAATATTTAGTAAATTATTAAAGATCCAATATATGAATATTTACAATTTTTACTATATAAATAAATATGAGAATATCTTTACTTATTTTAATAAGTGTGCTAATTCTTAGTGCTTGCAAAACTATTACTATTGACGAACCAAAGACACATGTGATTCCTGAAAGCGTTGAACTTATAAAAATTCCAGCAGGTAAATATACCGCGGGGCAAACAAATGTCGAAAAATATATTGAATACGATTATTATATGATGAAATATCCTGTAACGAATTTACAATATATAGAATATTTAAAGGCAGCCTCTGCCTCCGGAGATGTGACA
>Ga0056123_1000246_pt1 | contig 11225 bp, 9 predicted proteins | sample WorMetHEROISLAND_3_FD_71122 | JGI IMG/M metagenome (GOLD analysis project Ga0056123, IMG submission 71122) | Marine gutless worms symbiont microbial communities from Max Planck institute for Marine Microbiology, Germany - Olavius sp. 3 HERON ISLAND ...
GTACACGCTACAACCGGCTCAAGGACCAGCACGCTTGGAGTCACCGCCAGAAAGCCCAGTTTGCGGAACTCAAGAGCCGAAACCTCAAGACACACCGCGCCTTCCGGGTCAAGGAGACGTCACGCGAGATCTTCCACAGCGCTCGGAGCGCGGCGCAAGCCGAGCCGCTCCTCGACAGATGGTACAGCTGGGCGCGCCGTTGCCGCCTGGAGCCGATCAAGGCGGTGGCCAAGATACTCAAGGATCACTGGCCAGGCTTCCTCAATGCGTTCGATTCCAGGCGCACCAACGGCCGTGTCGAGGCGGTCAATTCGCTTATCCAGGCCGCCAAAGCCAAGACCCGCGGCACGGGACCACCAGGCACCTGATTACCATCGTCTACCTTGTGGCGGGTAAGTTGGCCCAGCTGCGACTTCTCCGTTCGTTGTCAAGTCGGGGCTTCCCATCACGACTTGAGTCAGGGCGCTATGACCGCTACCCCCACCAAACGCAAGAGAGCCCGAAAAACCGGCCTCGATTCTTGGATTTTCGACGCCCGGTGTCATTTCAAAAGAGCCGCACTCTTCTCCGATAGAGTCATCGCACGCTCACCACAGGTGTCAAGCACCTACCGGTGAAGCCAGTATTGAGGACACATGTTTGCTCTCCCTCTCTCTACCCCCTCTCCCTCCCGGGAATCAGGATTTTCTCCTTTAAATCATTAATATAGGGTCCGAACCTAGTCCCCTCCCTACCCGATCATGCTCGATACCATGGGTCACCGCATTCTCGCCCTGACCGATGCGCACGATTGGGGAAGATATGCTTCCAATTACGTCATACAGGCGAATAGGATTCTGGAGCAGGACATCTCGGAATTCTTGGAGAAGAAACAATTCATCTAAGAAAGCTCGAGCTGTAGTCTGGGCTCGATCATTTAAATCAATAACACTACTCCCTCGCGGAACAGGGATGCCCCGTCGGCTCTCAAGCATAGAAGTGTTCGAGAACCGGGAGCGAAAATTGCCGGGATGACATTTTTCAAGGTCCCGAGCCAATGTCCTATAATAGAAGTTTTCACCGTACCCCGCATGACCCCGAGACGCACCTATGCTGGATAAGAGCTACGATCCCCGGACCCTGGAGCAGACCTGGTACCGCACCTGGGAAGAGAAAGGCTACTTCGCGCCCATGGCCGGGAGTGGCGGCTATTGCATCATGATCCCGCCGCCCAATGTGACCGGCCGCTTGCACATGGGCCATGCCTTCCAGGACACCATCATGGACGCCCTGGTCCGTTATCACCGCATGCGGGGTGAGCCGACCCTCTGGCAGGCGGGTACCGACCATGCGGGCATCGCGACCCAGATGGTGGTCGAGCACCTGCTGGATGCCGAGGGGAAGACCCGCCACGACTTGGGCCGCGAGGCCTTTACCCGGCGGGTGTGGGACTGGAAGACCGAATCCGGCGGCACCATCACCCGCCAACTCCGGCGCCTGGGCGCATCCCTAGATTGGGAACACGAGCGCTTCACCATGGATGAGAGCCTCTCCGGCGCGGTACGCGAGGTCTTCGTACGCCTGTTCGAGAAGGGCCTGATCTATCGCGGTAAACGCCTGGTCAATTGGGACCCGGTGCTCCACACCGCGGTCTCGGACCTGGAGGTCCTGTCCACAGAAGAAAGCGGCCATCTGTGGGACCTGCGTTACCCCCTGACCAATGGCCAAGGCCACCTGGTGGTCTCCACCACCCGCCCCGAGACCCTTCTAGGGGACTGCGCGGTGGCCGTGAATCCGGAGGATGTGCGTTATCGCCACCTGGTCGGTGAGCTCGTCCATCTGCCCCTAACCGGCCGCCGCATACCCATCATCGCCGACCCGCACGCGGACCCGGAGCTAGGTACCGGCTGCGTCAAGATCACCCCCGCCCACGACTTCAACGACCACGAAGTCTGGCTGCGTCACCGGGACGAAACCGCCATCGCCGAGCAGGCCCACGGCGGGCTCATCAATATCTTCACCCCCGATGCCACCATCCGCGAGAACCTGCCGGAGGAAGGCGAGCTCATACCCACGGCTTATGTCGGACTCGACCGCTACGCGGCACGCCAGCGTATCCTCGAAGACCTGACGGACTCGGGCCTATTGGCCCAGATCAAGGAGCACCGGCTCCAGCAGCCCCGGGGCGATCGTTCGGGGGCCGTCATCGAGCCCTATCTCACCGATCAATGGTATGTGAAGATCAAGCCGCTGGCGGACCCGGCTATCGCCGCGGTGGAAGAGGGGCGCATCCGTTTCGTCCCGGACAATTGGAAGCACACCTATTTCGAGTGGATGCGCAACATCCAGGACTGGTGCATCAGCCGTCAGATCTGGTGGGGCCATCGCATCCCCGCCTGGTACGACTGCGAAGGCAACGTCTACGTCGGCCGCTCGGAGCAGGAGGTGCGCGAGCACTACAGCCTAATGCCCGACTTCCCATTGCGGCAAGACCCGGATGTGCTCGATACCTGGTTCAGCTCCGCCCTCTGGCCCTTTTCGACCCTGGGCTGGCCGGAACGGACACGGCGTCTGGAGACCTTCTACCCCACCTCGGTGCTGGTCACCGGATTCGACATCATCTTCTTCTGGGTCGCCCGCATGATCATGCTGGGACTCGAGTTCATGGAGGATGTGCCCTTCCATGAGGTGTACATCCATGGCCTAGTGCGGGATACCCACGGCGACAAGATGTCCAAATCCAAGGGCAATGTGCTTGACCCCATCGACCTGATCGACGGCATCGAGCCAGAGCCCCTGGTGGCCAAACGCATTCAGGGCATGATGCAGCCTCACCTGGCCGAGAAGATCGCCGCCCGGACCCGCAAGGACTACCCCCGGGGTATCCCCGGATTCGGCGCCGACGCCCTGCGCTTCACCTTCGCGGCGCTCGCCGCCACCGGCCGCGACATCAAGTTCGACCTGAACCGCATCGAGGGTTACCGCAACTTCTGCAACAAGCTGTGGAACGCCGCCCGCTATGTGCTCATGAACATCCGGGGCAAGGATTGCGGGGCCGCCGGAGACGAGGTTCGGTTTAACGCCGCCGACGGCTGGATCCGCTCCCGCCTGCAAAGGACCATCGCCGCGGTGAACGAAGCGATTCGGGGCTATCGCTTCGACCAGGCCGCCCAAGCCATCTACGAATTCACCTGGAACGACTTCTGCGACTGGTACCTGGAGCTCTCCAAGCCGGTGCTCAACGATCCGGATGCCGAGCCGGAAGCCCAGCGGGGTACCCGCCGCACCCTGGTGCAGACCCTAGAGACCCTGCTGCGACTGGCCCACCCCATCATTCCCTTCATCACCGAAGAGCTTTGGCAACAGGTCGCGTCCCTGGCCGGAGTCACAGGCGATACCATTATGCAGGCCCCCTTCCCCGAGGCCGATGCCAACCTCGAGGATCCGGCCGCGGAGGCCGAGTTGGGCTGGGTCATGCAGCTGGTCCTCGGCGTACGACGGATCAAGGGCGAGATGGATATTCCTCCCAGCAAGCCCCTCCCTGTCCTGCTACAGAACACCTCCGACCAGGACCTGGCCCGACTGGAGGCCAACCGCCACTACCTGAATTCCCTCGCCCGCACCCGATCTATCCGAGTGCTGGCAGCCGATGCGCCGACCCCCGAGTCCGCCATCGCCCTGGTGGGCGAGATGAAAGTCCTCATCCCCATGGCGGGACTCATCGACCGGGAGGTGGAGCTCAAACGCCTCGGCAAGGCGATCGACAAGCTGGAGGCGGACCTAGAGCGGACCCGCAATAAGCTCGCAAACCCCCATTTCGTGGATAAGGCGCCGCCGACGGTAGTCCAAAAAGAGCGTGACAAAATTACCGAGCAGGAGGCCGCACTGGTCAAGCTGCAAGATCAGCTGGAGAAGATTCGGGTGATGGTAGCGTTCTGATCTTGTTGTTACCGAGAATGGGCAACCGCAAGGGTTATCCCGGCTGGCCACAGAATAGAGGTAACAGGGTGCAGTAGGGGTGATTCGTGAATCGTCCCTACGTCGGTTCCCTACACACCAAAAACAACAAATTTATAGCATCACCCCAAAAGGACATGATAGACCTGCTGTCTTGGTCACAGCATACAGATCGGATCCAAAACGCTGGGAAGATGATTTCAAGAGGCGGAAATTATAAAAATTCGACGAAAGATCAAATATTTTCACGAAAGTCAATATGCTGCGGAAGTCGACGTAGAATTGATTGTCACTGATGATGAGTGGTCGCCATATTTATCCCTTCAAGATGCCTATAAGCTAGATGACGTTCGCGAAGCGTTGCGTCGTGGTGATATGAGCACGGCATCAAGCATGGCACGTGTTTACACTATGCAATCCATTGCGATTGGGTGCGGCTCTTGGGGACCTTGAAAAATTCCATCCTTGGAATTTTTCAAGGTCCCCGAAATCTACTATAATAATTATCCTTCATGGCTTAACGCTCAGACCCTGGCACACGGAATGCCGATCACAGGTAGCCTGGGATCAGGATGTTTTGACCTTGTCATTGACATTCCTTTACCCCAATGAAAATTCTGGACCTCATGATGTAAGGCTTTCGGAGCGGATCGATCGAGATCTCGATATCGAGTGTAAGTGCTGTGGGAAGAAAATTCAGCCGCAAATAAACGCCAATAACCGCAAATGTGTTCAATCCACCAGAAAGTGGTGATAGCACTGGCTGCTCGGATCCACCAAGCGATCGAGGGAACGGACTGCGAGGTCTATGCAGCCCCCTTCGATGTCCGGCTGCCGGATCGGGACGAGGCCGATGAGGTAGTGACGACCGTCGTCCAGCCGGACATCGCCGTGATCTGCGATCCGGCCAAGCTCGATAACAAGGGCTGCCGCGGCACCCCGGATTGGATCATCGAGGTCCTCTCCCCAGCCACCCCCACCAAGGACCAGATCCAAAACGCGCCCTCTATGAGCGCCACGGAGTCCGGGAATACTGGCAGGTCCACCCGATCGACCGGATCCTGTTCATGTATCGATTAGGGGCCAATGGCTATGGCAAACCACAGGTCCTCCCCACAAGGGGTAGCTGCGACCCGACGACAGTCCCAGGTTTCACCATCGACTGGGACCGCATCTTCCCTCCCCGGAGAATCCAGGAATCCGACATGAGCAACTACTTAGGTCCGAAAGGCTGCGTTCTCGGTTTACTGCTGTCGTCCTGGATCCTGGCGCCTTGCTCCCAGGCCGCCCTGCCGCTGGCGATCGACAAGGAGCCCCTGCCCAGCTTAGCGCCCATGCTCGAGCGGGTGACACCGGCGGTCGTCAACATCTCCACCGTCACCCAGATCGAGGTGGAGACCCACCCTCTGCTCCGCGATCCCTTCTTCCGCTACTTTTTCGAGCTGCCCCGCGAGCCGGATGAGCGCGAGAATCAGAGCCTGGGCTCGGGCGTCATCGTGGACGCCGAGCGGGGCCTGGTGCTCACCAATCATCACGTAGTCGACCAAGCGGACGAGATCGATATCCGGCTCCAGGACGGCCGCGAGCTGAGCGCCAACCTGGTGGGCTCGGATCCGGCAATAGACATCGCCGTACTACGCATCCCGGCCCAGGGCCTGACCGCAGTCACTCTGGGCGACTCGGACCAGCTGCGGGTAGGAGACTTCGTGGTCGCCATTGGCAGCCCCTTCGGACTCAGTCATACGGTAACCTCCGGCATCGTTAGCGCCCTGGGCCGGACCGACCTCGGCATCGAAGGGTTCGAGAGCTTCATCCAGACGGACGCATCCATCAACCCCGGTAACTCGGGCGGCCCGCTGGTGGATCTGCATGGCCGTCTGGTAGGCCTCAATACCGCCATCCTAGCCCCCAACGGCGGTAACGTGGGGATCGGCTTCGCCATCCCGATTGCTATGGTACGCACTGTCGCCGATCAGATCCTCGACCATGGTGCGGTACGGCGCGGACTGCTTGGCGTTGCCGTCCAGGACCTGACCCCGGGGCTCGCCCGGGCCTTGAGGACCGACAGCACCAACGGCGCCGTGGTCTCCCGGGTCGAGCCCGGCTCGGCGGCCGAGGCCGCCGGGCTACGCGCCGGGGACCTGATCGTCGCCGTCAACGGCCGGCCCATCACCGGCGTGGGAATCCTGAGAGCCCGTATCGGCCTGTTGCGGGTCGGCACCCCCCTGGAGCTGGAGCTGATTCGCAACGGCAAGCGACTCCGGCTCACCGGCGCGGTGGGAGATCCCTATACGGACTATATCGACGGCACGCACCTGAGCCCAGTGCTGGAAGGTGCCAAGCTGGGAAACTCGATCGCAGATACCAGCCGCGGCCGGCGGCGCGCGGTCACCGTAGGCACCGTGGACCAGGATAGTCCCGCCTGGCACACGGGTCTGCGCGAAGGCGACATCCTGTTGAAGATCGGCCGCCAGCCGATACGCGATCTCGATGAGTTGAGGCACACCCTGCGCCACATGCAGGTACCCGTCAGCCTATTGATCCGACGCGGTGACCAACGCCTGCTCCTCCGCCGGCGTTGAGGGTACCTTGGAAACATTCAAGCCAGTGCGGAACCTGATCTTGCACACACTTATAAGCCCTTCTCCCCTGGCGGGAGAGGGGTTGGGGAAAGGGAGAGCAAAAACAGGGCCCCAGCACTTGCTTTCCCTGTCCAACCAATTGCCAGCAACGAACTGTTGGGAGTCTCACCCCAACGGTTATCGGACGCCATCCTAGGGGCCACGATCGTCCGACAGACTCGAGTGTGAGTAAAGACCGGGTAATGGAGCAGAGACGTCCCACCGGATATTGAGTACATCGGTGCTCGAAATCCGGGAATGCACCAAATATTTTCACTTTTCCGAAACAACGCTGCTCAGAACCGAGATCATGTCCACCCCCGACCGCGCGCTCGAGACCTTCCCCAATCCGGAGCCCGGACGCGACTACAGCATCCGCATTCGGGTACCCGAATTCACCTGCCTGTGCCCCAAGACCGGGCAGCCGGACTTCGCCGAGCTGACCCTGGAGTATGTCCCGGATACCCTGTGTGTGGAACTCAAATCCCTGAAGCTGTACACCTGGTCCTTCCGCGACGAGGGGGCCTTTCACGAGGCGGTAACCAACCGCATCCTCGACGATCTGGTCGCTGCGCTTCACCCTCGATTCATGAGCCTGAACGCCGCTTTCAATGTACGCGGGGGCATCTATACCACCGTGGTGGCCGAGCACCGGGCACCGGGCTGGCACCCGCCCGCTCCCATTACACTGCCTTGAATGGATGCGGCTCTTCTGAAACGATGCGGAGAAACCCGGAAACAAAGACTCAGAATCTGTCCAAGAACTATCCTATTGATTTTCATAGAACCGTATCTGTAGGGTGGGCTGCGCCCACCGGTCAGGCGTAGTATTTGGTGGGCACAGACCACCCTACAGGCTAGTTAGTTTTTAAGCGGATTATCAGCTGACCTTTCAATTCGGTTAATCAGGCTACGGATTTGTCCAGTGTGTAGTATCAAGGGCTCTGATCTTTTCTGCCGAGGCCGGCAGGGGGTTGGGCGTAGGGGAGGCGGTAGAGGGCGATGCGGCCGACGGTGAGGGGGACGGCGATCCAGCATTCGGCCCGGTCCTGGCTACAGCGGAAATCGAAATCCCAGAGGGGACTCGGGTGCTTGAATTCGGTAGACAACCGTAAGGTAAACAGGGCCTAGCCAGATACGGTGGCCGGGGCGTCCTCCGGGCCCAGGTCCCAGACCTGGACGGTCATGTCGGCTCCGACGGTGGCGATCAGACGGCCGTCCGGGCTGACCGCAACCACTGAAACCTGGTCGGTATAGCGATCGGCCAATAGCTACTCCTTCCAGGTCTCCGGGTCCCAGAGGCCGACCCGACCCTGGTAGCCACCGCTGACCAGCCGGCCGTCCGGCAGCCAAGCTAGATAGTGCCGAGGGTAATGTTGCTGCTCTCGCCCCGCAGGGTGCGGATCGGCTTTTCCGTAGCCATGGACTAGAGGGTAATGTGCTTACCTCGGTCGCCGCTGGCCAGGGTGTTATCGTCCGGACTCAGGGCCAGAGAAAAGACCCGGTTCGGGGCCTGCCACTGCCGTTGGATCGCCCAGTCCGGGACCGACCAGTGGAGGATACGGCGGTCCTTGCCTCGGGCCAACAGGGCGGCATGGGTGAGGTCGGACTCGAAGAGCTTCTTGGTACGTTCTTGGCTGGCCTGCTCGGCCCGTTGTCGCTCGGTCCGGATCCATTGGGCCGAGACCAGGGCGATGGTCCAGGCCCGGCGCAGCTCCTTGCGCTGACACCTCCGTTCGGCCTCGCGCCGGTTGCGGCTGGCGTCAAGGAAATCCATGGCGAGCCCGAAGTCGCCGCCGTAACGGGCAGCCCAAGCGACGGTGGGCTGGCGCTCGTCCCGCCAATCCAGGCTAGAGGGCGCCCTCGCCCTGGCCCCGACGTTGGGCGGCGGCCTCCAGGCATCGATAACGCTCGGTCTGCTCGGCCTCGTCGGCGATCCAGTCCCGGAGCCGGGTCCACTGGCGGACCAGGGGCTCGTGGGTGATGTCCAGGGAGTCGTCAGCGCCCGGATCCCGGTCCGCGGGGGCATCAGAAAGCCGCGGTCGGTGCGTCGGAAGGGCGCAGCGCAGGCGATGACCCGCTCCGGCGATACGCTGGCGGTCTCCGCCACCGTGGCGATACGGACCGGTCAGCGGATAGCGCGCTCGCCGTCGGCGCATTCGGTGAGGGCCCGGAATAGGACCTGGGCGGCACCCTGCTGATCCGGTGCGAGCTCTCTGCAAAGCCCTCCTCGGCGTGCCTGTCCAGGGCGGCGTGCAGGGCATCCAGGTCGTCCGTGTCCAGGGTGAGCCGGTCACGGCCGGCGGCACGGGCCCGATCCCACAGGCGCATCAGCAGGTGTTGCAGCAGGGGCAGTTGGTCCGGCTCGTCGGCGGCTTGGTCCAGCAGCCGGCGTATCAGCTCGGGGGCGACATCAGGTGATGACGACATAACAGTCCGGATGGCTGGAGGCGGCCAACAGCAGGGCGACGAAGGTGGCGGCCTCGTGGGCCTGGCGGTACTGAAAGCGAAACAGCTCCTCGAACTGATCCACTAGGATCAGCAGACGCTCGCCGGCGGGCAGGGGGCGGACGCCCAGGCGCCAATTGAGAGCCCGGGGGCCGAGGCGGAGGTTCCGCTCCAGCTCGGCGATGCACCTAGCCTCTTCAGCGGGCGGGTGGCCGATGCCGAGGCCGGTATCGCGGATCAGGGCCTCGGCCAGGCGCCGGAAGGGGGGGCGTCGGGACGGAGCTCGGCCACGAACCAGCGAGGATCAGCGTTGGGCGCCGGTCGAATACCGGACCCTGGGGCGATCAGCACGCCGCTGTCCAGGGCCGGCAGCAGACCAGCGCGCACCAGGGAGGACTTGCCGGAGCCGGAGGTACCGAGCACGACCAGAAAGAAAGTGGGTCTCGGCGAGCTTGTCCAGCAGTTGGTCCACCTGGTCCTCGCGGCCGAAGAAGCGGTCCGCCTCGTCGTGGCCGAACGGACGCAGACCGGGATAGGGGCGGTGGATCCCGGCCATCGGGGCGGATAGGGGGCAGGACGCTTCACGCCGAGAGGTCCCAGGCAAAGGCACAGGCGCAGTGGGCGATGTCGCTGCCTGTTACCTGGCGGATGTAGGCTTCGGGTAGGTGGAAGCCGAGAAAGTCCAGGGTCCGGTCGTCCAGGTGGCAAATGTCCAGTCCGGGCGGTTGCTCCGGGCGTTTGGTAGCCGCCTGTAGGTATTCGCGTACCTGCTCCCGGACCTGGTCCTGGAGGTCCTGGTGGACCACCATCAGCACGGCGGTCGCCAGCTTGAGGTTTTCGCGCAGGTCGCGGCGTAGGTCCGAGGACCTGTATCGGGCGTCCCCCGGCTGCATCATCAGGGGAATCACATAAGCCGAGGCCCTTGTAGGTGGCCAGGATATGGGCGATATCCCGAACCAGAAAAACATCGCTACTGCCGCCGCAGATCATGACCAGATGACGGTCTTTGAAGGGCAGCACAGGTGGATCGCAGGACGTCGCGGGTATGCTCCGGGATGACCGGATGGGCTCGGGGCCCGACGGCCCGCGGCAGGCCGACCGAGTCGCTCGGCCATATCCCGGGCCATATCCTGCTGGGTATGGCTGTAGGACCCGGTCGGCAGGGTCCGGGGGCGGGAACCCACGGGTGCGGACCGGTTGGCCTCGTCCCGGTACTAGAATCGGTAGCCGAGTTGTCCGAGCCGTTCGAGTCGGTCCCGGATGGCCTGGGCCTCCCCGGAGAGCTGGTCGCGTGCTACCGGCTCCATCCAGACGGGGAACAGGCGCCCTTGGGGGGCCGGGTGTTGCTTGATGAAGGTGGCGAACTCCTGCCAGCACCAGGGGGACTTGAACTAGGACTTGGAGAGGATGGGTATGAGCAGCGCGGAGTCGTCCAGCTCGCGTGCAATGGTGGAGGGGACCGCCTGGTTGCCACGCAGCCGTTCATAATCCAGCCAGATGCGATCGCCTCAGAGATGCGGCCGAGGGCGCGGCCCAAATGCTTGCGAAAACGGTCGTGGAAGGTATCCACCCAGCCGCTACGCTTGGCGCCACCGCCCTGGTCGGCATCACCGGAGGCATCGAAGGGCCGGTTATCGGACCAGGTATAGCTGATAAAGGCATGGTAACTGTAGGTGCGGTCGTCGGACATCGTCATAAGAGGACAGATTCGTAGGGTGGGCTGCGCCCACCGGAAACTATCGAGTAAGGGCTACGGGGAGAAAATTCGGCCGCAAACAAACGCCAATGAACGCAAATCTATTCAAGAAAAGTCGACGAGGGAGTCCGCATACGAGAAAGCCTTGTGCATCGAGCTGGCCGAGCGCGGACCTTAGAGACTACCTTTTTAGACAGTCTCTATCCAGATAAAACCTTTAAAAACATATAGTTAATTTTTATCAAGTCATCTGCTGCAAGGGGGGGTCTAGACAGCCTCTTAGGCGGTTTCTGTCAAATGAAAAATACGGCTCTTTTGCGTTTGGTGGGGGTAGCGGGTCATAGCGCCCTGACTCAAGTCGTGATGGGAAGCCCCGACTTGACAACGAACGGGGAAGTCGGCAACTGGGTCAACTTACCCGCCACAAGGCAGACGATGGTAATCAGATGCCTGGTGGTCCCGTAGCTGCGGGCCTTGGCTTTAGCGGCCTGGATGAGCGAATTGAACGCCTCGACACGGCCGTT
>Ga0056123_1000247_pt1 | contig 11187 bp, 7 predicted proteins | sample WorMetHEROISLAND_3_FD_71122 | JGI IMG/M metagenome (GOLD analysis project Ga0056123, IMG submission 71122) | Marine gutless worms symbiont microbial communities from Max Planck institute for Marine Microbiology, Germany - Olavius sp. 3 HERON ISLAND ...
TTTCGTCGCCGATTTGCTTCCAGGATGAACTGGGACAGACTAGGATGGTCAGGATGAACTGGGATTTTGTGCCGATTTTGAAATTTTCAAAATCGGGAACAAATCGGCGTCTGTGGGACCACAGGGTTATAGACCAGGATCAGCTCCAGCACCAATGCTCATCTCGACTATGGCACTACATAGCATATAGGATTGTAAAAATTCTTTCACTGACACACTCAGTGGCAAATTTGCAGTATACGATAATTGAAGCTTCCACCACACTTCAAATGCATCGCCACACTACCTGATGAATGAAGTATTATTAACTTTATGAAGTATTGTTATCGGTTTGTGAATGCTAACACTTTACAAGATAGTGTAACTTAAACAATCGTTGTATTGGAAATATGCTGCTGAGTATGCCAGCGAAAGAATTTAGTAAATCACTCAATATTATTTTGTTGAAGCATCAAGTTATGAAATTTGGTGGCTTACATTTTTTGGATCATCGTGTAGTTTACAATAGTGATTTTCACGCTGTCATATTTTCACATTTTGTTTTTATCTGATGCTGCTACTTTTGATTTTTGGGTAACTGACCAATTTTCCAATTACTTCAGGTTCGACCGAGTACTTTAGTGAAGTTAACTTGTGCAAGTTATTGAAGCAGGACTTGCCCAGTGCTAAATCTGGCGACGGCAAAGCAACATGCCCAGGATGGATAGGCCTGTTTGTTGCAACGTGATGTGTGGTTTACTTTGCTTTGATTTAGAACTTGTTTAAACTGCTAAGCAATCTAATCATGCGGTGTGGTCCATCCTGCTGCATGGTTGTTCCTACCGAGCACATTTTGTGCTTTGTCGAAATCGCCAAACAGATCTATTTAGTTACACTGCTGATCTTTTCTGTTTTAGCTTTGAAATAACAGTTTAAGAGCACTGAGAATTTTACAGGAGTTCTTAGGCCGATACCCTCTGTCATCGGCAATGTGTATTAAAGATGGGGTGTGAAAATCAATAATTCATCATGAATACTTGGTGATATCCCCAGAATAGCATGCATTAGAGGAGAGACATGATTATTGCAGATAAAGCACTGATGAAAAATTATGATGTATCAACTAGTGCCTTTATTTGTGAGCTCGAGGGAGCGTTCAAAATTAACTCCTAGTAAGGTTTCACTTCTGTTGTACTGTATGCTATAGAGTCATTGCAAATGATGACTGTTGTACTAGGACTTCCTGGCAGCAAAGGTCAATCTGGCGAGTCTGGTTTACCTGGATCTGATGGTGGGCCAGGTATAAAAGGTAATCGTGGGCTTGGTGGTCTGCCTGGCCGACCTGGTTCTGCAGGTATGATATTCTACAAACAAGCAGTTGCAATTAATTTCATGATGTTTTTAACTTTAACTGTAGTCTACACTTTCAGAAAGCCCGGATCCATGTTACATGCTCAAATAACCCCAAGTTTGGGCCAATATCGTTCATTTTGGTACAGTTATATTCACTTAATTACAATAACTACTTCTTTGCGAAATGCAGGGCCTACTAAATTTTAGTCAGGGTTATATAAAATAGTAATATAACAATGACATACTCGGTGGCATTGTTATTGAGGAGATGAATATGAACGCAGCAAATTGATCTTTGATTTATTATTTTTATTGATTTGAAAGTCATGTTTTCTGTGATATGTTAATGACGGCCACAACAGCGATGGCCACAGATAATGACAATGACGGCCACAGCAACGACGGCCATAAACAAACGTCGGGTTTTGTTTGCAATTTTTTGTGGCCCTGCCTATTGGCTGTCAACCATGGCCGTCACTATTTGTGGCCGTTATTGCTGTGGCCGTGATTAACCATCGTGTGGCGGCGGCCGTCATTGTCGAACTCCGTTCCACGTGAGTAAGTACATACTGTGGTGAGTTCAAGGTTATCAAACCATCGTCTGTCAGTAATTAGAGTCGAGGATCCTTACAATACTTCCAGACAGCGCAGTGACGTTACTAGGCATGGACTTACGGGCGAAGACCATTGTGGAACCTCCACTGTAAAATATTCAGTCCCCCCCTTAAAAAAAGAGATAAGCCCATAACTCACCTTGATCACATATCATGCGTATTTGGCACTACCCCTTTGTCTTCAACCCCAGGTCATAAATCATCAGCAACCAGTTTGTTTGTAGCCGTCATTGTATTACATGGTTCGTAATGATGCGTAGGTCGTCCTGGCCCGGGTGGCGCCAAGGGAGACCTCGGTCTACCGGGACGTCGTGCGGAAGCTGTTCTGGCACCCAAAGGCGACAAAGGTAGACCAGGATTTCCAGGTTCCGACGGATCATCGGGAGACACGGGTCGAGATGGCTCGCCCGGTATACCAGGTATGTTCCAGATTTTATATTACTTATTTAATTATGTCATTCTGTGCAGTGACGGATCCAGGATTTTCCAAAGGGGTGGAGCGGACCATGGCGAGCGTGCAACGCGAGCCTATAATAAGGGTCTGGTGTCTGAGCCACCAGCGCAGTCCAGGAGCAGAGCCCATAGTGATGAAGGCCCCTTAAGCTGAACGCTTTTTGACCATTTTCATACAAAAGGGGCCAAAAGTTAAGGATTTAAATGAGTTCACTCCCGTGTCCGAAGCAGACTGCTTCTCGCAGGTCAGTAGCACCCCCAACTGACGGTCAGTTGGGGGTGCAGCCGCCCGGTCTGCCTATGGCTGGACCCGCCTGTGATTCTATGAGCTATTATATGTAGGACAGGACAACAAAACCTCAAAGTCTTCACCCTCAAAATTTACAATGCAGTACAATCGGCTATCTCAGCAACAGCTGCGCTTCTTGTTCTACATGTGCGCATGCTTTTCTTCTTAACTACATGCATGCACGATAATTCACGACAACGTTGAAACCTTGACAGATAGCTTGACATATATATGTGCATACGGCTATTTTTGTCAATTTCGTTATCAGGAGAGAAAGCAATTCATCATCGTCAATATTCTTAATAACCAACAGCAATAATGGTGACAGTTCCTGGTATAATGACATTGAAATAGCTGTACATACGTTAGTTTTCAGTCGACTTGTTTATTGTGATAATGCTGGCGCCGTCCTAATGCAAAGAGGATCATTGTAAACGGGAGGGTTATGAATAATGTTATTTGTTGTTGGTCAAATAGAGGCTAAGAATTGTGCAAATATAGGTATGTGATACATCATATTGTAGAGTCCTAGCTGATGAGATAAGACAGCATAGCCAAGTTGCCAGTAGACTGTCCGTTGTACACGGCTGTCCACTGTCGGCGATCGGGCCTTCCCTGTTGCTACTATACTTGGAACAGTCTGTCCCATCACGTCACGTCCGCACCCTCTATGTCTGTTTTCCGAGGTCGCGTTAAGGTTTTTCTCTTCGGGCGTTCCTTCCCATAACTGTCACCATAAGTTTTGTGGTGCCTGCGCAGTAACGGTTGTCATTTTCGGACACTTAAATTGTTCTTTTTACTTACTTACTTACTTACTGTGCCTTTTACGGATGATCAGAATGTTATAGTGTTGTATTAGTTTGAAGTTTTTTATTCTAAGTTTTGTTCTGTTCTTGATCACAAAATCGTACTTATTCTAGTTATATGTCTTTGTCTTGTAGAGCCTACACAAACGTTCAGTCACTGGAATTTAATATACATGATGCGTTAGCGAATAGGCTACAAGTGGAGCTGGAAGTGGTACGAGACTAGAAGGTCATTAATAAGTAAGTAAGTTAGTTAGTAAGAAAATTTCGAGAGACACAATTTAAACAAATAGTCACAATGCGCCGCGATCTCAACGCCCACACAAATAAGTCTTTAGCAATCGCTTAAACTGTTCATAGACGATGTCCGTTTGCTTAAGACCAGCTGGAAGGCTGTTCCACAGCCTTGGGCCAACAGCCCACAGAAAAAATAATCATGTCTCTGCTGTATTTTGAGACAAATTCAGTAAATTAAAGGCCGGTATGCTGTGTAGCTGCTATTTTATGCTATCGTGTTTGTTTGTTTTGGTATGTGCAGGTGACAAAGGAGGTTCAGGACTACCAGGTGATCGCGGTCTTCCAGGTCTCGACGGACCCGACGGTCGTTCAGGCCAACCTGGCTTCAAAGGTGAACCAGGACTTGATGGTCTTCCAGGCAAGTTTTCATATTATTGCTTTTGTAGCAAAAATGTACTTGGTAGAAAATTCATGACAAATAATGAAATACCAAATGAAACTGAAAGTAATGATATCATGAACAGATTTACGGGCTGATCTGGATCCTTCAAGAGTAACTAGTAACTAAACGTTGCCAAAATTAAACCGATATGGAATATTGAAATCAGGCTCACCACTCAAGTTGCTATCAGTATAATGCCAGCGCTATTGGCAAATAATAAAAAAATAATGACTATTTATAAATTTGCTGCATATTAGTGCTGGGTTGTTTGATGCTATTTTAGAAATATCTCAAGTTCTGTGATCCAGATCAGCCCGTAAATCTGTTCATGTTTGTAGTTCCAAGAATTGGTCCATAACTGTTCGAGTAATCCTGTTGACAAACAAGCAAACAACCCTACAAGCAAACGGACAAACAAACAAACCGACACAAAAACACAGCATCTTGGTGGCGGTGATTGTAACGACGATAATGTTGGCTTGTAGGGCCTGGTGGTGCCGATGGTCCTAAAGGTCGAAAAGGAAGTCCGGGTCCGATATTGCCAACTGGATATATGCTGGTCAAACACAGCCAGACGACGTCGATTCCAACCTGTCCACCAGGATCCAGGATGATGTGGGATGGCTACAGCTTGCTCTACATTGAAGGCAATGAGCGAGCGCATAGCCAGGATCTTGGTACGAACAGCTTTTGTTATTGTGCGTCGCTGTCTGCGTAGCAAACAATGCTGTATTGGCTATCCTCGGTGTGGCTGTAAGTCAGTCTGTCTAGCATTATGTCAAAATGAAGCAAGCTAGTATCACGAAATCCTATAGAAGACGGGTGTCAATCACAGTGGTGTGGTCGAAAACGGCCATTTTCGCTGCTTTTGCTCACTGTATTTTCAGAACCTTCACATATTGTTGTGTTTATTTTGTGTTGCATTAGTTTGTGGACTTAGTGAAGTAAGTAAGTAAGCAAAGTGTAAATTTATACAGCGCATTATCATATAAGATCTCTTACGACTTAGCTTTGTTGCACTTTTGCACATTTTTTTTGCTTTTTACTGTGTGTTGCACGTATTGCGAAAAAAGAAAATATATACATACACCGTGTCTCAAAAAAACTGTGCCTGTGTTATTTTTTTAACAATTTAGCCATGACAGTAAACACAGGCAGGTTCTTGTGCTAGGGTGGCCGGGGTCATGCCTGCAGCGGTTCAGTACGATGCCGTTCGTGTTCTGTGACTTCATGGACGTCTGCAACTACGCCAGTCGCAACGACAAGTCCTACTGGCTGTCGACCACTGCGCCGCTGCCGATGATGCCCGTCGAAGGCCGCGAAATCGCGGACTTTATCAGCCGCTGTGCGGTCTGTGACGTGCCGGCCAACGCCGTCGCCTTCCACAGTCAGACGACCGACGTCCCGGACTGTCCACGGGGGTGGACCGGCCTCTGGATCGGTTACAGCTTCCTCATGGTGAAAAAGCTACTTCTTTTTGTTATATGTGCTGATGTCACCGTTATCTATGTTAGAAAAAATGGCTTACAGAGGGAGGAAGTAATAGTGTGGTTAAAGAACAGCTGATTATAGGCGCCGACTTTGCGGGGCCCGAGGGCCTCGAGGCCTCATATTTTGGCTCTGGGGCTCAGCCAGCCAAGAGCCCCCAATAATTTTCATACAAAACTCCAGTAATTGTCTGTATCACGCATTTTTGTGTCCTATGCGTTTCATTGAGCCAGAAAAGGCAAAAAACGAGCAACTGCATGGGACTTCACCCCAGATCTCCACTAGGGAGCTTACGAATCTTCCCGTTATATTGTTTTATATCTTATAATTGGCAGTATGTTTTTTTAACTTTTTGTTGCTGATTTCAGGTAGTACGTTACATGATATAGATCGCTGAAGATGTGCTTGGTTCGTGTGTAGCACACTGGTGCCGGTGCTGATGGCGGCGGCCAGTCGTTGGCCAGTCCCGGCTCATGTCTCGAAGACTTCCGCGCCGCTCCATTCATCGAGTGTAACGGCGCTCGCGGCTCGTGTCATTACTTCGCCAATAAGTTCAGCTTCTGGTTGACGACGATCGACATCCGAAGCCAGTTCCTTCACCCGCAGCCGGACACGCTCAAGGCCGGCAACCTGCGCTCGCGCATCGGCCGCTGTCAAGTATGCATGAAGCAGCTTCCGTCCAGCGCCTTCGTCTAACCCGTACCACCCAGTCGCGTCGTCGGCGTCGGAACTACCGCCACTGCTCTTCATCGTTCTCGCTCTCAAGCAGAAATGTATATGGGGTCGGATCCATCCGTGAGTTGGGTTGGGTTGGATCCAGTGGTAAAATTTTCAAACAAAATTTAATTGTCCATTTACTGTCAGCGATATCAGATCACAGCATGCGGCGTACGAAGTGGAAGCAGTCGAGCTAGTCCGATTGAGACGCGAGATGGTATGATGATCCACAAGTGACTGAATAAAGCTTAATATTTATCTTATATTCATTTTTTATGCCCCATATTCCTGTTGATTTTGACGTGCATACAGAACAGTAATCAACATTATCGACATTTGAAATAATTAGTGATGAGTGATGACTGCAGAACCACCTTTGGTTTCTGTCAGGTCAGGTCGGGTCGGGTCGTGACCTTCCCTAATATTTTTGTGTGTCAGGTTGGGTTGAGTCTGTTGTATATTGGGTTGGTTTGGGTTGTTCATCTCTGCTGTCAAGACTCGCAGTCGGCGAACAAAGTGGAAGCAGTCGAGCTATTGAGGCGTTATGCCCCTGACACACGCTGAAGAAACTTGTATACAAGAAACTTGTGCAGCTTGTATTGTATAAGTCGGCTTGCACAGAAAGTTGCACGTCTGACATGCTCTCTTGTGCAAGGTTTTTCGTGTCAAGTTTACTGCAAACCAAAGTCCAACTTTTCAGCTTTTTGTCACACTCTCACTAATCCATAGCAGGCCTAGCTTCCCGTTGTACATTGGACCAATGGCCAATAGAGTAGGCCTCATGTATTTTTAGGTGAAAAGTTCTTGTGAAGTGATGAAAGTCATCATTTTGCCGCCTTGTGCTGCTTTTAGTTCCGACGCCGGCGTTCTAGTGTCACCGATAAACAATCAAACGTCTTATTGTTATCCTTCTTGTTACCCAGCGATATTATCGATAGTGTTTGTTGTATTTCACTACTTCGTGCAACGTGCGATGTGAGCGCTGCACCTGCACGAGTTTATTGATCAGCTGAGTCCAAAAACGTGATTTATTGAGTAATTTATTATACCAGCAAGTCGTGATTGTAAAGGCGATGGAAGGCGATGAATCTCTGCTATTATTATGTCGCCTTTTTGATCTTTTGTGTGCCTTAAGCCATGGGGTCGTCATGCCATTTTTTATTTGGGGGGACGTAGCAAATCAGCGATAGAATACCAGCTTAGAAATAGAAATTAGAATACGGTAGGCCTACCTTGAAAATAGTCCTTAACACGGTTGTATGTATATATTGTAGCTTCTACCTCGTCACATCATTGCATGGTAGCGAATATAATTATATAAATTCCACTTAACAGGTAGTTGAGCTCTCATCAGTATTAATAATAGCAAAAGTGACGTTACTGATAGTATTTCTTGATGGCCAACAGCCAGCTTTTATCATGAGCATTTGTCAGAGGGAGTAACACAAAACTGATCATGAAGAACAGATATATCACATCCAGAGGGACCCTTCGTCTGTGATGTGCGTCTCGTCTTGTCATTCTGGAAAGCATTGGTTGCCCACGTATCAGATGTGAAAACGATCATCAAGCAGTCTATTTCCAAGTAAACTACCAATAAGATACTGGCACACTAAATGGTAGTCTGATATAGCACCGCTTAAGTTGTTTCGACAATTTGTTACCTGTCGCTAGCCATCTTTTGTTCGGCTTTCTCAGCATGTCATAGAATGATGAAGAGTAGTCATTAAATCATCTGAGCTTTCAAAATTTGAGAAAATTTTCAAATTGTTGGTAAATTGAGACTGGCACTGGCCCGGACCCCGTGATCGCGTCGCGCACGTTGTTACGCGTTATTCGGCTGCTGCTCACTGTCTTGTAACATTGGTACATCGCCTTATCACTGCCAGTGCTTTCTAGGACATTTTGCTACTACTAGTATTCTCTATGATTAGGCCTATTTCTTCCCAAGTGCCACTGCTATGAAGACACTGCCAGCTGCCGTTGGAACGACTGTTTTGTTTTTGTATTTATCTATACAAATTACTTGTTGTGTGTTTTTCTTATTATTTTTCTAACTGTATATCCGACAGCTTGACTGTGTTACGTTGCTTATAGTAGCAATTAATCGGTTTCATCGATGTTTAGATGCGATAACGTAGACCAAGGTCTATGGTTTACTCTATGGACCTTGATGTAGAGAGAGCGGCGGTGTCCGTAGATTGCTGAGTGCAGCCTTGACTTGTTTATAGCCGAAACTTTTATGATCGCTGGTACATTTATGTATAATTCAAGAAAATAACAGCGTCGGATGTTTGTTCTTCACTTCGTCACCGCCATCCTTCGGCATAGCCAGATAAAGTTTCCGTAGGGACAAATATCAAATATTATAGGGGCCTATTGCTTAGGGAATCGATTCGTCGAAGTAAAAGTTTATAGGGGCCTATAGCGATTTATAGCGCATGTTCGCCGAAAATCCCTAAACTCGTAACGCACTGTTTTCTGAAAAGAAAAACGTCTTCAGGAAACGTCCAGAAGTGGCCACACACATAGGCCTACCGCGATAGATATTTCCACCGTAGTTGTAGTTGAAGTCACGTTTCAAGATTTTTTTGGATTTTTTTTTATTTTTAAGTTATAAGCCCATGCATGCGAAACAGACGGGCGACAAACAGACGGACGGCAATGTAATGGGCATTCTGTTCTGTGAGAAGGCCAAGAAATAACAATCGGTTTCATGACCGTTGACTCATACCAATACTTAATGCCAACCGTCTGAGGCAGGGTGTAACAAATGGAATTATGTAACTGCGTTATCTGTGATCGAATTTCAGACAACGTGAGTTGAATTGCGCTATTAACCATCTAGAAGCTTTGGAATCGCCTTCAGTTGTGTGTATCGCAGATGCAATGTTCCGTATTAAATTGTACACTGGTAGGTTAAACGACAGTAAGCCGATATATTTCATAGAGTTCATAAACACACGTGTGTGACAGAGAGGAGAGCAAGACTACACTACAGTGTAGTCGTGTTTGATGATGGCACAGCGATTCCGTCACTCGTAAAGAACCTATAGGCCTATACTGCGAAATAATTTCCTGGTACCGGTGCATGGAGAGTGTGACAGCCTTCGATGTTGCAAGGCAAACAAATACAAAACACTATTGGTCACAGCCTAATCCTGAATGCTAATGTACATAAGGGGAAACTCGAGCCTTAACCACTGATTAGAATATTGGCGACACTCGTAGACGGATTAACAAAAGTAATCGGTCAGCGTCTATCGTGTACGGTACCGTAATGCGGCTTAGTTCAGTCTAGCAAGATAAATATCGCGCAGGAACAACTATCCAGTCAAGCCACATGCTAACTGGTCGACACGACACGCCACGGTGGTTAACCGTGTTGGCGCTTCGATTTCTTGAAAACATTGCAAAATTTGGGGAGGACTCGGTATTAATTCGTCAGTAGAAATTTCTCATTTTCGTCAGCAGTGATCATGACTAACCGATAGGCTAATTAGGCTGAAGCTTTGGGCCCGCGAGTTGTAGGGGACTGGTGACGGCCCAAGGCCTGTAACGGTACCCAAAGGAACCCGACGCGAGCCCCATCAAAGTACACTAGCTGTTAGGAGGCACTGTCACACTGTGAGCCTGTGAGAGCGTCGACGTCCGTGAGAAGTGAATTCATAGAGCAGGGGCTGGCACCGTAGGCTATTTGCTGCGGAGTGGGGTGCGGAGCTGCAGAGGGGCCGCACACGAGCAGAAAATAACCACACATACATTATAAGACTGAAAAAGAAACAACCTATGAAAGTCCAGACAAGGGTTGCTAGAAGATCTTGCCAGAATGTTGCCAGCTGCAGGCGTCTGTAATTCCTCGAGCAGAGTGACGTGGTCACTGGTCACGTCGCTTGAGGTTGAGTACGACGCCTGCTGCCGCCTAAAGGTCGGCTCCAGTGTCGAAGCAATGTCGTTGGTTGCAGTAGTCGAGACGTGAAGGTGCGGAGAGAGGCCAGCGGCGAAGCGTCGGTTATCGGTGCCCTGGGCGGACTGCAATTTTGCCATTCCCCCAAAGTCGTGAGATTCCAGATGCCTCGTTAATACCACCATTTTAGCTGCCCCCTCCCTCCTGATTGTCGCCCGGGGGGTCCGCACCTTCCCCCTCGCTACGTCGCTGACAGAGGCCGATATTAGTTTTGTTGTGACGTCACGGCCAAGCTGTCGACGCACGGAACGTAGATGACGCATAAGCACGGTGGCGACGAGTGAGAAAACAAGTACGAGTGTACTATGGATCAGGAACTGACGGGTCCGCTCTGCTGCATAAGCGCCGGCAGACGCTTCGTTTTTGCTCACCAGGTGGCAGCACTTTGTTGCGTGAAATGACGTAATGACCGCCATCTTAAAAGAGTGACAACAAATCGAAAATCCGACTCCGTCAGTCGATGCGTATTTATTAGAAGAACATTTCTGCCAAATTTCATCCTGATCCGGATCCGATTTATAGCGACGGAGCCTTAGGCTGTTTGAAGAGGTTGCCCAACAAGAAGAAGCACAAGAACAAGATGAGTAGCGAATAGCGATAGGAGATCAGTTCCTGATCTAAAAACATGCTCCTGCATTGACAGTTCAGCGCCGAATACCGCCAACACGTACAGTGACTGGCCATAAGTTAGTCACCAAGCTGTAAAATATGGCGGTTTTTAAAAACAATGTCCGCGAAAAGACGGCTTTTCTTACAGTACCAGATAATTTTTGGGTCACTTTCGGGATTTAGTTTTTAAACCACATCTCTGACGTGTCAGATGACGCAAAGTATGACGTCAT
>Ga0056123_1000248_pt1 | contig 11129 bp, 8 predicted proteins | sample WorMetHEROISLAND_3_FD_71122 | JGI IMG/M metagenome (GOLD analysis project Ga0056123, IMG submission 71122) | Marine gutless worms symbiont microbial communities from Max Planck institute for Marine Microbiology, Germany - Olavius sp. 3 HERON ISLAND ...
GTGTATTGAAATGTATTTCTGGAAACTATAGTATAGCTGGGAATAGAGGCCATTTGGCCTGCTTCCGAAGATATCTCATTGAACTTGAACTTGAACTTGATTGTGTTAAGTCACTTTTCGTTCCCAAGACGTTTACGTTCCCAATACGCATTGGATGATTCGTTCCCTGGACGATTCGTTCCCTGGACGTTTTGTCCCTTGGACGTTTAGTTCTTTGGATGTTTTGTTCCACACACGAAGGTCTATGGATGGTGTTGGGATTTGTGCCCCGTTATAACTTATTAAGCCTATCTATGAGGTGAATTTGAAGACAAAGTGTGGAATTTGTGTTACAGATGTTAACTTTGCAATATGTATTATGTCATACTTATTCCATATGCCATTCTTGAGCAGAATTGCTCAAAAGGTTGTTATTTAAATTGCACGATAGGCCTTGTAACAAAACCAGTTGATTATAGTCGTGTGGTGTTCTGAATAGGTACATGAAAGGCTGAAAGCTGAATATATAATTACCGGTATTTTAGCAATATTTGAGAAAAAACAGTTCACATAGGGGCCTACAGGACAACTTGCAAAGATGAATTTATGTTGCATTGCTGACGAAGCATGAATTAAAACTTTCACTCAAAAATTTTGTTTTATTTTTTTATGTGGACAGCAGTTAAACACTCCTAGTGGCCTTCTACGTTTTAGCCAGTGCTCTGTTTTCGTAGGCCTATTGTCTTGTATGTTCTACTTCGAATTCGACACCCATGTGTCACACACCTTTATAGCATTATAATAGCATATGGGAACGAAAAGTCCAAGGAACAAAACGACCAAGGAACGAATCATCCAAGGAGTGAAACGTCACGGAACGAAACGTCCAAAACTGCACTGGGAACTAAATGTCTTGGGAATGAAAAGTCCAGTCACCATGTGAGAGTGATCAGTGTATGCACACTTGTGGCTGGGCTTACATTACATGTATGTGTGCAATGCCATACAGTGGGGTTCTCAGTATTAGATAGCCCATTTCAGTACAGGAACTCCTCGAGAGTTGAAGCGTCTGGCTTACATTGCATTGGTTAGGTGAGGCATGGAATATGCTAGCAGCATTATATGGGATCGCCATTTCATGATGCACTGTAGAGTCCAGTGCTGGATCTCGAATAAGCGTGATCGGACTACAAGTGTTACTGCGATACTACAGCAACTTCACCTCAAATCCCTTGAAGAATGCAGGTGGATCAGTCAACTTGTACTTGTACAAAATTCTGAACAAACATGTGATGGTTTCGATGAATCATGTGGATTTGGTTTTGTGTGATAGACCTGTCAGAGGACCTACTACCAATCAGAGACTCGAGAGATACCTCACTGTGCCTCAACTCAGTTTCAAAAACTCCAAGAATTATTACTGAGTGGAATTCATTACCAGACTCTATCACCTCGTATTGGCTTCGGTACCATCCTTCAGAAGCCAGCTGTCTGCTCACTCTGTTGTATCGTGCCCGTAGGCATGCACACTTCATTGCCGCAATATCCACCAGGAGTTTGGCAATTATCATCCAGGTCCAGATCCAGACAGTTTTGGTACATGACTACTTAAGTAGCCAAAGTTTTTTATCGCAAAATTTTAGTATGTACTACCACCATCACCACTACCACCTTTGGTTTTTTGTTTAACCGATCTACTTTTTTGAAGTTACTCCAGGTTTGGCCAGTCCCAAGAAGTTCAGTATTGAGGATTATTGTTAGAGCAGAATTTTTGTCGGGTGGAATTCCGTTCCTGATGCCCAGCCAACAAAGTCAGAGCACTGAAGGAACAATTTTAGTGCATATAATACATGTCTGCGCCGGCGGTTTATACTTTTATCTACCTGCATTGTACTTTTTAATACTTTTTCAGAGATGGAAGAAGAACCTTGTAGCAGTTCATCAGGTGACCAAAAGTCGGAGCGCATGGATCGCCTGAGAATGCTCCACCTGCGTAGGGTATGTTTTAAACACTTTTTGTTAGTTCCACTTCAGTGTTTATTAGTCTGACAAAATAGCATATCACACTGTGTTACTGTAGGTTGTGTAGAGTGATTAACCAATTGTATCTTTGTTTTGTAAGGATTGCAATTTTGCACCATTTTGTAAAATTGTGTAGCATTGTTTGAAAAGTGCCAAAAATGGGTTTTGGTCCCTAATTTATTTTAGTGACACTTAGAGAAAAAAAATGGAAAAGCATTAGTTCAGCGCCAGTAAAACTACATCGTCTTTCAAAGTTGTGAGAATATCGTTTGAAACATGGATGAGAAAATTGGTTGGACAAAACAGAATACAAACAACGGTCATTTTCAGTTTCACAGAGATGACCATATTCAAGTGGCACTTAAACGAATTGAATTGAATTGAATTAAGTGGTTAAAATTAATCTTAGTATGGGTATGTATTGCACAGAATGAGGCACGTAAACTGAACCACCAGGAGGTAGTTGAAGAAGATCATCGCAAGAAGTTGCCAAGCAACTGGGATGCAAAACAACGACAAGTGGAGTGGGAGGAAGAGCAAGAGAAGTTGAAGAAGGTTAGTATTGAAACTTGCTGAGATAAAGTTACATGACTTCAGTGGTCACTTGTATAGGCTGTGCATTCAAAATGGTTGCAAATACAGGATGCAATTAATTAATCAGTCAATCAATCCGGTGCAATTTTTAGTACAAAATGCATAATGGCAAATTGACAATACTGTTGTTAATGCAAAGTGATAGCTACAAATGTTGTAGCATGCATCTCTAATCACATGGGCTTCCAATTTACTTATTAGCTAAAACAAGTCACCTGAAAGTGACATCACTGCATGTAAAAACATGACAGCTAATGGTTAGTAAATGGTTTACCAGTCAGTACTTTTGGTTACCGGTAATAGACTTAAATGAATGCAGTATTAACCCATATTAATGCTATATTAACCCATATCAACCACTATTTTTAATTTTTTTATTTTATGAAACAGTTAATTTTCTAACCATGTAACTGTTATTTGAAGGTTACTGTTACTGTCTTTAATGCAAGCAAAATGCTGTTCTGTGAGCAGAAGATTGGATTGTAATGCAGTTGTCTTATTGGCTATTTCACTATCTGTTTGTTTCTCAGATATTCTGTCAGTGGTATTGTTCGTGTTATTTTCATTTTGTACTATCCAGTATCCACAGATACATGGTTTATGGTAAAAGTCACATTGCAAGTGCTAGGACACAGAACAGGTGAAGTTTATGCCTCTGTAGGTCAAGATGGGTTGTTACCTGTTCCAATTAGATCATGTTTTTACCTCAGTTCGTTTGTCTGTCTGGCCGTAGGATTACCGAAAAAGTTGCAGATGATTTTTCTGGAATGTTTTGCAATGCATCGGCTTTGGACCGAGAAATTGTTGCTTAGATTTTGGTGTGATCTTTATGCTGAACCAGGAATTTTTAACATTGTGAAGGTTCCGTGCATGTATTAACTGTATTTTACACGAAATCGTGCCATTATTAGGCATGTATGGCAATGATGAAAGTAACTATTGGAAATCCAAATGCAGGATTTCCTTTGCCGGGCTGTTTGTGGTGGTCCGTTAGCATGGAACAGTCTGCCACCAGAAATTAAGACAACATCACTGACACTCAGACAGCTCTCTGGCCGGCTGAAAACTGAAATGTTTTTACGTAGCTACTACTGTTTCCAAAGATGTTCAACCCTTCAACATTGACATTCACTCGGCTTGGCACTGTGCTGCAGATCGTCAGCAGTGGCATGATCTTATCGACACCGCTATGCTCAGTAGGAGTACGCCATCAAGGAGGAGGGGACACAATAACCTCATCGCAGCCGTCATAATATTTATAATAAGACTGGGTGAAAAATAAATTCTGTAACTGAACTGAACTGAAGTTTATCATGCGCTGGTTTTGTACAGGAATGTGCTGAGAAGGGTGAGGACTACAACATTGTGAAGCTACGTGATGTTGGTGCTGATGAAACTGAAAGACGTGAACGCAAACGGAAGAAGAAAAATCCCGACCAGGGATTTGCAGGTATGTAGAATCATCGTCATCATCATCATTAGCCATGGGTTCAATGCCCGTGGTTGTCTGACGCCTTCTTCACCATATTCTGCCAGTTACTTCGGTCCAGTGCTGAGACTGAGTGGCTCATTTCTTGCAATATCATCTATGCATTCCTTGTATGTGCATCCTCTCTTATTACTCCCATCCATGATTGCAAAGACCAGTGTCTTTAATTTCCTCTCATCAGACATATGCAATACATGCCCGAAGAGCTGTAATTTCTTGCCAGTTACATTTTGCAGTAAATTTTGATCACAGCACTTGCCAATTTTCAATGCAGAATCACACCTGAGCCATTGTAGTTGAAGATAATATGTTCTGCTATCAGCTTTCTGTATAACAAGTAGGTATGTCATAGAGAAACTACGTAATGGTCTGTATTACTTGGAAGTAACGTTATGCATAAGAATGCCCAAAGAAGTATTTGAGTTTGACAGTTTGGCTTTGTTGCAAGCTTGGGCTGTACTAGTACTAAGAGGGGTATCTGGTATTTAATGAAGCAACCAAGGCCATCACTGCCTTGCAATCCGCTTGTGGGTTGACATATTGAGTATTGAGTACTGGTAATGGTTAAGACCATTACTGTTGAATAAGTGGCGAATTCTGTGCTGTTGTACGGTAGGTAGGTCCTGTTACTGGCATTGTTGACATATTGACATAGTTCTTTAAAGGTGCTGGCAGATAATGGAGCCAGCCGTCCGGCCAACTATGTGTGCTAGCTTAATTTGGTTTAACCATTGCAGCCTCAAAGGGCATGAGCTCTCCCATGGAGTTGCCATCTTTGTCAATCTTTATCTCCGCCAAGTGAACAGAGTGAATGGCGAAGATACTGTTTTCATTCTATGTTTGTCTGTCTGTATGTCTGTGCGCATTGGTTGTTAAATGCTAACAGCTCCAAAACGGTTAAAGCTACGGACTTCAAATTTGATGTGCACATTCCCAAGCACAGTCCAGACATGACCCCTAAAATTTTTTGAAAAGGTCGACACCAGGGTGAAGGAACCCCCTAAATTTTTCGTTGATAAATGCTAAGAGCTCGAAAATGGTGACAGCTGCAGACTTCAAATTTGACTCGCATTTTCCCAGGGACAGTTCGACACCATTATTGCGTTTAAACTATTTTTCTGTTGTATTTGGCCCATGTTATGGCCTCAGCTCAGAGTGTCTGTTTAACTGCAGGCACATGCCGGTAAGTTAAGGTAAGGTAAAGAATACTGTTCTGTAAAAATTCTCAGGGAGGTGAGGTGACGAGTGCTGTTATGTGTCAAGCGGGACGTTAAACTCTACTCACTCACTCACTCAGAATCACTCTGGTCTTTTTCTTTGTTGTTTGCAGATTATGAGCAGGCGTCATTCCGTCAGTACCAGAGATTGACGAAGCAACACAAGCCTGACATGGAGGAATACAGCCGAGAGAAGCAGAAACTGTATGTAGCATTTCATTGCCGTAATTATCAAGCAAGCACACTGACAAATATCCCATTATTGTGATGTAGTGTGTTGATTTTGAAATTTTGTGTTCCAATCAAGGCATCTTTGTTATATCGACAACGTGTAATGATGGTGTCAAATTCCGCATGGTCATCCCTCCATGGGAAAGCAAAATGAGTGCTAGCGGTGGTTACAGCTACCACTAGGGAAGAAATGAGTTCTGGATAACAGTAGCTGTTACCAGGACTGTTGGCATACTGACCTAGTTGGTTGAAGGCAATGGCTCTTAACAAAGCCGGCCATCTGGCCAACTTTTTGATGTATCCTAGCTTAACTGGGTTTAATCCTCACTAGCTCAAAGTGCCTGACAGGAATGAGCTTCCATGCAACAGGTGTAGGTCTGTGCAAAATCTTATTCTTCTATTCAGTTGCTACCTACTTCTCAGTTCTTTTCATGCATGTCGTCATCAGCGTGAAGCCTTGATGCGACATATACAAATATTATGTGTGTAACTCAGCATTTATGTGCATCAAAATATGCGTATAAAAATTCATAGTGAACGTGTGGGCATACGAGCTGTCAGAAGCTGTTTACATGTTGATTTTGCAATCAAAATCATTCCTTGTGTTATTAGTTGGTTTTGTTGTTCATTTGTGTCGCAATGTGATCTGTTATTATGTCATACTTGGAACGTACTGCGGTCTCATCTCAAGTACAGAAGAAACATTAGTCAAGAACAGCTCAAATCATGCCTTAAGACCTGGCTGTTTGTGCAAGCCTGCTCATAGGAGGCACCTATGAGAACTTCGTTTAAGCCGTTAAGCGGCACTTTACAAATGCTATTGATTGATATTAATGCCCGAAAATACTGTTGCACTGGATTACTGTGAGAATAGCATTGCTGTAATAGTGTTTGTATTAGGATGTAAGTACGGTGAAATTATTTGTTTTGTGCTGTCTCTGTAGTGGAGACGAGGCATTTTATCCAACTTCAGATACTCTTGGTGTCGGTGAACACAAAGATTCGGAAGAAGGCATTAATCGCATGGTTGGAGACCTCGAAAAGCAGTATGTATTGTAATGTATACACGAATTTACATCTGTAAATTCGCTATTTAGCCATAATATATTTATTCTATTATTTACTGTATTATGTCAGTGGTAAATGTAACGTTTTTTGCTGATTTTTGCCAACTGTCAAAATATGTTGTAGGGTTAGAATGATACTGGTATTGGGTTATTGGATACTGGGCAATATTCACACATATAACTTGCTGATTCTGTTTGTTTTTGTATTATCTCTGCACAAATGATCTTCAGCCAGAAGACATTCCTGTTGCGTCGCTCATATCCGGCCTACTTGTGTGCCATTTGACATTTATGGTGATGCAATCCTAGAAATAATTTGATTATTTAAGCCATGTCAAACCTCTTTTATGTTGATGATGATGATGATGTAATGAAGACATTGCCCATCTCTGTTGTTTTCAAGCCACAAAAAGACTAGGACCTAGAATAGATATTATCAATCACAGTGGGGCTGCATTTGATTTATGATGGCAGAGTTTATACGGATACTCACTTTTTATGTGTTAGTTATTAACCGCTTAACAGTGGAATTAAGTTGTTAAAAACTCTCCCTAATAGTCAATCAGTTGATCAAAGTATACACAGGCTCCACCATATGTGAACTTATTAATACCATGTGTCGGCCTAGATGTACCTTAGGATAGACTGCTACAGAATGGTTCTCCAGACCAGTGTTTTCAGGATCCACGTTTTAGGGGTTAATCTTCTACAGTGTTTCAGACACTTGTTTTATAGCTAGCAATGGCATCATATGACCTGTAAATATTTCATTTTGTGCTGTTTATTGCAATGAGTCCCATATGAGTGTGGAAAATGGCTGTGTGCATATAAAGGTTAAAGGTCCTGTATAGTTGTTAATGGAACCCTGTCTCACAGCTACAGGGTGTCACTTTGTGTCACCTACCACCTGACACAAGTGAACACACCCCAGCCACACAGGCTGGTACTTGGTTTACCTACCCCAGAGGAATAGAAGGCTGAGTTGACCTAGGTGACTGGTTACATACCGAAATGGTTTACCCGCCCACAAATGGTCACCAATCCAAGTGCACAGCCGTGAGTCAAACTCACAACCTGTTGATCACGAGCCTAATGCCATAACCACTATACCACCCAGCCACCTAAAAGCCAGTTTTGTCTTACTGGCTACTTCTGTATCAGTTGTAAGGTATGCTTCATTTACAATGGTAAGATCTTGGGGCTGCGTAACATATGAATTCTTTGCAGTATTCACACTTTGTGATCGTAATCGTTTTTTAGAATATCGAAGCGAGCAAAGTACAGTCGTCGCCGGCCGTATGATGAAGACGCCGACATTGACTACATAAACGAGAGAAACATGAAGTTCAACAAGAAGTTGGAACGTTTCTATGGCAAATACACCGCGGAAATTAAGCAGAACTTGGAGCGTGGTACGGCGATCTGAGCGTAATTGACAGCGGCAGTTCAAGCTGGATGACATGATATGTGTAGTATAAATGCACACAACATATAGAGATTTGTGCATTGCGTGTTCTTGTGTGAATGTCACTGTATAGTTCTGTTGCCTTTTGGCATCAGCAGCAATAGCAGTGTTGTTACATTTATTGCACGACACATATATGTCTTACTTCATCGAAATCTATTATTTTTCTAAGTTGGATGGTAGTACCGTGAATATGTTATATATTATGATTGCTGCTGCAGCTACTACTACTACTACTACTACTACCAGGGATGTCTATCCCTATCTTCCGATGGTGCTCACCATTCACAATTTTGAGGGGAATTTTTACTGAAGGCTTAGGCTTAATAGTGCCTATTAAACTTTAAATATTGTAAAAATGAGAGTTTTTATTCACAGATATCACGGTTAATGACAACTACAATATGTCACCTGATTTATACTGTCTGTTATGCAACATTATTACGCTTGTAACATGCACTAGTGGCACAGTGCCACAGGGGAGGCAAAGCCTTTTAACTTAAAGGTTAAAAGGTCTCAACATTTATATACCGCCATTTACAGGGACACCCTGGCCAGCAACAGTTTATAATTCAAAGTGGCGTACTGACCAGCAGTGACACAGGTAGCGCAGCGCAAGTAGCGGCAGCCCATTGCCCGAATGAACGGAGTTTGGACCCCGCAGTCTGCAGCCAGATAGACCCACCTATGCCCCAGCCAGTCGCACTTCACTGCCACATTCTTCCACGGACTTATTTTAGTCTATCATTTCCACTTTTAAACTCTTCATTTTTCTACCAGTAGCCTAACCACAATTTCTGATTGGGGCTTGAAAAATAAACTGAAGCAAGTGAGAAATTTTTCCCTCAAAGTAATTGGGGACAGTGGCTCTGCCTCTTGGGTGTGTCACTACCTTTTATTGTTGCTCTATGGATGGTTTAATGTTTACAACATGCCTGCACGAAAGCTTTTTGGATAAAGTATACTATAAGCTTAACTCCCAGAATTTATGTCGGCTGGAACTAAACCGCAGCCCCTTCTTGGTTAGCTTACAGGCCCCTTAGCAGTGGCGTAAATCCAGCTGGGGTCCAAGGGTCAGGACCCCACCAACTTTTTCCCCTGCCTTGGTCCACATATTGGTTGACCCGGGCTCAGTGTTCACAATTATTAGAAATTGTTACATACAGAGACCATCTAAAGTGCAGAAATTGCCTAAAAACAATTTCCATCGGGGCTATGCCCTGGACCCCACTGGGGGAGCTTACAGCGCCCCCAGACCTTCTAGCTTTTTGCATTTTACATTACAGATTTACATTTTACATTAGCTGCTGCAAAGAAAGCCACTAAGGCAGAGGGCCGTACATCAAGAAACAAGACAGGGAGGGGCTGGTTGTCCCCCCATAACACCATCCTTCGGGCCTCAGGCTGTGGCCCTTCGGGCCTTGCACCCCACCAACATTTTAAACAGATTGACGCCTATGCCCCTTATCTGGTTGTATGGGGCTGCCTAATGGCAGGAAGTGGGAGAAGAGAAAGGGGAGAGGGAAGGGGTGATGCACCTTGTTTATTGGGGAACAGATGCCCTGAATACTACTGTTTTTTATTTAAACTGGTCCACTTTTCTTACTTACTCCATGTTATGCCGCTACTATTGGGCGCCTCCGATTCTGCCAACTGACAAGACATTGTGCATGTTACAAATTAGTATGTTATGTATGTTATGATGTTCTTGTTACCCAACCAGCAGTGTATAACCATTGAGAGGACGTGAATATTATATGATTACTGTATTTGATAAACTCCAGGCGAGTCATAAATTAACTTTTCAGAAAGGAAGGCATTTTTTTCTGAGTCGTGCATACATTATATACCGTACTGATGTTGAGGTGACTATTGAAAATTATTTCCCCGACGGAAATATTTCCAACTGAGGGGAAATAATTTTCAGTAGTCACCAATAATGTCTGTAACTATGTGTTTTGTTATACCTCAAACAGTCACAAAATCAGACGTAGCGTAAACAACTTCACAAGTAATAATGACGTCTTGTGCATTTCGTAAGGTCTGTCTATTACTTGGATATGCTCGAGTTAATTAAATATTATTTGGCGATAAAAGTGTCTTCGAATGCGGTTAGGAATGTTTATAAAATTAGGAATCTATCTATTTAATAAGAATTATTCCATATTTTGACGAGATATATGTATGAAGCGAAAAAGTGTGATTTGGATTTGTCAGTCGAGTGGTTCCAACTGTTTAGAAAAATCAAAACTAACATGCATAATTAATGAGGGCACTAGTGTCACGTGACGCGATTTCGTCATTTCGACCAATCGCATGCATGGATTTCGAGATGAGGTATAACAAAATGAGTTATAGTTTTCTGATGGTATAACTTGATTTTTAATCGGCTATTATTGTCATCTGCCTATTATGTAAATAATGTATATATTGATGACTGCATTTTTCAACCTTTTTAGTAAGGTGATGATTTCTAATCAGTTGTCACCTGTTCTAAGTTTTAGTGCAGTTATGATGTTACTGACATATTTATCAGTAATCAATAAATCTCAGTCTGAGGTAACATGTTTTCCTGTTCAGGTCACTATTAACTCCTGAATATAAACTACACCAGTGTGGTGGTTAGGGCGTCAGATGTGTGATCAACAGGTCGTGAGTTTGACTCCTGGCCGTGCACTGCTGGGTTAGTAATCAGATGGGTGACAGTCTGTGTGCAGGTAAACCATCTTGATATGTAATCTGTCACCTAGGTCAACTCAGCCTTCCATCCCTCCACGGTAGGTAAATCGAGTATCGGCCTCTGGCTGGGGTGTGTTCACTTGTGTCAGGTGGCAGGCAACATTGTGATCTCATATGACAAGTGACACCCCATATCTCTACTCTTCTTAACCTAACGTAACTTAACTAATGCTATGTAATGCAACTGCAGGCTTACATCATAGTCCAGTTTTTTTGTGGCAAAGTGTTAAGCTATACGACATTCCAAAACATAGATTTATTATTTTAATACGCTCATTAAATGACAAAACAAAGTGATCACACCAAGTACAAATACGGTACAAGCT
>Ga0056123_1000249_pt1 | contig 11114 bp, 9 predicted proteins | sample WorMetHEROISLAND_3_FD_71122 | JGI IMG/M metagenome (GOLD analysis project Ga0056123, IMG submission 71122) | Marine gutless worms symbiont microbial communities from Max Planck institute for Marine Microbiology, Germany - Olavius sp. 3 HERON ISLAND ...
TCTGGGAGAATAATCGAAATAACATGTCAAAAACAATTGACTGGCAGTTCACAACATCAGATGCCCGGATAAAGCTAAAGCGCCTTTATCCGAACTTGTAACTGTTACATGGTACTAGAAACTTCGTCAGAAAAAGAGCAATCGAGGTTTCATTTGGCAAAATTCGGGTTAAATATAGATAGTTATACAGAGATGCGCATCAAAAAGGGCAACCCCTTGGGTTGCCCTTTTTACAATTGATTTCCGTAAAATCGAAGCGCTGCCGCTAATACGATGGGTAAGAGATCTCTTTGTGAAGGGTCTGATCATCCAGACATGCTTCAATATCGACCTCAAAGAATTCCACCAAAGGCTGTAAAATCTCCGGGTTGTGGTCCCAAGTGGTACGGACTGCCTCAATCACGACGGCTGCCCCGCTGGGGCTCATTTTGCCAAGGGGCCTTCGGCACGGCCCCGACGGTAATCCCAACAACTGCATCAAGGTTTTCAAAGCCAGAGGATTGCGGGCCCGGCAGGTGACATCGCCAAATGGCGAAGCTTCCTGGGTCATGACCGTTACCAGGCCGAAAAGCGGCGCCAACGCATCACCCAATTTTTGAGCAGTGGCGTTGTCGCCGGCCAGATGTGCGCGAACCATATCGCCCACCGTTTTGGGGACAACGTTGGCCAATACAGATATGACACCGGAAGCCTTGATCTCTTTGTCGGCGATCATATCCAAAGTCAAGCCGTCATCTCCTGAAAGGATGGTGAATTTTTTACCACAGCATTGGCGGGTGCGGCGCATATTCTCCAGGTTGCCGGTGGCCTCCTTGACCACATTGACATTGGGGCATTGCTGATAACAGAGGGCCAGATCCTCGGGCAATAGTTGCGCGCCCGTTCGCCCCGGAATGACATAAGGAATAATCGTTGTGTCCGGAAACTCCTCAGCAATGGGAAGCACGTACTCTTTGCGAATCTCCTGAGAGCTGGGACCGTTATAGTAGGGATCCACCAATAACAGGGCGTCGGCATCGTCATCAACGGCCAGGCGCGATGCCGTCAAGGCTTCCGAAGTATTATTGCTGCCCGTTCCTGCAATGCATACACACTTGCTCCGGGTCATTTTGCTGACCGTGGCAACCACCTGGTTATGTTCTTGCCAGGAGAGAACCGGGCTCTCGCCGGTGGTTCCGACCGCCAAAATTCCGGTAATATCGTTCTCCAACTGAAAAGCGATCAGTTTTTCAAGGCCCTCAATATCGATGGCGTCGCTTTTAAAGGGGGTAATCAGTGCGGTATGGCAACCTGCAAACATGGTCTCCTCCAAGATTGATAGCGCCCCGCCAGCTTAGATTTTTAAAGTGCGTCAAAGGGGCATGCGTTTCGGATTAACTGGAATCTGAATACGAAAAGCATTAAACAACCAGGGCGGTGGCGTCAAGTAAAACCTAAAATGGCAGCATTAAAAAAAGGCGAAGGTGTTTTATGGGTCACCCCTGACTTTTTTGAAAACAATCCGAATGTCAGGAATAAAATTTTGGGGGATTGGACTTATTGAACACTATCCTTTAAGGTTTTACCTGCTTTAAACTTGACCGCGTTAGATGCAGCAATCATGATTTTTTGGCCAGTTTGAGGGTTGACACCCTGACGCGCGTTACGACGGGTGATGGAAAAGGCCCCAAAACCGGTGATGGTAACTTTGCCGTCTTTTTGGGCTTTTAGGCCCTCTGTAATGCCCTCGATGGTTGCATTCAGCGCGTCGGCCGCCTTGGCTTTGGAAAATCCGGTTTTGTCCGCAATGGTTTCGATCAGGTCAGTTTTTGTCATCATCGCTCCAATGGTATTTTGATTGTACGTCAATTGGTAAAAAGCCTGTTGCCTCTATCATTCTTTCTCTTAGCTGGGTCAAGAACATTGTTATTATGGTCATTTTTTGGCACACTGCAAGTTGTTGGCGATTGGTATAAGGCAGATCCAAAAAACAGACGTGATGTGGTATTTGAAATTTACCTGCCAACGCACCTCAAGCAAACCTTTTTTGGAATCTGTTTTCCGGCCAAGCATTGATCACTCCGGCCGGTCACGAGTACTTTTTGGCAACATTTTACTGTGGATTTTAAAATATTTTCGTAAATTCTCCAAAATCCGGAAAGCTCAGGCTTATTCAAAGGTTTTCAACCGTTGCACTTGTGGGTTGAATTCACGACAGATTACCACAGCAAGGCGTGAATAAAAGCTTGCCGGAACACCCCACCCCTTTTTTCGTGGGTCGCCTGGATCGAGACCTCAGGTGACCTTGCCGCCGTCGAGTCGGTCTTGCAGATCTTCGAGCTCGCTCCAGCGTCCTTCCGCGGCCAGCCTTGCCTGTTGCGGCCAAGTTATCGGATCGTGCATCTTAAAACGTTCACCCGCCGCATCAAGTACCGCTTTGAGCACCTCGGCCGTGGCATTGGCTACAGAGGTAAAAGTCAAGTAGCCAGCGTTGTGCAGTAGCTGTGAGATTTTCGGACCGACGCCTTCAATCTTGGTCAGATCATCGGGATCGGCAACGGTAGCGGCGGCGGGGGCTGCGCCGACGAGTTGCGACTTCAAACGGGCAATCTCAGCAGACCGGCTCTTTGCCTTTCCCTCTGCAGCCTCCAGCTCATTGCGCAGACGGCTGCGATCCGCTATCAGAGATTCTATTTCTTTTTCGTTGTCCCCCGCGGTGTCGCGCATCGTAACCAGCTCCGCCTCACAGCCATCCAGGCGTTTTCGCCACGATGCCTCGATCTCCTCCAGGGACGTACGGCACCCTGCCCCCCGAATCCACCATCCGAGCAAAAAGCCCACTAAAGCGGCGGCGAGCAAACACAGCAGCATCTGTATGATCAAGTAACCCATGACTTAGTTCTCCTCCAAAACGTCGAATTCAGTGCGTCGATTTCGGCTCCTCCCTTCGGAGGAGTTGTTGTCGGCAATCGGACGGGTTGAGCCGTACCCTGAGGTTTCAAACCGCAAAGCCGGCAATCCGGCGTCGACGAAATAAGCTTTGACCGCTTCGGCGCGCCGCCGACTGAGAGCCATGTTGCCGTCGAAATCACCCGTCGAGTCGGTGTGCCCCGCGATTACCACCCGCGCTTGGCTCCCCTCAAGCAGGGCCAATACGGAACCCAGAACCTCCCGTCCTGCGGCAGTTACGTTATCGCTTCCAGTTTCAAATTCAATGACTCTGTCGGCAAGTTCGGTATCCAGCTGAACCTGTAACTGCTCAAGCGGGTTCGACGCAGGGCGCACAGCGAGTCCGTCTCCCGAGACTTCCAACTCCGGGAATACCTCTTGCAGACGCCCTAATAGACGCTGCTTGCCCAGAGCACTCAGCAGTTCCCCGCTGACCTCCAGACGATCGCCGAAAAAGTCCAGTCCGAGATCGCCTTTCCGCCCTTGAAGCAGGTCGAGCATTTTTCCCAGCAGATCAAGATTCCAGTCCGGGGCCAAGGGGTCGACGTCGATGTTGTCGATAACGTTGTCGGCTCCCCATACCGAACGGGCTTGAGTCAACATTTCGCCGTGAGCCTGCCGGGTCACGCGTCCTTGCAGGGTCAGCACGCCCCCTTTTTTGGCCAAGCTGAGCGGGACGGATGACCCCGCGTGCGGATCCACGGTCAAACGGTCGTCGACTCTGTGCACTCCCCTTAGATCGGTGATTGACTCAAGAAGCCGCGTCTTTTCCGCTTCGGACGCGACCGTACCGGTAAGCCTCACATCGCGTCCAGAAACCGACACCATCGAGGCATCGTAACCGGTGTCGGTAGCTGTAGCCACCGAACGGTCGCGGATATCTTGTTGAATGCGCGGTGCGCCCCAGTAGAGACACAGCGCGAGGAGGACTACCAAAAAAAGCAGTCCCGGAAGAACTCTTTGTCCCATCTTTTCCCCTCCAAAGAAGCCAATGGAAATCAAGATTATATTTATTATTCTATCATAAAACCCTTTTGGAAATCAAATTGTATTTACGCCGCTACTGGCTGGAATCCATCTGGCCGGAGTTACGCCGGCACATCGTTACCGGCAACGACGAGGAAAGGCCGTTTTCGCGCGCTCCGCCACCGGGTTTCACAACCGAGTCGTCTTCATCAATTGATAAGGCTTGACAGGGGGCAAGAAACCGGTTGTCTTTGACAGGCGCTTTACGAGTGTTTACCCACCACTTCATGCAGCGGCCGGTTATAGGCGGACTGTTTCCGTTCCGTATCCATTCGCTCCATTAATTCATCCAAGGAAGTGTCGGCGGCGGTTTCGGTCAGGGGCAGCTGGTTGAGACCGTCCTGTTCCAACATATTGAGAACACGGTTGACGGTAATCCGATCCGGATCCTGGGCCGGGGCAAAGGTGGGCGCCAAATCGGCCTCCAACTTAGCCAACAAGCCGCCTCTGGTCAACTGATCAACAATCTCATGGGTAATAGTCACCGGGATTTTCAGATGGGTAGCAATCTCATCGGCGCACAGGGCGGGTTTACCCGCTTTGAAGCGTTCAATGATCAGGCGCATGATCTTTAGCGCCAATTGCCCCCGCAAACGTGGGCTGACCGGGTTTTGGGTCAGCAGGGTCTCATTGTTGGCGATGCGCTGCATGGAGCCGGCAATTTCGGCGCCCAGCAGCACAATCAGCCAGCTAAGCTGCAGCCAGATAAGAAAAAGCGGCAGAGCGGCAAAGCTGCCATATATAGCGTTGTACCTGGCAATTCCCACCTGAAAATGGATATAGCCCCACTGCACAATCTGAAAGATGGTGCCGGCAACGACACCGCCGGTCAGAGCCGGTATGAAGCGGACCCGGCCATTGGGCATCATTAGATAGATTACCATAAAGAGCAGCCACACCAACAGGTAGGGCAGCAGTTTCAGGCCGCCAAAAATCAATGGGGCAAATGTGCCAAGCAAGGCGATTTGATCGGTGATCCGAGTGATCCGGGTGGTGATAAAAATAGTGGCCGAGGAGGATAGCAGAAAAAGGATCGGCGCAATGAGCATCATCGCCAGGTAATCGGTGAATTTGCGCAGCCAGGTACGATCTTTGGGAAAGTCCCAGATGGTGTTAAAAGAGTGTTCAATATGACTGAGCACCTTCACCACCGACCAGAAAAGCACCACCACGCCGATACCGGCAATGAGGCCGCCTTGGGTGCTTTCCAGCATGGTTTTGGCAAAACCGATTACATGATTCACCACTTCGGCCTGGGCGGCGAAGCGCTCCAGAAGGTCTTTTTCCAGTTTTTCCTGAAAACCGAACCCTTTGGCAATCCCAAAGGCCATGGCCGCCACGGGAACGATGGAGAGCAGACAGTAAAAGGTGAGCGCCGATGCCTTTTGGGGACATTCGTCGCGCACAAATTTACTCAAGGCCATCATGATGGTGCGGCCCGTCTTGACAAGTAGCACCGTAAAGGCAGGTCGGGCGGTAAGATTGATCCGCCAAAGACCGTCCTTTAAAAAAGCCCCCTTGGCGCTCTTTTTTTCCCCTTTATCATTCATCGCGGCATCTGCTAAATAAATAGGTTGTTGCATCTATGTATGGGTGTTCTGATTCATAATGTAACTGTTATATCCGGTTTTTAGACGCACTTGAATTTTGGTGAGATGTCAGATAAATGTCAAGAAATTTGGCGGTACGTCCTTGAAAAGGGGCTCAAAGTCCATTAGATAAAAGAGATACAAAAACGATCAGTATGTTTCATATTCAATCAACCCCAAAAACGCTTGATGGAGGTGCCATGACCGTTGCCCCGTATTCCCAGGATTTTAACGAAGCCATACGCATCGGGCGTCCGCCCAATGTTCAACAGATTTTTCCCCACTCCAAGGCGCTGCTGGTCAGCGGTAAATATGTCGATCAGGTCATGTTGAAAAAAGGGGCGGCCATCGCCATGGCGGCCAACGGCCGTAATCAGTTTGTGATGAGGGGTGCGCTGTTGGCAGCCCAACGAGCCAACGCCGCGTTGATCGTGGAGATCGCCCGGTCGGAAAGCACCTACTGCGCCGTCAATCTCTGGAATATCGCCCGTTGGGTAGATTCCATTTGCAATGAACTGGCCATTACCATTCCCGTGGCGATTCATGCCGATCATTACGGAATCAAAAATCCGGAGGATATCGAACCGGCTAAAATCGAAATCCCAACTCTCTTTGACGCAGGGATTACCTCCATCGCCATTGATGCCTCACACATGCCCGATGATCAGAACCTTTTGGCCAATATGGAGCTGCGACACTATGTCCCCGATTGGGCCGGCTATGAAACCGAAATCGGTGAAATCAAAGGAACCCAGGGCCTTTCCACGACTGAAGAGGCGCTTTTTTTGGTACAAGGGTTAAATGCCCACGGGATCTTCCCCGACTGGATTGCCTTAAACAACGGCACCACCCACGGCATTGAAGCCACCGGCGCTGGGATTCAGGTCGATTTAACCAAAGAGATTCACGATGCGTTGGCACCGTATTATGTGTCCGGCGCTCAGCACGGTACTTCGGGTAATAACTCCGATCGGTTGCGCCGGATCGCATCTAACACTCGCACCACCAAAGCCAACGTGGCCACGGCCCTGCAAATGGTCTCATGGGGAGTCAAGGTGAACGATTACGGTAATGCGATTCTGGATGAATCGGGCGCCTTTGAAAAGGTAACAGGTGAGGGGGTCACCGAGGAAACCTGGGCAGCCATGAAAGCCCATGCCGCGGACAATGGCTGGACCGGCGGCAACTATAAAAAGCTCAATCTTCCCTTTGAAAACACCCTTTTGGGACAATCCCGCGACGTGAGGGAACGCATGGTCAAACGGGTGGAAGATTTTGCCTACAACATGATGGTGAATGTTTTGGGCTGCGGGGATACGGCGCCATTGGTGCTGGAAGCCATTTTGACCAACAGATCCCACGATCCCGGCGCCAAAGCGGAAACCATTGAACCAGCGGATGAGTGGACCGAGGCGAAGATTCGGGAGAAGGCTTCTCTCATATGCTCGGATAAGGGGCCGGAAGGGGATTTCGACGACTGACGGCATCGTAAAAAGACCATCTACGGCGTTGTTGAGCTTTTTACTTTGCCATACAGGAAAAAAATTGCCGGATGTGGTGTGGACGAAAGATCCATCGCCTCCGAAACGTTTGCGCCTCGGAGTAAAAACCGGGTTATTTTTCTCAAAGCTTCTGCTTAACACTCATGATTTTATCTTCCATGGTTTGGACCCGGTCTGTGCGGGTGCCGAATTTCAATGTTGTGGAAACCCGGGGTGCGCCCATGGCATGGATCTTCTCGTGGCACTGTTGGATCGCTTTGAAAACAACACTCCATTCACCCTCAATATTGGTGCCGTAAGCGTGAAGCTCAATTTTGAGCCCTGCCGCCGTCAAAATGCGCTCGCATTCGGAGATGTATTTGGATACGGAAACACCCACGCCTAAAGGGATGAGGCAAAGGTCGGCAATCACATGCATCAATTTATCCTTTCAGTGTCGATAATCTTGTGAAAAGTCCGACTTTTGCATTTTTTCTGCTGTAACCTATTGAAATTATTAATAGCGATTTGGCCATTGTCGACTTTTCACGAGTTCATCAATTGTTAAAATTCCAATTGAATCTTACGCTATTTTTGCTCTTTTGCAAAGCGGCCTCCTTTGACAAGAGCGTTGGTAAAGACAGCGATTTTTAAACCCGAATTTTGCATAAAATTTTACCGGAAAGTTGTTTATATTTGATATTTCAGCTTGTTGCCATATATTTACGGTTATTTCGTAAACACCATTTCGGTGTTTTGACATTGATAACAGTTTGGTAACATTTCATCCGGACGGACGATCCCGGGCTGCGTCCATTGGCTGTGTTATCAAGGGCTCGCAGTATTAGAATACAGCTTCGCCCTTGCTGCCTTGCCAATGAACCCATCCGTGGCGTGCAAAATCCGGGTTAAGTGGCCTTCATCGCGGAAAAGCTTCTCAAGCCCTACCTGCTAAAACATTTCGTTTGCTTGACAAAGCCTGACATCAATCCTATCTGATTGGTATGATTAACTTTGAGACACCCTTTTGGGCCACTGAAAAATGTTGCCCCGGTCATTGGTTTAACGGAAAGGTTTGTCATGGAAATTGAGAAGAAGAACGATCACTTGTTGGAGAGTTCGATAGCGGCGGTGGAGCTGCGTGAGTGGATAGCGTCGCTGGACTATGTCATCAACCGCGGAGATGATAAATGGGTTAACCAATTACTGACGGCCCTCAAGCAGCGGGCACAGCAACGAGGCGTTGAGATCCCGTTTAGCGCCAATACCCCCTATGTCAATACCATTTCCAAAGAGGACCAACCGGTCTATCCGGGTCAAAGAGAGATTGAGCGGCGAACCAAGAGCATGATTCGGTGGAATGCAATGGCCATGGTGGTTCGGGCCAATCGAGTAGAAAACGGCATTGGCGGCCATATCTCCACCTATGCCTCCATTGCCACCCTCTATGAGGTAGGATTTAACCATTTTTTCAGAGGCCCGGAAGCAGTGGAAGGAGGCGACTTTATCTACTTTCAGGGACATGCGGCGCCCGGCAACTATGCCCGCGCGTTTTTGGAAGGGCGTCTGACGGTGGAAGATCTGAAGAATTTTCGCCATGAAGTGCATCCGGGTGGAGGGTTGCCATCCTACCCCCATCCGTGGTTGAAACCCGATTTCTGGCAATTTGCGACCGTATCCATGGGACTCGGCCCGATTATGGCCATCTACCAGGCCCGGTTTCAACGCTACTTGGAGGATCGGGGTATCGTCCGACCGAGTGATCGCAAAATTTGGTGTTTCATGGGGGACGGTGAGTCCGATGAACCGGAATCCTTGGGTGCCATTTCACTGGCCTCGCGGGAGAAGCTGGATAACCTGATTTTTGTGATCAATTGCAACCTGCAACGCCTGGACGGTCCCGTCCGGGGGAACGGTAATATTATTCAAGAGCTTGAGACGGTTTTTCGCGGGGCCGGGTGGAACGTTATAAAAGTAATCTGGGGCGGCGATTGGGATGATCTGTTGGCCCGGGACACCGACGGGCTTTTGGTCAAACGGATGGGTGAGAATGTCGATGGCGAGAGACAAAAGTACGCGGTGAAAGGCGGCCAATATCTCCGGGAACATTTTTTCGGCAAATACCCCCGGTTGTTAAAACGGGTGGCGCATCTTTCCGATGAGGAACTTTTACGCCTGCGTATTGGCGGCCATGATCCTGAAAAAGTCTATGCCGCCTATCAGAAAGCGACCCAACATAAAGGAGCGCCAACGGTCATTTTAGCCCGCACCATCAAAGGCTACGGCTTGGGCGAGGCCGGCGAGGGCAAGAATATCACCCATCAGCAAAAGAAGATGAATGAAAAGGAACTCAAGGACTTTCGCACCCGCTTTGATATCCCTATCTCCGATGAGGAGATCGATACGGTGCCGTTCTACAAACCTGAAAATGAGAGTGACGAGATCAAATACCTCAAATCCCGGCGCGAAGCGTTAGGCGGTTTTCTGCCCTCCCGTCGAGTGTTGGCCGATCCGATCCAAATGCCGCCTGATTCACTGTTTGAGGAATTTTATTCCGGGTTTAAAGAGCGCGGTGCAACCACCACCATGGTGTTTGTCCGGATGCTTTCCAAAATGCTACGGGATAAGTATATTGGCAAATTGATCGTTCCCATTATTCCCGATGAGTCGCGGACGTTTGGCATGGAAGCGCTGTTTCGGCAGGTGGGTATCTACTCCCATATCGGACAGTTATACGAGCCGGTGGATCGGGATAATTTGTTGTACTACCGTGAAGCCAAGGACGGCCAGATATTTGAAGAGGGTATTACCGAGGCGGGATCCATGTCGACGTTTATTGCCGCGGGAACCAGCCACGCCAATCTCGGGGTCAATATGATACCGTTTTTTGTTTACTACTCCATGTTCGGTCTGCAACGAATCGGAGATCTGGTATGGGCCGCCGGCGATATGCGCTCCCGTGGATTTTTAATCGGCGCCACATCCGGCAGGACAACGTTGGCGGGTGAAGGGCTGCAGCATCAAGACGGTAACAGCCACCTTTTTGCATATCCCTATCCTGCTCTAAAGGCGTACGATCCGGCCTTTGCCTATGAGCTGGCCGTGATTGTCCGTGACGGTCTGGACAGAATGTTCGTCAAACAAGAAGACCTCATTTACTATCTGACCGTTACCAATGAGGACTACATTCAGCCCGCCATGCCGGAAGGCGTTGAGGAGGGAATTAAAAAAGGCCTTTACCTTTTCAAAAAGGGGTCCCGGAAAAAAGGGCCGGCCAAGGTTTATTTGCTGGGCAGTGGAGCGATTTTACTAAAGGCTCTGGAAGCTGCCGAACTGCTTGAACAAACATATGACATTGAGGCGGATGTATACAGCGCAACCAGTTACAAAGAGTTACATTCGGATGCCCTTCAAGCGGAACGTTGGAACATGCTGCATCCCGGTCAGACGCCGCGTAAAAATTATATCGAAACGCTTCTGTCAGGGGTTGACGGGGTCTTTGTGGCAGCCACGGATTATGTGAAGGCGCTTCCTGAAACCATCTCCAAATGGTTGCCGGGCCCGCTCATTTCTCTGGGAACAGACGGGTTTGGGCGAAGCGATGGGCGGCGCCATCTGCGAGATTTTTTTGAATTGGATGCGCGTTACATCACGTTAGCGGCGCTTTACGGACTCGCTGGAAAAGGTGACGTTGACAGGGCGGTTGTGGAGCAGGCCATCCGGGATCTGGAGCTTGATCCGGAAAAGATGAATCCGTTGCTTAGCTGACCTTCACCTTTCGATATCGTCATAAAAGTATTCAACCCGAACTTAAAGGACGACCATTATGGCCACAGACTTGGTACTGCCCGAATTGGGTGAAAATATTCAAACGGGCGTTGTTGCGAAAATTCTGGTGGATGTTGGCGATCATGTGGAGACTGATCAGCCGCTGATCGAAATTGAAACCGACAAGGCTGTTGTTGAGGTGCCATCTACGCTGACAGGGGTTGTGACCGCCATTTTTGTGGAAACCGGTGATGCGATCGAAATCGGCCAGAAAATCATCGCCATAGAAGATGACTCGAAAGCCGCGGCAATTGCCCCGGAA
>Ga0056123_1000251_pt1 | contig 11064 bp, 12 predicted proteins | sample WorMetHEROISLAND_3_FD_71122 | JGI IMG/M metagenome (GOLD analysis project Ga0056123, IMG submission 71122) | Marine gutless worms symbiont microbial communities from Max Planck institute for Marine Microbiology, Germany - Olavius sp. 3 HERON ISLAND ...
TGCTTATCCAAATCCGTTTAACCCGAGTACTACGCTTAGGTATGCTTTACCAGCGGTAGAGAATAACTATACTACAACAGTACAGATCTATGATTTGACTGGTAAGTTAGTTAAGACTTTATTGAGTGAACAGCAATCAGCTGGTTGGCATAGTGTAGTCTGGCATGGAACAGACCAATTTGGAAGCCGAGTACCAGCGGGTGTATATTTGAGTAAAGTCAGTTTTGGTAGTGAGACAAAGACAATTAAGGTGATGTTATTGAAGTAAGATTTATTCTACAAGTAGGTAGTCAGTGCATACAGGGGCTGCTACAAGCGTAGCAGCCCTTTTTTTAATGATTTCGGTATTCTAAATCTGTTTAAGAATTTCTAATAAGTAAGTCCAAAATTTTTGTACTGAACTGATTTGCACTTTTTCATCTGGCGAATGTGGACCAGTGATATTTGGTCCAAACGAAACCATATCCATATTTGGATAATTCTTACCGATAATTCCACATTCCAAGCCACCATGTGTGGCAGTAACTTTAACTTTTTTATCAAATAGATCGGTGTAAATCTTGCTCACCAATCTTACAATGTTTGATTTTGGTTTAGGAATCCATCCCGGATATTCACCAGAAAATTGTACTTTCATTTCGGCTAAAGTAAATACGCTTTTAATTGATTGAGCAAAATCCATTTTTTCGCTGTCGATTGAACTACGTGTGAGACAATGAATAGCAAATTTCCCATCTTTTAAAATAACACGCGCAAAATTATTTGAAGTTTGAGTTAATCCTTCCATATCGGCACTCATTCTGTAAACACCATTAGGGCAAGCATATACGGCATTCAAAAACTTATTTTGAAGTTCTTTGCTCGTTGTATTTTTGGTACTATTAATTTTTTCTACACCCAATTGTAAATCCGGATCAGTTACTGAAAATTCATGTTTCAAGATTGTTGCTATTTCGGTGATAAAAGATTTAAAGGATGATTCAAACTTACTTGGTATTACTATTTCCGCAATTGATTCACGCGGAATGGCATTGCGCAAACTGCCGCCATCAATCGTGGCAATGTGCAAATCAAATTGGTTGGTGGCATGGTATAATATTCGGTTCATTAATTTATTGGCGTTCGCTCGTCCTAAATGAATTTGTATTCCTGAATGGCCACCGGTAAGTCCTTTTAAAATTATTTTATACCCAATATAATTTTCATCGACTGGTACTAATTTGTAAGTACCAGCAATTGAAATATCTACTCCACCCGCGCAACCGATTGTTATTTCATCATCATCTTCTGAGTCAAGATTGAGTAGAATCGAACCTGATAAGAAATCAGGTTTTAGCGCTTGGGCACCTGTCAGTCCTGTTTCTTCATCTACGGTGAACAATGCCTCGATTTGAGGATGAGGAATATTTTTAGATTCCAAAATAGCCATGGCAGCTGCCACACCGATTCCATTATCAGCGCCAAGTGTAGTTCCCTTAGCTTTGATCCAATCACCATCGATATACATGTCAATACCATCTTGCTCAAAATTGTGATTTACATCGGCATTTTTTTGTGGCACCATGTCCATGTGTCCCTGTAAAACCACAGTAGGGCGTTTTTCCTTTCCTGGTGTGGCTGGCTTTTTGATAAGAACGTTTCCAGCTTCATCTACAATTGTCTCAAGTTTCAGTTTGTTACCAAATGTTTTTAAATAATTAATAATTTTTGATTCCTTTTTCGATGGTCTTGGAATAGAATTGATATTTGCAAAATTTTCCCACAATTCTGTAGGATTTAATTCTTTTATGGACTTCATAATTTTAATTCAATTTAATTTCAGAAATTTATTATCAAAATTAGTTAATAAATACATGCATCACAAAATAATACGCCATTATAATTGAAAGAATTAATCTTAAAAAAATGCTTGATAAAAAACCGATAAACGATCCAATCGCCGGTTTTAAAGATTGTTTCGCGGGTTTACCATTAATCATTTCACCCACGAATGCACCAATGATTGGTCCAAGGATTATTCCAAAAGGTGGAAATACAAATAATCCTAATATTAATCCTGCTGCGGAACCCCAAACTCCCTTTTTTGAGCCATTAAACTTTTTTGTTGCATAAATCGGCAGTACGTTATCTATTATTGCTGAAAGGATTGCTAAAACACCAAATATTAGTAAAAATCCTACAGAAAAGGGATGCTTAGATGATAATTGCACAATTAACAAACCGCCATAGGCGATTGGTGGGCCAGGCAAAATTGGAACAATTGAACCTATAATTCCAATTATTATAAATAAAATTCCAACCGATATCAAAAATATGTCCAAAATTATTTCCTAACTAATCGTTTAGTTTATTTAATTTATCTTTAATTGAGTTTTATCCGCAATGATTCAATCTACGAAGTTGGATAGAAAATATTTAGTATAAATAGATTTTAATTATTTTTATATTTTAGATTGGTTTATAAATAAAAATGGCAGAATTATTAAAAAATATCGTTGTTGCAACCATAGATTTATGGACATCGATGGCACCCTATCTTTTATTGGGCATGTTTATTGCGGGTGTACTGCATGTGTTTTTAGGCACTAATCTGATTACTAAGCATTTTGGGAAAAATAATTTAATTACAATAATCAAGGCATCTCTATTTGGCATTCCATTACCGATCTGTTCGTGTGGTGTAATTCCAGTTGCAGCATCTTTACAAAAAGAAGGAGCAAGTAAGAGTTCAACGTTAAGTTTTCTTGTATCTACACCAACCACTGGAGTCGATTCAATTTTGGCATCTTATTCTCTGTTGGGACCGCTTTTTGCGATATTCAGACCAATCGCGGCATTTGTGTCAGGTGTGACAATTGGATTGCTAAACTTTTTATTTAATCGTGAGCCGGAACAAAAATTTGTAAAACGACATCACCACAAGGTAAACCGTGAGTTTAATTTTAAAGAAAAATTCCAGAAAGTTTTTAAGTATGGTTTTGTTGAATTGGCGGAAGATATTGGCAAATGGTTAATAATTGGAGTGGTAATTGGTGGTTTTTTGACCGCCATCATTCCAAAAGAAATGGTTGAAAAATTTCTTCCTTATCCATGGATGCATTTTCTAATTATGTTGATAATAGCACTACCACTATATGTATGTGCTACCGGTTCAATACCAATCGCAGCAGCGTTATTGCAAATGGGATTTTCCCCCGGAGCTGCTCTTGTATTTTTGATTGCTGGGCCGGCAACAAATACGGTTACTTTATCATTTGTGCATTCTAAACTTGGAAAAAAATCGTTTTATTTGTATATCATTTCAATAGTCGTGATTGCAGTGTTGGCAGGATTATTATTCAATTTTATATTTGCTTTGATGGGAAGTGAGACTAACATTATATCACCACATGGTGAGCATGTATCGCATACTTTAAGAATCGTCAGCGGAATTATTTTGGTAATCATTATTATTGCTGCACTGGTTAATTTCGAAAAGGATGAAGTAAATATGAAATATAAATTTGTCGTTAAAGATATGACCTGCAAACATTGCAAAATGAAATTAGAAAAAGCAATTAATTCTTTGGAAGGTGTGTCAAAAATATCGACTAATCTTGATAAAAATATTGTTGGTGTAGATGGAACAATCGAACGAGAAAAGGTAGCAGATGCAATCCGCAATAGCGGTTATACACCTTTGGATAAAGCTTAGTGAGCATAAATTATGAAAAAAAATCAAAATCCAAAAAGTAACCCAAGCCACTCTTTTACGAAACAATTGTTAACGGATCTCCGCGCATTGGAATTTATGTTAAATAATAACATTATTGAATCAGATATTCGAAGAATCGGGGCAGAACAGGAAGTATTTCTTGTTGAGAATAATTGGTCTCCAGCAATGTTAGGTGATACGATTATCAAACTGACTAATGATCTGCACTATACTTCGGAATTGGGCAAATTTAATTTAGAGATGAATCTTGATCCACATATTTTCGAAAATGATTGTTTAAGTCAGATGGAGGTACAATTAAATAAATTAATTAAAAAATTAAATCAGATTGCCGGTAAACACGATGCAAAAGTTTTGTTGACCGGTATTTTACCGACTTTAAGGAAAAGTCATATTGATGTAAAAAATATGACACCAAATCCACGTTACAAAGAATTAGATTTAGCTATGCAACAATTACGTGGCGGGAAACCCATAAATTTTAGAATTCATGGATTGGAGGAATTACATATTCAGCACGAAAGTATAATGGTTGAGGCGTGCAATACAAGTTTTCAAGTTCATTTTCAAGTGAGCCCGAGTAATTTTGCACATTGGTACAATATTGCGCAAACCGCAGCGGCGCCAATATTAGCAGCGGCAGTAAATTCACCGTTATTATTTGGTAAAACACTCTGGAATGAAACTAGGATTGCCTTATTTCAGCAAGCAGTTGATACACATGTTCCAGGTGTGCATCACCGCCATATTCCATCACGGGTGCGCTTTGGTGATAAATGGATTGAAAATTCTGTTACTGAAATATTTCAAGAAGATGTAGCTCGCTATCCGATGCTTTTAGAACAAAAATTTGATGAAGATCCATTCGAAAAAATTAAAGCAGGTGAAGCGCCCAATTTACAGGCCTTGCAATTACACAACGGTACAGTATACCGATGGAATCGGGCTTGTTATGGTATTTCTAGTGGTCGTCCGCACCTACGTATTGAAAATCGTGTTTTACCGTCTGGACCATCTGTGGTTGATGAAATTGCTAATGCTACTTTTTGGTTTGGTGTGATGAAAGGAATGGCAGAGAAATATTCTGACATTAGTAAAGTAATGGCTTTTGATGATGTAAGATCTAATTTCAATTCCGCAACACGTTTAGGATTAAACGCCCAATTTTTATGGACTGATAAGAAAATGCATCCAGCTGACCAATTAATTCTAAATGATTTGCTACCATTGGCAAATCAAGGATTACAAGATGCCCGAATTGATTCAAAAGATATTGATAAGTATTTAGGAATTATCGAAAAACGTGTTGGAAATAGACAAACCGGTGCTCAGTGGATTTTAAACTCCTATTCCAAACTGAAAAATAAGGGGACTCAAACGGAACAATTAACCGCAATTACCGCAGCAATATATAAAAATCAACAAACTAACGATCCTGTACATAGTTGGAAGCTAGCTTCAATCCATGACTCAGGTGGATGGCAAGGCAGTTTTGAGCGCGTGGAGCAATATATGGATACCGATTTATATACTGTCAAAGAAAATGATTTAATTGAGCTTGTTGCTAATATGATGGTGTGGCGTCATGCTCGTCACATAATGGTGGAGGATAATGAACACCGCTTGGCGGGTGTGGTAACTAATAGAACTATGCTAAAATACATTGCCAAAGGTGATAGTCGCGAAGATCCACATACATCAATAATTCGGGAAATAATGTATCCCAATCCAATCACGGTAACTCCTGAAACCACTACTTTAGATGCGATTTCAATAATGCGCAAGAACAGAATTTCTTGTTTACCGGTAATAAAAAATGATCGATTAGTTGGTTTAATTTCCGAAAACCATTTTATGGACATCACACGACAATTAATGGAAGAACATCTTTCTGATTCTTAAAAATGAATAAAAATATTGAATTTAAACGCTTGATAGGAAAAGTTGGTGCATCCAAAAATGGTCCAACTATAATATGTGTTGGTGGAATACATGGTAATGAACCAGCAGGAATTTTTGCCATTGAGTGTGTTTTTAAAATATTAATTTCTAGTAATATTGAATTAAAAGGACAATTTGTTGGATTGGCAGGTAACCTATCTGCATTATATCAGGACAAGCGGTTTATTAACTATGATTTAAATAGGATGTGGACTGAATCTTCTGTTGAGAACGATTGCCATGATATTAAAACTTGTATCGAATTGCAAGAACAACAGGATTTATTAGCTGAATTAGAAAATATATTTGACCAAACCAATAACCAAATTTATTTTTTAGATTTACACACCAGCGGTGCTGAGGGACATCCCTTTGCGTGTATTGGAGATAATATCAGAAATCGTAATTTTGCAATGCAATTTCCTATCCCTATAATCCTTGGTTTAGAGGAGCAAATTGATGGGGCGCTACTTGAGTATGTCAATAATCTTGGAGCAATTACAATGGGTGTTGAAGGTGGTCAGCATGATTCTAAAAATGCGGTTGAATTTCTTGAAGCTATCATTTGGATCGCACTCAAAACCGCTAAATTGATTGATGATAAAATTTATGACCAGGTAAGTGGTAAATTTGCCGAATTGGAAAAATATTCCAAAGATATTCCTAAGGTGTTAGAAGTACGGTATCGCCATGGTGTTGATCAACGACAAAATTTTAAAATGACTGAAGGTTATTCTAATTTTCAGAAAATTAAAAAAAATGAATTTTTGGCAACAGACAACCAGAAACCGATTTATGCAAAGGAGTCAGGAAGGATTTTATTACCGCTTTACCAAGCACTTGGTGATGATGGGTTCTTTGTAACGCGTGAGGTGAAAACATTTTGGTTGAAAATATCCAAATTATTAAGGAAATATGATTTTAATAATTTGTTACGACTATTGCCTGGAATCAGCAAGCATCCCATAAATAATCTAAAATTAATTATAAACCAAAATATTGCAAAATTTTACACCGCAGATATTTTTCATTTACTTGGATATCGGAAAAGACGGATTGAAAACGGACAAATTACGGTTAGCAGACGGCGATAGACTTTATTTTTCAGATGGATGGACCATCGGAACGAACCTGACCGGAATTACAGATTTTTTTTTAATATTATTTTCATTTATTTTAGTTATCAATTGTAATTCTTGTAATTCATTACCAACTGGAACGGTAATTTTTCCACCGATTTTCAGTTGGTCAATTAATGCTTGCGGGATTGTTTCTGGCGCTGCCGTCACGATTATAGCATCAAACGGTGCGAAAGCGGGCCAACCTTGGTAACCATCACCATGTTTCACGATTACATTATTATAGTTTAATTTATTCAATCGTTTTTTTGCGCTATTTGCTAACGATTCAACAATTTCAATTGTATAAACGGTGTCAACAAGTTGTGATAATACAGCAGCTTGATAGCCAGATCCAGTTCCAATTTCTAGAATTTTCTCGTCACCTTTTAGTGATAATAATTCTGTCATCAATGCAACAATATAAGGTTGTGATATTGTTTGTTCATCACCAATTGGCAAGGGATAGTCATTATAAGCCATTGCTGACAAAGCTGGCGGTACAAATAGATGGCGTGGCGTGGTGCGCATCACTTGAAGGACATCAGTGTTTGTAACACCGCGCTTTTCGATCTGAAATTTAACCATCGAATTGGCTTTATCAGTCCAACCATTTTTCATGAACGAGTTTGGTTTGAACTTTTTTTGTGCAAACGCAAAATCAGTACACGCAAATTGTAGTACCAATATAAACAATATAAATGATCGTAACTTTTTCATATTTTTCACCATAAAGTGATTAAGTTTACCAATAAATAATAATAAATTTAACTATGTTTCCGCAATTATTATTACTTTTCATTGGAATACCACTAATTGAAGTACTAATCTTAATCAAATTAGGTTCCCAGTTTGGTTTTTGGCCAACCATCATGTTGGTAATTGGAACAGGGATTTTAGGAGCCTATTGTGCAAAATTGTATGGTTTGTCAGTATGGTCAAAAATTCAACGTGATTTAAAAGCTGGCATCATGCCAGCGGATAAATTAGTAGATGGCTTGTTAATTCTTATCGGTGGAATTGTATTATTAACACCTGGTTTATTAACTGATATCATCGGTTTTGCGTTACTGATACCATTTACGCGCACCTATTTTAAACGATTTGCCAAAGCTAAATTCAAATCAATATCGCAAGGAAAGAAAACTACCATTTTTTGGCAAGGCAGAGATTACACTAATATTGATGAAATGTGATTACTTATCGGAATAATTTAAGTATCAACGAAATAATGATACTAATAATAAGCATACTCATAAATGGAAAATAGAACCTTACATTTCCACCTTTGTTCTTAAAATCGCCCGGTAAATTACCAAACCACTTAAAAGCATTTGGAAAAAAGTGTAATATTAGTCCAACTAATAATATTGCAATTCCTATGTAAATGATGAATTTTGGATTCATAGAATTTTTGTCTTAGTTATAATAAATACTGGTATATGGGTGTGTTATTACACTGATTGTAATCGGTAACGCAATTCCCATAATAACTGAAACAATTCTTACTGTTATATTTTTAGAATTAAGATAAATTAGTGTGCAAATCGTCACTATTAATATTAATCCCAAATAGATAGGTACAACAGATAAACGATTAGTGAGTACATTTGTGGAATCATAACCAGCTGCAAGAATAAATGGTAATAGTCCGTAAAACAAAAATAAAAAATCGGTTACGGATCTTTTATTTTTTAACTCAGGTTCATCGGAACACTTATTGGATAGCCTGATTTTCAACCCGATTATTATTGCAATTATCAAAGGTAGAATTGACCACCCTCCAACTGGTTTTAGACTTATTGCTTTATATAAAGTCATTATAAATGCGTAGCTAATTGAATGTACTGTCCAGCTCGGAAATTTTTTCATTATTCCAACAGTAAATAATAATAACCACAAAAACCAAGATAATATAAAAAATATTAAGGTGGGGATAGTATTACTTGGTTCTGTTTTAAGAATTAAAAGTTGATAGTCTTCGTATATGGTTAACGCGAAAAATATCCCTGAACAAATAAGTGGAATTACTGCATAGATCGATGTTTTAGATATTTTCATATCAAAATTTTTATTTAATTATGAAATGCATCATTCGCATAACTTCGTAATATTTTTTTGTTGAAAACGATATTGTTTGTGCATCAATTTGCTTACAGCCCGGATAAAATGAAGCATCATAGGCTTGTTGATGTTTTTTGAAGCGCACTTCGATATTATACTCATCATAAGTAGGGAGGAGGCATTTCTTCAAATCCTTTTTCAAGGCCGATTCAACGCCCTGCCAAATCTTTTCGACAGCTTCTTTGGGATGAATATTAATCGTAGAGTCTCCTTTGCCTTCTTTTACAGCCACCGTAGTTATATTTTCATTGATTTCTTTGGCATCGTAGCACAAATCGGCATCACCGGCGATGAAAACAACTGGAACGTCCATCGTGGTTGCGAAAAGTCCATGCAATAAAAATTCCGAAGCAAAATGCTCATTAATTTTTAGATAATCGATGTAAGAGCCGCGCATGGTGTGCGCCAGCGGATTGCCACCCGAACCAGCCTGCGAATGATAACCAATGAACAAGAGAGCATCGAAACTACTGTCCAGTTCTTGTACCATAGCATGGGGGCTGCCACTCCAACCGCGAATTAATTTTACGCCATCCGGTAAATCGTGAGCGGTAATATTGCGTGCTGTAGCATGCGCATCTTGCACGAATATCTCTTTTGCTCCAGTGGCTAAAGCACCATTGCAGGCTGCGGCAACTTCGGCCGTCATTTGTTTTTTGAATTCTGCATAATCTGATTTCTCACTGTCGCATTCATCCCAATGGGTGGTGCCGCAAACTCCTTCAATATCAGCGCTGATATAAATTTTCATAATTTTTTCCTTACAATTACAATTTCAATCTTATCTCTTTTTTCCTTATCATATATTTCGAATCCGGCTGATAAAAATAATGCAAGCGGACCATGATAATTTTTATCATCACCTTCAACTCCAATCACTGGATAGCCTTCAGCAAAATTAAATCCATTTTGTTTAAAACCTTCACAGGCCACGGCCAAAAGTTTATGAGCAATTCCTTGCCGTCGATAATCCTTGGCAATTAAAAAGCAAATCAAGGAGCCGATGTTTTCGGTTTTGTCAACTTTATCATATGAAACTATCGCATAATTATTTCTATGATTGGCATTCAGCCAGCCAATTGGTTGGTCGTTGGCATAGGCCAAATAGCCTTTTAATTGTTCATTTTTTATTAATTCCACAACTGCTGCACGATTCTCTGTGGCAGTGGTTTTATCCCAATCACAATTACCATGATCAAAGTGATAGCATCGGCAATAACAGGACGCCCATTTTGGATTGTCCACAAAGGCAATACTATCAAAAAAATGTAGATAATCATCTAATAGTTCAGGAGTTAGTGGTTTAATTGTAAAATTTTTAGTATTCATATATTTCCATGTAATTCTTTACCAGGTTAGGAGCAGTTGAAGTAGCTATTATTATACACAATCAATTCCCTGTTGTATTCACATTTATTTTTTGTAAGCTATTTCAAGTCTGCTAAATAAATAAACTCTTGAGTAGTCACTCTTAAGTTATCAATATTATTATCAATATCCGATCTATGAGCAATATATCGTCTATTGTGTGCTGATCTGTCACCAATTTTTTTCATCTTTTTTAGAGAATTTTTTGTGTCTCTACTTAAATTCCATGTAGGTTCAGCTAATATTTTATTAATTAACTCTTTAAGTGGAAAGTAATTTCCATTCGAATTTTTTATTTTATTTGATATATCGTATTTTTCAAAAACTTCTATTATTAAAGTTTCAACTAATTTACGGATCAATACAGAACAACCATCATACCAACCTTTTTCATAGCAGCCATTTATTTGATGAACTACTTTTTCAATGTATCCATGAGTACCCCTAACAAATGAGAAAGATAATACTAATTCAGAATTTGGTTTTGTACCCTCGGCATTAGGTAAATTAATTGTATTTATTTTATCTTGAAGAAGTTTGGCAATAGAGACGGTTTTATATATTGAATCAGACATAGATAGCTAATTTCATCTTTTATAATATTTTGCTAAATTTTTAAAAATATGATCAATCTGGTCTTTTGAAGAATCAGGAGAAATATGTATTTGAATATCTACGTGTATAGATGGATTATCGATAACTTTTTGTTGAGATATAATTTCAGGAGTCTTCACTTTTTGTGATTTTTTACTTGCGGTAGCAGGTTTTTTACTTTTTATTGATGATTTCTTACTAGAG
>Ga0056123_1000252_pt1 | contig 11056 bp, 12 predicted proteins | sample WorMetHEROISLAND_3_FD_71122 | JGI IMG/M metagenome (GOLD analysis project Ga0056123, IMG submission 71122) | Marine gutless worms symbiont microbial communities from Max Planck institute for Marine Microbiology, Germany - Olavius sp. 3 HERON ISLAND ...
AAAGATCGCGATTATCAACGTCTCTCGTGGGACTTTCAATTTTGATCGCAGCCGCTTGTGAGGGTGAAGGGCCGCATCAAAAACAGTTCATGGAGGTAAAAAAATGCCGCAGGCAAGTAAGATGTATCAATCCGCTCTACACAGTGGTGGGCAAGCTTTTCTCTTTGGGCGACACCTACGCGTTTGATCAAAAACTCAAAGTGGTTAAAGAAGACGATGGCTGGAAGGTGTGCGGCGACCTTTTTTCGCCCACGTCGGCCAAAGCGATCTACGGAAACAACCCGATTCAACCCGGATTTTGCATGAAATTTTACCAACTGTTATCAATGTCAAAACACCCAAACGGTGTTCAGGAAATAACCGTAAACATATGGTAACAAGCTGAAATATCGAATATAAATAATTTTCCGGTAAAATTTCATGCAAAATTCGGGCTGAAAATATTGAGTTGGCGTTTTTATCAATAGCAAAAGGAGATTATGTTACGTACATTGAGGAAACATTCCGGTTCATGGATGATCAGGATGATTTTAGGCTTGATCGTACTGGTTTTTGTTTTTTGGGGTGTGGGCAGCTTCAGGGATGAGCAGGCCGCGGCCATTGCCCATATCGACGGTCGGCCCGTCGCCTATGAGGATTATATTCGGGCCTATAATAACCTCTTGGAACAGTTCAGCCGTCAAATCGACGGCAACCTGAATGATGAAACCCTCAGAATATTGGGGATCAAGGAACAGGCTCTGGATCAGGTGATCAACCAGCGCTTGCTGGTGGCTGAAGCGGATCGTTTGGAACTGCGTGTTTCCAATGACGAGTTGGTGCAATCGATTCATCAGTTTCCTTCATTTCAGACCAACGGGGTGTTTGACGCGACGCGTTACCAGGGGGTGCTGGGTAGTTTGCGCATGACGCCGGAAATTTTTGAAGACCGGCAGCGCCAAAGCCTGCGGATTCAAAAGTTGCAGAATTTTGTGAGTAGTGCCGCACAAGTCTCGGAACTTGAGGCTCGCGAGTGGTACCAGTGGCAAAATAACGAGGTGAAGATTGACTACTTTGTGGTGGCGCCCAACAAAGAGGATGCCATTACACTTTCTGAAGACGAGATCGCCGCCTATTTTAAAGAAAACGATGCGAAATACAAAACCAAACCACAGGTGAAGGTTCGCTATCTTCAATTTTTAGCCGACGATTATAAAGATCAGGTGAATATTGATGACGAGAAGATCACTGAGTACTATGAGACCAATACATCCAACTATGGGTCCCCAAAAACCGTGGAGGCTCGTCATATTCTGATTCGTGTGGATGAAAACGCCGCTGAAAAGGTTGTTGAAGAGGCTCGCAAGCGTTTACTCCCCGTATTGGAGCTGGCCCGCGCCGGTGAGGATTTTGGCGAACTGGCCAAAATCTACAGTGAAGGCCCTACCGCCGAAAGAGGCGGTGCACTGGGCGCCTTTAAAAAAGAGGACATGGTGACACCCTTTGCCGCTACGGCTTTTAACATGGCGGTGGATGAGGTGAGTGACCCGGTCCGCACGCGTTTCGGATGGCACCTGATTAAAGTGGAAAAGATCAATGAGGCCACCGTCAAAATCCTGGAGGAGGTCAAAGAGACAATAGCCGGGACACTGACGCGAGAACAGGCCAGAGTAATGGCCGCCGATGCAGCGGAGGCCGTTTACGAAAATGTATTTCCCGGCGATGATTTGGAAACACTTGGCGGTGAACAAAATGTAAAAGTTCTCACCACCGATTTTTTTGACGCCACCGGTCCCGTTACTCTCCCCTCGGGCCGCACCAAATTCGCACAGGACGCCTTGGCGCTAAACCCCGGAGATATTTCCGACCTGCTCAACTTGGGAGACAACTACTACCTTTTCCAGGTCATCGAGAAAAAAGAGGCCGCGATTCCGAAACTGGAAGCGGTCAAGGAAAAGGTGGAGGCGGACCTGTTAAAAACGAAACGGGATGAAAAAGCGGCAGCGGATGCCGAGGCCATTTTGGCCGGTGTGGGGGGCGCGGTGCTTTTTGAAGCGGCGGTGAAAGAAAAAGGGCTTGAAATGAAGACCACCGAATTTTTTAAGCGCAACGACGCCATCCCCGCTATTGGGCGGCTGCCGGAAATGACCGAAGCGGCCTTTTCCTTAACGGCCGACAAATCAGTGGCCAAAAAGCCGATCAAAGGTCCGGGCGGATATTACGGGTTCCAACTGAACGATTTTCGACCCGCAGACGATGAGGGGTTTACCGAAAAAAAGGATGCCATCCAGGCACAATTGATCCAACAAAAACGCGGCCGGCGGATCAGCGCCCTGGTGGAACAGTTGCGGGACAAAAGCACCATCGAGATAAATCAGCAGCTTCTCGAGTAGCGCCTGATAACCCCTTGGTATTGAGCCACAGTTGTGTGTGCAAACGGAAAACAGTCGGACATCTGAAAGGTATTTTGAGACAATGCGAACACCCACTGCACCCCTGATCGGTATGACTTGCCGGTCGCGCCGCCATGACGCCTGGAGCGAGGCTTCCCTTGGAAGTTGGATGGATTTTGTCTATCGAGACTATTCTTTGAGCATTTTGGGCGCGGGCGGGATACCTACGGGAATTCCGGTCGGAATTAAAAATAAAGCCCTTTTGTCCGTTGTGGACCGGATTGATGGGCTGCTGTTATGCGGTGGCCCTGATATCTATCCGCCGCTATACGGTCAGGAGATACAGCCGGGGTTGAAGACGGTCTACCATGAACTGGATGAAATGGAGGTGGCCCTGGTACGGCGTACTGTAGCGGCCAAGGTACCCCTGTTGGGGATCTGTCGAGGTATTCAAGTGATAGCCGCTGCTTTTGGCGGTGATCTCTATCAGGATATCGATACGCAATATGCCAAAGGGCTTTTGCATACTCAAACCTCGGCCATCAACGCATTCGCCCATCGCATTGAAATCGCACCCGATTCACAATTGGCCGGCATTATCGGTGACCAATCCATCTGGGTCAACAGCCATCACCACCAGGCGCTTAAAGAGATTCCTGAAAAATTTCGCGCCGTGGCCTGGGCCGGTGATCATCTGGTTGAAGCCATTGAAAAACCCGATTCAGCGTTTTGCATCGGCGTTCAGTGGCATCCGGAAGGTACCGCACTCACTGACCCCTCGTCTCAGCACCTGTTTAGCGCCTTTGTGAAAGCCGCTGCGGGAAAAAGAGATGCAGGGGCAGCAAATAATCACCAAACGCCAACGCCAAAAGCGGCAGGTTTTTAAGCCGTTCGCATTGTCCGCCCTTAGCCTGATGGAAAAAGGAGGGTGTGACGCCAATTCAATCGACCCCAAAACCGTTTGGCGGCCTACCAACGAAGAACACGTCTGGAGAACCAGGCTGTTTTGATTCGTCTTACGACTGCCGTGGCTACGGTGTGAGTGCCGGCACTTTTTTTGCGGCCCGAAATCCATGCGAATGTAAGGTCGCGTCAATCCGCGCCCGTTTCCATCAGACCCGGCGAACGGTTAATAATTGGCTAGGCAGTACCGTGATACGGGTCTTTCAAATCCTGGTGATCAGCACGCTGCTCATGGCGGTTTTGGAAGTCGCCAAACCGTATGGCCGGATTGACAAGATGGTTGATCTTCAGGGCCTCCCGGATTTATTGAAAACCCGTCGGACAAGTGTTATAATGGATAAATTCAATACCAGCCTGCAGCCGCTTCACTGGTTGTTCAGGAGGCCCTGTTTCAAGTTGATTTCAGAGTTGTGTATATGTACCGAACGAAACAAGCAGAGACCTTTCTTAGTGTAGCGATTATAGCGATATTGGTCACAATTGCGCTCATACTGTATAAGGTTCAAAGCCGTCCTAATGCCGCCGTGACTAATTTGGCGCCGCCTGTTCATGAGGATGGGGGAATGCCGTTGCCTCGTTCTGTTGATCAGCCGATTATCTCAATTCCGGCAGGTATGCGCGCCATGACTGCACCGGAGCTTTTTGACTCCGTTACGTTGTCAAACAAAATAAACGGCAAAGCCGAGCTTTATCTGTCGGCGGGGTTTATTGAACTTACGGCCCAGCGGTTTCAGCGGATTGACGAGGAAACCGCCTGGTTGGAGCTTTATCTTTACAATATGGGGGCCGCATCCAACGCTTTTGCGGTTTTCAGCGGCCAGCGTCGGCAAGATGGCGGGAAACTTGCTTTCACCCGGCATGCCTACGGGACGGACAATGCCGTCTTTTTTTCAACGGGACCGTATTACGTGGAAATCATCGCTGCCATCTCGGGACCCGCGGCGACGACGATGCTGACGGACGTGGCGCAGCAGGTATTGGCCCGGTGGGGAGGCGCCAGGGACCGTTCTGAAGAGACCACAGGGCCGGAAAGACTCTTTCCCCAAAAGGGCCTGATGAGCGATAGCATCACCCTGATCGCGAAAGATGCTTTCGGGTTTTATCGCCTTGATCATGTCTATACCGCCCGGTATCAAACATTGGAAACGCAAACGATTCTTTTTGTCTCACCCCGGGCTTCCGCAAAAGAGGCCGAGGCCCTGGCTTTGGCCTACCGCGATTTTTTGGTTGAGTTCGGCGGAACAGAGACGAAATTGCCGCCGGAGTCCAATCGGGAGGGTTTATTCATGATAGATATTCTGGATAGCTACGAGATGATATTTTCAAAAGGACCTTACCTGGCTGGTGTCCATATGGGTGAGGAAAAGGTCTCTACCATTGAGGAGGCGGATCGCCTGTACCATCATATTAAGCAACTATCGGCCGCTCGGCCCGACAAGGAGTGAACCACCAAATGAACCCTTCCCATCATCAACATTCCCGGCGGGATATGATCGTTCGGATGGTAAAGACCGGTTTGCTGACGGCGATCACAGGTGCAGCCGGATGGAGACTGTACGACGGAAATGGCCCTTCGGCGCCTTCCGCAGTGGAAACATCAACGATACTGCCCTCGTTTTCCATTGATACAATGACGCCCCAGGTCGCCATCGTCCATGGCCGCAACCGTGAAAAAACAGTAGGACTGGGCATAAAGGCCCTGGGCGGTATTGAGGCCTTTGTAAAAAAAGGCGAGCGGGTATTACTTAAGGTCAATGCAGCGTTTGCCACACCACCGGCGTTATCCGCCACCACCCATCCCGACCTCGTGGCGGCCCTGGCGCATCTCTGTTTAAACGCCGGCGCGGCTGAAGTTCGCGTGACCGACAACCCCATCAACGACCCGGCCACCTGCTTTGAGTTGACCGGTATTGGCCCGGCTGCCCGTGCGGCCGGGGCTCGGGTCGTATTGCCGCGACCCTCGTTTTTTAGACCGGTATCAGTGGAAAGAGGGCGTTTAATACAAAACTGGCCGGTGTTTATGAGTGCGCTGGACGGGATTGACAAGGTAATCGGTGTCGCCCCGGTCAAGGACCATCACCGCAGCGGGGCCTCCATGACCATGAAAAATTGGTACGGCTTGCTGGGCGGCCGTCGGAATATCTTTCATCAGGGGATTCACGACATTATCTATGAGTTGGCTCTGATGATGCGTCCATCATTGGTGGTTTTGGACGGCACCACCACCATGTTCGCCAACGGCCCCACCGGCGGCGCCCTGGACGATCTGAAACAAACCGACACCATGATTGTCGGTACCGATCCGGTGGCCGTTGATACGGTGGGGGCCCGTTTATTGGAAAAAACGATTGAGGCGCTGCCCTATCTTACCAAGGCCGAAGCCGCGGGGCTCGGGACCACAGACCTGGGCGCTTTGGGCCCGGTGGTTCTCAGTCAGGGCTAAGGGAGCGATTGTTGCGCATTATCACCACCAGGCGGATCAGCCAGGTTTTTTTTATCGGCCTGTTTCTTTGGTTTTGTATTGTATCAAACCTGGGCCGCCAGTGGTGGCAGCTGCGCGGATGGCCCATCAACCTCTTTATGGAATTGGACCCGCTGGCCGGGCTGGGCACGGCGCTTACCACGGGAACTCTCTACAAGGGGATGGCCTGGGGGTTGGTCACTCTGATCATCACCTTTTTTCTCGGAAGGGTGTTCTGCGGCTGGGTCTGTCCTTTTGGCGCTCTGCACCAGTTTCTAGGCTACATTTCCTTGCGGAAAAAAACAGCATCCGAGAAAGTGCGCCATCATCGGTATCATAAGCACCAACGCGTTAAATACTGGATATTGATGGCGATGGCAGGCGCCCTGTCCCATGATTTGATTTTGCGGCTGCTGGGGTTGCCTGACCATCGGATGCTTTCGACACTGACCATTGGCCTGCTGGATCCGCTGCCCTTGCTGTATCGATCCGTCAATCTGATCGTTTTGCCTTTTATTGACGGTGGGGGGCGATGGTTTTCATCAAGTCCGCGTTGGTATGAAGGGGGCTTTTCCATCGGCCTGGTTTTTATTCCGGCGCTGTTATTAAATTTTAAAGCACCCCGGTTTTTTTGCCGCTATATCTGCCCGCTGGGTGCGCTGCTGGGAATCTGCAGCCACCGGCCGTTATTTCGGATTTTTACATCCACTCCCGGATGTCAAACCTGCCCGGCCTGCGAACGCCATTGCGAAGGCGCCTGCAGCCCTTCGGAACATCTTCGCCTGAGCGAATGCGTGGTCTGTCTCAATTGCCGCGAGGATTGTCCCAACAAATCGGTCCGGTATGGCCTGGAACCGTCGGGCACGGGCGATATCCCGGCGCCGGACCTTGGTCGGCGCGAGGTGATCCTCTCCATGGTCTCCGGGTTGTCCGGGATGGCCGCCCTCGTCGGCCTGGAGAGTCGGCAAGGCGCCAACTGGCCTGCCCATCTGGTGCGTCCGCCCGGCGCCCTGGGCGAGTCCGATTTTTTAAGGCGCTGTCTTCGTTGCGGTCAGTGCATGCGTATCTGCCCCACCAATGTGATTCAGCCTGCCGTTCTCGAAGCCGGTTTGGAATCCCTCTGGACCCCTATCCTCAATTTCCGTGTGGGAACCAGCGGATGTCAGCATGCATGCATCGCCTGCGGGCACGTCTGCCCCACGTCAGCGATTCGAGCGCTAAGTCGTGACGAGCGCATGGGCCAAAACGAATTTGAACCGGCCGGTCCGATTCGCATTGGAACCGCGTTTATTGATCGGGGGCGGTGCCTGCCCTGGGCCATGGATTCACCCTGTATCGTCTGTCAGGAAAACTGCCCGGTCAGTCCCAAGGCGATCTTCACCCGGGATCGGTTTCAATCCATCCGCATGGACCACCGCCTGACAGTTGTGGCGGCGGACAAAGAACAATTGACCGTCGGTGGCGCGTTACTACCGCCGGGACGCTTTGCTACGGGTGATTACTTTTGTCGCATCCCGGAACAAGCCGACCCGTCACCACGGCAAATCGCGGGCCACAACCGGCAAACCATCTTTGTATCGTCGGCGACCCGGTTTGATCAGGTCCCCCAACCAGGCGACAATATCGAAATCCTGATTCGTCTTCAGCAACCCTATATCACCCCCGAAAACTGCATCGGGTGCGGAATCTGCGAGCATGAATGCCCCGTTTCCGGCCGGCGGGCCATCCGCATCACGGCGGAAAATGAATCGCGGAATGAAAAACATAAATTCTTGTTGTCATAAACTTTGGTGATTACATAAATTGCTTCTAATATCCGCAGATACGCAAAGGCGCATAGAAAAAAAGACAACAATAATCCGCGTCTCTGCGTTTCCATGAGAAAAAAGGACAAACATAATGAAAACCAAATGGATCCTTTTATTTCCCGGCTTTACAAATTTATTAAAATGCTATATTTTTACATTTGTAAAAATATAGGGGGAATAATCATGCTTGAATCATTCAAACAGATTAACCGGCAGGGGCAGCTATCCGTGGGGAAGAAGTTTTCCGGAACGTATGTCAAAATGCGTGAATATGCGGATGGTTCGATTTTACTGACACCCGTTGAGATCGTCACCAAACTGGAGACCCGGCTCTTATCCGATCCTGCTTTTGCCGAGCGTCTGGATCGTTTCGATGCTTTTACGGGTACGCATCGTCCGAAAACAACCGACATCGAGCGTCTGGAGAAAAAACTTGAAGCTCGATCTTAATTTTCCGGAATTTCAAAAGGATCTCCTTGATCTGGAAAAAAAAGAGGCTCTGGCAGTTATCAATACCCTAAAGAAGATCCATAAGCTTTCCTTTGAGCAGCTAGTAAAGTCTCCAGGCGTGAACGTAGAAAAATTGAAAAAGTTGAAAACCAAAAATGGTGCGGCCCTTTATTCAATACGGGTTACTAAAAAGTTTAGGGCCGTGGTGACGATTAAACGCGATTATATCCGTTTTGTTTCCCTGCATCCAGATCATGATACGGCTTATTCCCCGCGAGAATGACGATTGTGAAAAATATGGCGATACCGAACCATGTTCATGGAATCCTTTTTTTCACAAATCAGAATCCTTCAGATAGAATTCGTATAAATCATGCTGAGTGACTACATTAAAAAGATAGCCGAAAATATTACTCAAGGAGATTCCAGGGAAGAGAGTTTCTATTCGAGCCTTGAACAATTGCTCGATGAATATGCGCACTCTTTTGGTAAAAAGAAGATTCATATTACGACTTTGCCCAAAAGCACCGAAGCGGGCAATCCGGATTTTCGGGTGTGGGACGGAAAACAGAAAATTGTCGGCTATATCGAGGCGAAGAATCCAGCCATCGATAACCTGGATACAATCGAAAACTCCGAACAGCTTTGCCGGTATCGCCATACCTTTCCCAATCTGATGTTAACCATAATGTTATATTCACTAAAAAAGGAGGAGGAGTTGACTTTTTATGCGGTCGAAGACAGAATACCAAGGGTTTACCCGTGGATGAATGAGCTTCAAGTGAAGCTGTGATGTATTTAGAACCCCGCGCATGCGCGGGGGTATCTATAGGAGAAGATGATGACAAAAAAAGAAAAGTTGTACTCAGTTTCTAAAGATGTCCTGAAAAGATACAAGGTCTCAAAGAAGAACCTTGAGCGGATAAAGGCCGTATCAGAATATGACCTTTCATTTGTAACTGTCGATTTAAATGACGAGTTAATTCAAACCGGTAGAGCATGTTCTTGTGAACAGGCGTATCCGCTCAGAGCCATGTTCGGTAAAGCTGATAAAAGGTTGGCCAAGCGCCTAGAAGAAGAATTCAAGAGATTTTGCATCATTACTCTTATCAAACCAGATGTGCCTCATGCACCTCCTGGGGCAGTTGATATGTACTGGCATTTTTTCATCCTTCATACTGAAGGCTATATGGATTTTTCTAAGAAAGTGTGGGGTGACTTTAAAGGTGATCCAAAATATCGCCATCACTACCCGTCAACTGATGAAACCCGCAGGGGCATGCTTGATGCGTATCGAGCAACAAGAGAGCTATACGTTGATATTTTTGGTGAGCCACGCACTTTCAAACTACAAGGAAAGAAAGGTGTAGCTGAAGCTCTTGCTCCACGGGCCGTATGGTCAGACGCAAGTGATACATCTGGTGATTCGTATTCCGGCACTGTGGAGCCTGACGCATACATAGCAAAGTAAATCGCCTAACAATGGGCTCCAAGGGACGTCAAAAAGCTGCGCTCGTTCCTCGCTCCGCTTTTTGCTGCCCCTGAACCCGGGCGTTATATGTAAATAGAAAGGGCCGTGTATCCTATGCCTAAAAACACACCACATTTTAAGAGCAGTAAGTTTCAATGCCCTCATTGTCGGGTTGTTTCTCAGCAAAGATGGTTTGATGAAAATAATGCCAGCTCTAAAGTGAAAAGTATAATAACCGATTCCTTTCTTGATTATCGAAAAAGAATAAATCATTTCGCACAGGGACATATCGAAAAATTCATCGGTGAACTAGATGATAATTTCAGTCAACAATACAGGCAATTCATTCCCAGTAACTTTGCAATTGCAACCTGTGAATCATGTAGCGATATTACAATTTGGGTCAATAAAGAAATAATCTACCCTAAAAAAACATCAATTGACGCTCCTAATGACGACTTAAGTGGAGATATTAAATCGTTATATAATGAGGCGGCCACGATTTTCATAGACTCGCCTAAAGGATCTACAGCCTTACTACGGCTTGCTTTACAAATGCTCCTTAAGCAGATTGGCAAAGAAGGAAAGAATATAAATAACGATATCAAAGAGCTCGTTTCCGAAGGTTTAAGCCCCAAAATACAACAGGCGCTTGATCTACTGAGAGTTGTCGGAAATAATGCAGTTCACCCAGGCCAAATCAATTTGGATGATAACAAAGATGTAGCTTTGAAGCTTTTTCATATATTGAATTTCACCGCTGACGAGCTAATTACAAAGCCTAAGGAATTAGGAGCCTTATATAATGATGTTGTCCCAGAAAACACTATAGAACATATAAACCAGAGAGATGGATAATTTCACATAACAATATCTTTGAGAGGGACGCTTATTACGCTGCGCTTCATTCGCGCCCTTCAAGATGAGCGTTAGCCGTAAAACAATAAGGATGAAGAAACAAAGTGAGAAAAGTTGACACTGAAAGATCAATACGCCAAATAGTTCGCAGTTCTGTTGAAGCATATGCAGATGGTTTTAAAACCCGTCATATCAGCGAAGTGGATAATCCTAATGGCACAATCAATATGAAAATACATAATATTTTCATTGCTGCTCTTGGACAAGAATTGCAATACTATACTGCTCTTGTACGCTCTCTTGACAGTTCCTTAGGCAATATGCTGGAAGGCATGGCTATCAATATTGCAAAACTATTTTATGAAGTAAATCAAAGTGTAGAAGGTCCATTGTCACCAGAGCAAACATCTATCATTGCCGAGTTACTTGAAGGATATAAAAATAGAAATAATCCATTAATCCCTGATATTTCTCATTATGATAGAATTAAAAGTGTTCAAACTACCGTAAAGACTGCACAGAAAACACATGTAAGCGACTATTACTTAATTGATAGAGCCAATTTCAAAACGGATAAAAAGGGATGAATTGATTGGCGCAATATCCGCCCGAAAACCATATAACATATTGATTAATAAGGAAGAATGTGCTATTTGGGTCTTACATTAACTAA
>Ga0056123_1000253_pt1 | contig 11021 bp, 11 predicted proteins | sample WorMetHEROISLAND_3_FD_71122 | JGI IMG/M metagenome (GOLD analysis project Ga0056123, IMG submission 71122) | Marine gutless worms symbiont microbial communities from Max Planck institute for Marine Microbiology, Germany - Olavius sp. 3 HERON ISLAND ...
CGCTGATAAATCCGCTTACGGTGCTTTTCACATGCTGTACGATGAAAGTCAAGTACAATTACGCGCTATCATCGAAAATGCCGCCCAACATGCCGATAAAACCACCGGCAGCGATGTTCAAAAAGTGGGCGATTTTTATACAAGTTATATGGATTCGTCCACAATTGAAGAACTTGGTTTAGAACCATTAGCCAAGGAATTGAGTTTAATCGAAAATGTTACCACGCAAGATGATTTAGCAACATTATTTGCCCGCAATGAAATGATCGGAGTACAAAATCCGTTCACATTTTACGTTGACCAAGATGATAAAAACTCGGAAGAATATATTTTATATTTTAATCAATCTGGTTTAGGCTTGCCCGACCGTGATTATTATTTCAGTAAAGATGAAAAGTTTGCCGATATCCGCAGTAAATATGTGGAATACATCACGAAAATATTGGAACTCGCCGATGCCGAAAATGCTGCCAATATTGCCGCAAATGTTATGAAAATGGAGCACGATATTGCGCAAATTCATTGGACACGTGTTGAAAACCGCGACAGCGAAAAAACCTATAATAAATTTGCGGTAAATAAACTGCCCGGCTTATCGAATAAATTTAATTGGTCATTATTTTTTAACGCAGCCGATATTGCCGCTGCGGAAAATGTGATCATTCGTCAACCGAGCTATTTTGCTGGATTTAGCAATATTTTGGATGAATATTCTGTCGAAGATTGGAAAAATTATTCGAAAGTTAAATTAATTAGTACTAACGCCACGCGCTTGCCCAACGCCTTTGTTGAAGCTAGTTTTGATTTTTATGGCAAAACATTACGTGGTATGCAGGAAAATCGTCCGCGCTGGAAACGCGCCGTAACCGCTGTTGATCGATCGCTCGGTGAAGTTCTTGGCAAAGTTTATGTCGAAAAACATTTTAAACCGGAAGCCAAAGAACGCATGGAAAATCTCGTCGATAATTTAATTTTAGCGATGGAAGACCGCATCAACCAATTAGAATGGATGAGTCCTGAAACTAAAGTACAAGCTTTGAAAAAATTGAAAAAATTCAATGCTAAAATTGGCTATCCAAATAAGTGGAAAGATTACACAGATTTAACTGTAGCACCGGATGAATTATTCCAAAACACAATGCGTTCGGCCATGGTTGAATATCGCCGTGAAATTAATAAACTTGGCAAACCCATCGACCGCGAAGAATGGTTTATGACGCCCCAAACAGTGAACGCCTATTACAGTCCAACGATGAATGAAATTGTTTTTCCGGCCGCCATTTTACAACCGCCCTTTTTTAATATGAAAGCCGATGATGCCGTGAATTATGGCGGAATTGGCGCCGTAATCGGGCATGAAATCACCCACGGATTTGATGATCAAGGCCGTAAATACGACGGGGACGGCAATATGCGCGATTGGTGGACCGAAGAAGATGGCCAAAGATTTGACGAAAGAGCGCAAGTTGTCGTTGATCATTACAGCCAATTTGTACCAATTGATACTTTGCACATCAACGGCGAATTAACACTTGGTGAAAACATCGCTGATATAGGTGGACTGACGGTAGCTTACAATGCTTATAAATTGTCATTAAATGATGAGGAATCCAGTAAACTAAATGGATTTACCGGTGAACAACGTGTTTTTTTAGGATGGGCACAAGTGTGGCGTATGCTCGCCCGCGATGAGTACTTGCGCAATCAAGTACTGACCGATCCACATTCGTACGGGAAATATCGCGTTATTGGTGTTATGAATAATATGCCAGAATTTTACGCCGCTTTCGATATAAAAGAAGGCGATAAACATTATTTGCCTGAATCAGAACGTGTAAAAATTTGGTAAATAAATAACAAAAAGCCTTGCAAAGTTTTAAACCTTTGCAAGGCTTTTTTTAAGATTATTCAACTCTTATCTATTCAACTCAAGTGCTCATTAACAGATACTGATTAATCTCACTGGCTGTACACTTTATAACTTCATCATAACTTGAAGATAATTCTGTTAGTTGGGGATTTATTTCAACACAATAAGCACCATTTCTTTTGACTTCATTAGACAGTCCGGCGGCCGGCCAAACCACACCGGAAGTTCCGATGCTGATAAATAAATCACATTTTTTTAATATTTTGGATGCAGTGTCGAACACTGCTGAATTCAAATTGTCACCAAACCAAGTAATATCCGGTCGTAAATATTTCCCGCAATCACATTTAATTTTGGAATATTTTCCCCCTATATCTTCAATCAAAATATTACAATCATCACAACGCATTCTCCATAAACTTCCATGCAATTCAATAACATTTTTGGCTCCTGCACGTTGATGCATTCCATCTATATTTTGCGTGATAATTGCTACACTCTCATTTCTTTTCTGTAATTCGCAAATAAAATTATGTCCGGCATGTGGTTTACATATTAATACCGATTCCCGCCTTAGTTCATGAAATTGAATAACTTTTTCAGGATTTTTATCAAACGCTGTTTGGCAAGCAAACTCTTGCCACTTATATTTATGCCATATTCCACCACTGCCGCGGTAAGTCGGCACGCCACTCTCGGCTGACATACCCGCACCTGTGAAAAAGACAATGTTATCAAATTCCAACAAGTTGACATTTACTTTTTTAGGTTCCAACATATAAAAATTTAACTGTTATTTTTGCGATTTTGATAATTAAATTAAACATATTACATTTGATTCAATCATGAAAAATAAATTGCTTCTTTTCTTAACAACTACGTTATTTGTCATATCTTGCGAATTATTTGAGTCAGAAGATAATGACAAAACTTCACCTGAAATTTATGTATCAATTAAAGGCGGTAATGAAATTAGTAGAGGAGTAACTCTTTGTCTTGATATTATTGATGGTAGTGATATTGATACTTTGAGAGTATTTATCGATGATTCAGTCGCAACGACAGAAACAAGTAATTTTGATACGGTAAGTTTTGATGTAACACCTTTTGCTGATGAATCCAAACATCAATTATATGTTAGAGTAACCGATTCAGAAGGAAACGTTGGTGAAAGCGAGAAACTCGATGTAGTCATCACTGAATTTCCTGGTTGGCGAGTGTATGCAACTATAGACACCAAAACTTGGAATTCCTCTTTTGAGTTGGACGATAATGGCAGAATATGGATTGCGACCACCGAGCAAGTATTAATTTATGATACTAATACAAATATATTAACTGCGCTAAATCCTCAGAATGGACAATTACCTGAATCTTACGTTACTGATATAGAAACTGTGGTTGGTAGTCGAGTTTGGATTGCAACAGACAACTATATAACAGAATATAATTATAATACAAATCTAATATTGAAAAGTGTAAAAGTACCGTTTAATGAATTTGATGATTTTGATATAATATATTTTTCAATAACTATTGATAGTGATTATAACATCTGGATTGGTGGAAAAAGTAATTTATTATACTACAATCATTCCGAATTTAAACATATCCCTAATAATATTGATTCTGGATGGTATCGCATATGGCAAATGATCCAAGGGAAAAACAATGTTTTGTATATTTCTGATGATTATCGAATTTGGACTGTTCAGGATACCATTGCAGATCTAATAAGTGACGACAATTATCATAATTTTAATTTTGGTTCAAAAATTGTTTTAGATTCTTTAGGAAATATTTGGTCAAGTGGATTATGGAAATTCGATGGCAGTTTATGGCATTTAAATAAACCAAGACCGAGTTTAACTAGGAGTTATATTGCTGAACCACTTATGGTTGGTACAGACAATACTATATTCGCAGATATTTATGAATTTTCCATAATTAATGGTGTCAACGAATATGTTAACATTGGATTAGCAACATTCAAAGATAACATTTGGACCTATTGGAATAATTTTGATTCACCATTTTCTGTACCACATGATTCTATAGGTTCAAAACAATATTTAAATGGTTATCAGTCTATTGCTGAAACTCCTGATGGAGATCTATGGATGGTAGTAAATGGTAAGTTAATGCGCTACCGGCCATCATTAGGTGGGTATCCATAAACTATAATTCTTTTTCCATAATTTTATGCGGAATTACTCCAAAGACCAACTCACCTTCGCCAATAACTTTATATCCACATTTTTTATAAAAATCGACCGCCCAGTGTCGTGACCATAATCGGATTGTTTGCCACTGCTGTTTAATAGCGTATTTTTCCAATAGTTTGACTATATTTTTTCCAATTCCACGTTTCTGGACCTCATCATCGACCGCCATAAATCGAATTCTACCAACACCCCTTTCAAGTTCATGAATACAACCTACTCCAATCACTTGCATTTCTAATTCGGCCAAAATATGAAATGCATCAGCATCTCGCTCATTCTTTTCCGAGCCTTTAGGCTGATTCCAAGGTTTGCGAAGGATTCGCCAACGTAAATCATAATATTTTAAAAAATCCGATGTGGATTTCGGTGAACGATAAATAATTTTGGACATTCTATTGATTTATCCGCGCCCTTACAACCCAGGCTTGCTGAAAACCCAAATTAAATAAATAATCTCTAAATTGATCTGCTTTATTACGATTGATAAAACTACCCACGCGAACTTTGTAATTCGGTGCTTCAAAAATTACTTGCACCGGATTTTCCAACTTGGACATTGCTCTAAAGCGCATTAATTCGGCTTGCTGTACATCTTTGGTTGAAATTAATTGCACGCGAAAACCATTATATTTTTTATTGGCATTTTCTGGATTCGAATAATCCTTATCCGGTATCACACCATCTAAAAATGGATTGATCACCATCGGCAAAATTGGCTCTTTTTCTATTAATGAATCAGCGGAAAATTGCCAACTTTGTGAAAAAAGGTATGTCGAAATCACACTTATTTGGATTATCAGTTTGAAAATTTTCACGATTTTCTGCAATATTAATTGATTTTATAAGCGTAACACATTTCCCGATTGAATCCACCCTTTTTTCCCATCCAATAAAATTATCTCCAACCATTCCGGCTGTTCTTGGGTTATGTCAGCTTTTATTCCTTCATGTAATCGAAATATTATCGACTCACGCTTAGCAAAAGGAGCTGAGTAAATCTCAACTTCGGGCTCAATTACAACTACTTCATTTGTATCTGACAATTCTAAATATTTATCAAGAGCAATTAAATGAATTAGCAACGATATTAGATATAGTCCGATTATTAATCGCGTTACCCAAATACTATCCAATCGATAATATCTTTTTAGAAAATATACTAATGCCGCTAACATCAATATTACCGAAGCAATTAAAAATAAATCAGTCAGTAGAACCGACTTTTTAAAAGCTCGATAGTGTTGCAATAACCACATCGCTTTCGGTTCTTCAATTCGGTCGCGAACGCGCGCATTTGCCAGCGTTAAATTAAATTCTAGATCATTATCGCGGGGGGCTAATTGTAAACCTTTTTCATATGCCCAGACGGCTTTCCCGATTTGATTTTTCCGGAAATAGGCATTTCCAAGATTATAAAATAAATCGGGATGGTCATGACCTTGATCTACAATTTTTTCATAATTCTTTATTGCATCATTAAAATTTTCTTGAAGCATTGATTGATTCCCTAACTCAAATAGTGAATCAGGATTGGAATCAGACGCCATTCCACAGCTATAAATTATTCCTGCAATTATTAATAATTTAAATGACCGCATTTAATCGCTTTAATATATTTTTAGTCCTGTTGATCAATGATTCACGTGTTTCTGTGGCACTTGGCGCAAAGCGCCCTGCATCACAAATTTTCAAAATATCAATAATTTCTTCTGAGATTTTTTTATCAACATTGTTTGTTTTTAAAATAGAATCAACTTTAAGCGGATCTAATTTATCAGAAGACAACTGTAATTTATCTTTTAGATAACCATAAATCGCACTTGCAATAGTTGAGAAATCGTTGGTTTCAGATTTATTTAACTGTTTATATGCATTTCTCAATGCACTTTTAGATCTGCGAAAATCCTGTGTGGATAATCTATTATCACGAAACTTAAATAATAAAGCTGGCAAAACCAACAAAACCGCCGATAATAAATAAATTCCACCCAACAAATATGGATTACTTTTCCTATTCCATTTTATATTTCCAACTCGGATAAAACGAATATCTTCGCCTAATAATTTAACTTCGGATTTTGTGTATCCATTATTTGCGATTGCGTTATTATCGTCTGGCTCCACTGCAATTTCAAGCGCATTACTCGATGTAGATCGCCATGCTCTAACCTTAGGATTAAAATATGGAATAGTAATTCCGGGAATTACATAACGGCCTGTTTTACGTGGAATAAGGATATATTCCTTACTTATAGTGCCGCTAATTTGATCTCGAAACGGTTCTTTATTCTTATTTGTAGTTGGTGGAAAAACTTCAATATTTTCTGGAAATTGGATTTCAGGCAAGCCGAAAACATCAATATTTCCGGTTCCCTTAAAATTTATTTTAAAAGTTACAGCATTATTTGCTTTGATTTTTGAAGGAGTTACCGAACTCGATAGTTTAAAATCACCAACCGCACCCGTAAATCCTTCAGGAATTTCTCCGGGAAATTCGCGTACATTGATATATGATTGTTTTGTTCGTAATACTTTGGGGATGTTTTCAGTGCGCAACGAACCGAAAAATGGATCATCAAAAAAACTATTTGGCCTTCTTTTTAATTGCACATTTACATTCATCGTCATTGGTGTCAATTCAAGTCGTCCGGGTTTAGTTGGAAATAACGCAATGCGATATAAATTAGCCACCTTATAATTTACTCCTTCAACCACTGTATCTTTGAAATCAACCTGCTGCGGCACAAACAATTCTTCTGTCCAAAAACCGGAGTGCTTTGGAAAATCAACATTTTGAATTGACATGTTCACGCGCGTATAAATTTTATAGGTGGCTGTAATTTGCTCACCTACGAAAGCTTGGGTTTTGTCAATTTCTAATTCTAAGAATAGCTCTTGTGATTCGAAGTTTTGATCCGTTTCCGTGATTGTTATCGTAATTGGCTGTGTTTTGACAGAATTTTTCCCCACGGTAACATCTAATTGTGGTATGGTAAGTTTACCTTGTTTTTTCGCAATTAATGACCATGATAAGCTTCTTGAACTGCTCATTTTACCGTTTATCCATTGTATATTTGTTTGTTGCGCCGGACCGCTTACAATTGAAAAATCTTCAAGCAATGGCGCTAAATCTACACTCGGATTATTTTCGGAATTAATTGCTTCAATTTTGAAGGTGAACACATCACTTAGACGAATATTATTTGAACTAACAGTAGCTTTGATATCTTGGGCATTTATGATTGAAAAAGTAAATAGAACAATTGACAGGAAAAAACGCATAATCAACTATTACCAATCTTTTTCAAATTTTCGTGGAGATTGTTTCGCCATTTTAACTTTTTGATGAATTTTCTCATCGTCTTTTAAGGCATCCAAAATTGCTTCAGCGTTCATTTGTTTCTGAGTTTTTGGTGGCTCACGTTGTTCTTGTTCACTCGGGTTAGATTGCTCATTTTCTTGTTGATCAGATTCAGACTTATCGGAGTTCTGTTGATCATTTTCCTGCTCATCATTTTGATCAGAATTATTTTGATCTTGCTCGTTTTGCTCCTGATCTTTCTGCTGATCCTGTTGCTTATCTTGTTCTTGCTGCTGTTCAGTAATATATTTTGCTAATTCATAGTTGAATTTGGCATCTTGATCAGTTGGATTTAATTCTAATGCTTTTCGATAGAATTCTACACTCTCTTTCATTTTTTGTTGATTATAAAGCGTATTCCCAATATTAAAATAGGCACGATTTTGAATCTCAGTATTTTTTGATTTCAGAGCGTTTTGAAATGATTCGGTTGCATTTGGAAAATCACCCAATTGATATTGACTGGCACCTAATCCAAGACTGGCCGCAGAATTATCTTTTTGAGAGAGTAATTGTTCATAATAATTTTTTGCAGCTTCGAAATCCTTTTCCTTATAATTACTTAATCCATCATCATCGGAAAACAGACTACTAATCAAGAAGAATTGCCCAATAAGCAATAATTTGTAAATGGAATCAGACATCATCGCTAGATTTCTTTTGTTTTTGATTAGTAGAAATTAAAAAGCCAATTATACCAAATATTAGTGATAAAATGGCCAAAACTTGATAACGATCTTCATATTCTGAATATATATTTGAACTAATTGTTTTCTTTTCCATGTTATCAATTGCAGCTAATAATTCTTCCGATCCGTGCGTTGTATTATCAATCCTGATAAATATTCCCTCACCTGCATCAGCGATTTCTCGCAATATCGATTCATTTAACACAGTAGTTATTAGCTGCCCCCGTTTGTCTTTTTTGTATTCGGCAATTTGTCCATTTCGTTCAATTGGAATTAATGAGCCGATTGTAGATCCAACTCCAATCGTATTAATCACAATACCTGTTTTGGTCGCTTTTTCCGCAATTGCGATGGAAGCTCCTTCGTGATCTTCACCATCAGTAACAAGTACTAAAACTTTAAATTTCTCGCTCTCATCTGTGAACGCAGCGATACTTGTTTTAAGCGCAGAACTTAATACTGTTCCTTGAGTCTTAATCATAGAGGTTTCGATTGCATCTAAAAATAGTCGAGCAGCTTCATAATCACTGGTGAGTGGCAAAAAATAATGTGCCGAGCCAGCAAATACAATAATTCCTACACGATCACCTTTCAACCTTTGGATTACTTGAGATATTTCAAATTTTGCTTTTTCCAAACGAGTTGGTTTAATGTCTTCAGCATTCATGCTTACTGATACATCCACCGCAAAAACTAAATCTATTCCTTTTCGTTCCACTGGTTTTACCCGTGTACCAATTAATGGTCCGGCGGCAGCAAGTATCAAAAATAATAAACTAAAAGTTCGAAATCTTCTTTTCCACATTTGTTTTTTGGGACTTATATTTTTGGTAAGACGGCCATCTAATAAATTATTTTTTTGCATTTTTCTTGAACGGATAAACCATACAATCCAAATTATGAAAAATATGATCAATAATGTCAAAACATATGGATTTCGCCAATCCATTACATATTTCTCCTGAAAATTGAACGATTAATTGCTTCATAAATAATTCCGATAATCGCTGCAGGAATCAGTAACCAACCATATAATTCTTTATAACGCGTGTAAGTTTTTACATCAATTTCCGATCGTTCTAATTGGTCGATCTCGTTATAAACACGTTGAAGCCGACTAATATTAGTAGCACGGAAATAACGACCGTTGGTTAGTTTAGCGATAGTTTTTAATGTTTCTTCATCAACTTCATTTTTCATATAACCTCGATTCGGTATATAGGTAACTGACTCATTGCTGCCGGCGCCAATTGTATATATTTTAATTCCAAACTCGGCAGCCATTTCAGCGGCGGTCTGCGGGTCAAGCTCACCGGCGTTGTTGCTACCATCTGATAATAATATCATTACTTTGCTTTTTGCATCGCTATTGCGCAATCGGTTAGTCGCATTTGCGATCGCCATTCCAATTGCCGTGCCATCATATTCTTGCTTAGCCACAACAACATCTTTTAATAAATTTGTTAGAACATCAGTGTCGATAGTAAGCGGACATTGTATAAAAGTTTCTCCGGCAAAAACCAACAATCCAATTCGATCGCCACGGCGATTTTCAATAAAAGTTTTAGCGGTCCTTTTGACTGCCTCCAAACGATTTGGTTTAAAATCCTCGGCGAGCATGCTGCTGCTAATATCCAATACTAAAATAATATCAACTACTTCAATTTTAGTTTCTTGCAATGTGTCTATTAAACGTGGGCGTGTTAGTCCAATTGTGGTTAGAGCAAGCACTGTAAAGAGAAGTGTGTGCATTAAAATCGTTCGATATCTTCCTCTTTTTTTGAAGTGTTCACCGATTAATTTAACGGATGAAAATTGAATAGTCCCTTCTCTAAACCTTCCAAATTTCCAATACCACAAAATCAGTAATGGAATCAATGCTAATAGAAAAAAATATACTGGATTTGCGTAATCTATCATTGATTATTTATTATGTATTTGCCATACGAAAAATACATAATTTTGTTTCTGGAATTTGCTTAACAGGATAGGAAAAATAGACTAAAAATATTGCTACTTTTTAATTGAATGAAATTGCCAGCTATTTTATGCTGACTTTTTTGTTTCCGGTTTTTTCTCTTCTTTAGTAATTGAATCACCGGCGTCTTGGATCTCTTTTTTGGCACCATCCACGGCACCTTTGAACTCGCGAATTCCTTGACCCAACCCTTTGGCTAAACCAGGCAATCTTTTAGCTCCAAATAATAATAATAAAACCAAAACAATTAATAAAATTTCTCCTGGACCTAAATTAAAAACAGCATGTACGATTTTAATATTCTGCATTTTTGTTCTCCCAAATTTTGTCCACTAAAAATTTACTAAAAATTTTTAGTGGAAATATCTTAAGTAGTAATAAGCTGTTACCAAACCAATCAGGCTTGTAAAATTAAAAGCAACCGACAATCCAAATTTAAGGGTAAAAATTGTTAAATCTAATACAATTACACCAGATTCATTGCCCACCAAACCGGCTAAATCAAATTCAACACTTAGTAAAAAGAAATCTTTAACTACTCCCGCTGGTAAAATCAACGCTAAGAATACACTGATATATGAACCAATCAAAGCTCCAACAAACAATCCCAAAGCAATATATCCCCACGAAAGTTTTCTAGTTTTCATTTTATTTAATTTCCTTCGCTTGGTTCGATAAGTTCGTGCTCCACTTCAAACCAATCAGGATGGATTATCCAATGAACAATATTCCATAAAATGTATAATAGAATTATTGGGAACAAGACCAATCCCTGCCATATTATCGTTGCAATGAAGAGTGATAACGCAACAATCAATCGTAGTGTATTCTTGGTGCCCATCCTGAATGAAATATATGGGATTTTGACAAATTTAATTCGACTAATCATCATAAATCC
>Ga0056123_1000254_pt1 | contig 11011 bp, 11 predicted proteins | sample WorMetHEROISLAND_3_FD_71122 | JGI IMG/M metagenome (GOLD analysis project Ga0056123, IMG submission 71122) | Marine gutless worms symbiont microbial communities from Max Planck institute for Marine Microbiology, Germany - Olavius sp. 3 HERON ISLAND ...
TTGTATTTATAATATAATACCTAACACAGCATCAACTTTTTGGCAAGAGCTTTTATCACTTATGTTCAACTTTTTCAGATAATTATGCCGTTTTGACTTTTTACAGGTGCATCATCAATGATGCAATCGTAAAAAGTCGACAATGGCCAAATCGCTAGCAATAATTTCAATGGGTTACAGCAGAAAAAGTGCAAAAATCGGACTTTTTACAAGATTGTCATCAATATCAAAACACCAAAATGGTGTTTGGGAAATAACCGTAAACATATTGTCAACAAGCTGAAATATCAAATATAAACAATTTTCCGGTAAAATTTCATGCAAAATTCGGGTTCATTCACTAAAGACGACGGGAGGATGTTCATGCAATCAAAAGAGATATTCACACTGGGCCCGGGTTTGACACCCCCCCTGGAAATTAAAAGATCAGCGGCTTGAATTGGATAAAAACCCTCATGAACCGCACCTTCGTATCGAGGCCAAACGCGGATCAACCTATTCTTGCCCGGGGTGTGGGGCGTCTCGTAAGGCCCATGATGTTGCCGAACGGACTTGGCGTTATCTCATGTGGATTTGATAACATCGCCCAACGGAGCAGCGATACAAAAATAGATGTCCGGCAAAGGTCTCTACCTGTATTACTATGTTTCAAGGTTACAACCCAATTTTTTATAAAATTGATCCTTCATGGTACCTACGTTGCAAACTTCGTCCGGGATTAAAAAGCCCACATCACCGGATCATCATCCAGACGATCGGTCACTGTTTTACTAATCTGATCCATCTCCTCCAGATCTTCAGCTTCTATCTTAATTTCAGCCGCCGCCGCATTTTGGCGCACCTGTTCGGCATTGCGGGCGCCGGCAATGGCACAACTGTCGGGATGGGAGAGCACCCAGGCCAGGGCCAATTGCCCCAAGGTGGCGCCGTATTTGTCGGCAATGGGTTTTAATTCGCCCAAGGCGGTTTGAACTGCGGGCCATATCTCCGGAGCAAAAAGCCGCAGTTTGGTACGGTGATCCTTTTTATCAAACTGATGGTCCGGGCCGAATTTACCTGTCAAGACCCCTTGCGCCAGAGGAGAATAAGCCAAGGTGGTCACCTTCTCTTTTTGGCTTACTTTGGCGGCGTCGTTTTCAAACTGGCGCCAAAAAAGAGAATAGGGCGGTTGAACAGAATCAATGGGGGCGTACGCCAACGCCTCCTTGAGTTGCCCGGCTGAAAAGTTGGAGACGCCCAAAGCGCGGATCTTGCCCTCTTTTTTGAGATGCAACATGGCTTCCAAAGATTCGCTCACAGGCACCTTTTCGGTTTTAAAGCTCCCGGCCGGCCAGTGGATCTGAAAAAGATCGATATAATCGGTTTTTAAATCCCGTAGCGACTGGTGGCACGATTTGATCAGCGCTTCCGTGGCCAATTTGTCGGCAAACACTTTGGTGGCGTAAACCACCTCGTGGCGCATGCGCCCCAAAGCTTTAGCCACCATCTGTTCCGAGTGGCCGTTGCCATACCGGGGGGCGGTGTCAAAGGTGGTAATCCCGCTGTCAAAGGCGGCCACCAGCGCCTTTTGAATCGCGTTGTCGTCAATGCGGGTCCACATCGTTTTGCCTGCCTGCCAGGCACCCATCACAATGGTGGAAATGGCGATGTCGGATTGGCCCAAAAGTATGAATCGCATTCGTTTCTCCCTAATTATGTAGCCACCACTGTTGCTGATGATTGCAAAACATGTGCAAAATTTCATTCCATTTGTTCGATTTCAGTCAATTTCAGTTGCAACCGTTTGGCCGAAACCGGTACGGCGGTTTTCAATTCCTGAGCGAAAAGTGACACTTTGAACTCTTCGGTCAACCAGAAAAAGTCCTCCAGCACCCGTCGTTTAGCAGCGGTGGTCGCGGGCGTCAACGATGCCAACTGTTTTCGCAATCTTTCTTCAAAAGGGGTGAGTTGGACGGCCCGCTGTCGGTCTTTGGAAAGATCAAGCGCACCGCGCTCAGCGCGCAGGGCCATGGCTTTTAAATAGCGGGGCAGATGCCTCATGCGGTCGATTGCGTATAGCACGATAAAGCCGTCCGGAACGAGTTTCTTCATCTCCCGGATCCGGGCGGTTAGCCAGGGTCCGATCATCTGATCCCGCTGATATCGCAAAACCAGACCGGCGAATAATTGATGTAAGGTATTATACTCAATCAACACCGGTTCGCAGACGTTTTTCAATTGCTGAAGCGTCGGCGTCAATTGGGGTCGGCCCTTTGCCACCATCCGGAAAAAGGTTTCGGCATCACGGATATTTTTAGAAAAATAGAGATCAAAAATGTGATCGAGCAGCAATGCCGATACTTTCCGGCCGCCTCCAAAGTGTACGGCGGCTGTGGCCGCATCAGCGCTAAGCCTGGAAGCCTTTTTTAAAAAGGCGCGCTCATTTTTCAGAGTCTTTACCGCCAGCGCCGTAACCCCCTTTAAATGGGCGGTTTGGGCCTTTTGTCGGTCGAAAAAGAGTTTAAGGTCAATGCGCTCGGTTTTTTTTGATTCCACAGCCAATGCGGGCCACGCGCGAATTGGCCCTTTGGGGCGATCAAGGGTCACCTCCACAGGAAGGGCGCCAAAATCCCACGCTGTGATCCGTTTTCGTTCCCATTGGGTTTGGAGCGTGGCGACATCACCGGGTAGAACAGCAGATGGGCTTTGTGTGTTTAAAACATTCGGGTCGCGACTCTCTTTCAGGATTTTGCCGTCGGGGTCGGTGATCACCAGCCGTAGCCTGAGATGTTCGGGGAGCTGTTCCACCCGCCACTGATTGACCGGAATCGAAATCTGAAACCGCTTTTGAATGTATCTGCCGAGAGCTGTTAAGAGGGGTTCTTTTTGACGCGGCATGTGGGCCACAATATCATCCACAACCTGTCCGATGGGCATCAGGCGGTGGCGGTAGGCCTTGGGCAGGGTGCGGATTAAACGGGTGATCTTCTCTTTTAACAGGCCGGGAACCACCCAGTCCAGGCCTGCGGCAGGCACGGTGGGCGATGCGCCAACCGGAATTTGGACTGATATCCCATCCTTTTTTTGCCCAGGCGCGTAATCGTAGGAGAGGTTGAAAGCGGAGTCGCCCAGTTGAAGCTGGTCGGGAAATTGATCCAGTTCGGTCTGGTCCGGGTCGTAGTTCATTAAATCGGTCTGTTTCATCCGTAAAAAAGCATCGCCGCCCTTTTGACGAAGATATTTTGTAAGCGCGGGCAGGTCCCGGATATCGGGCAGTTTTGGATGGTAAAAATCAAACTGTTTTTGATCTCCCACCAAAAGATCCCGGCGGCGCAGGCGATCTTCCATCTCTCGAATCTTTTCGATCAGGGCCAGGTTATGCTGCAAAAACGGCGGAGCTGTTTTGACATCACCTTCCACCAGCGCGCATTGAATAAAAATTTCGGCCGCTTTGTCCGGATTGATGGGGCTCAAGGGAACCTTGCGGTTGGCCGCCAGCATGAGCCCGTAGAGGGAAACCTGTTCCGATACCATGGCCGTTTCCCGGTTCCGTTCCCAATGGGGATTTAGATGACTGGTTTTGCAGAGTTCCTTGCCCACTTCCTCGACCCATTCAGGCATAACCGTTGCCGCACAGCGGGCGAAAAGACGCGAGGTCTGCACCATTTCCGCAGCCACAATCCATTGTCCGGCGCTGTTAAAGATCGTCGATCCGGGATGGAGCATCACCTCCCGTTCCCGGGGGGCCAGGTAATGGGGACCCTCTTTTTTACAAGCGATATTCGAGAGATAACCGCTTAATATGGCGCTGTGAATTTGGGCGTAATGCTTTGAAAATCGTTGTTTTTTTTTAGGGATCAGGGTTTCGGGTGGTGGCAGCGGCTTTACTGTAAGCCGGGCGTCGTTTAACATGCGGCAGAGTTGCCGATGAATATCGCGCCACTCACGCATGCGGCGAAAAGAGAGAAATTTTTGACGGCAAAAACGGCGCAGCCGACCTTGGGAACCAGGGGAACCAGCTGTTTCCAGGCGTTGTTGATAGCCTCGCCATATTTGAAGCAGACTCAAAAAATCGGAATCGGGATGGTTGAACTGAGCCTGGATGCTGTCCGCTTCGGCCTGTTTTTCCAAAGGCCTTTCCCGGGGGTCCTGAATGCTGAGCGCGGCGGCGAGAACCGTCATCTCCGGCAACACCTCGCGGTGGTGCGCTTCAATTAGCATACGCGCCAAACGGGGGTCCATGGGTAGCCGGGCCATCAAACGGCCCCTGGGGGTCAGTTGATAGGCGCCGTTCTTTTTACAGATTGCGCCAAGCTCCAACAGCAGGCCGATACCGTCTTTGACACTCTTGGGGTCCGGTGCATCAATAAAGGGGAACCGGGTGATCTTGCCCAACCGCAGGGAGATCATGCGCAAAATGACTTCGGCCAGGTTGGCCCGCAGAATTTCCGGGGGTGTGTAAAGCGGCCGTTCTTCATAATCTTCTTGGGAATATAGTCGGACACAGATGCCGTCGGTCATCCGGCCGCAGCGGCCCTTTCGCTGATCGGCACTGCTTCTGGAAATGGGCACCACCGGTAGGGCCGTGGTGCGGGTGCGGGGGGTATATCGGGCGATACGCGCCAGCCCGGTATCCACCACATAGCGGATACCGGGTAGGGTAATGGAGGTTTCGGCGATGTTGGTGGCCACGATAACTTTGCGTTTGGCGCCAGGTTTAAAAACCCGGGCCTGATCTCCGCTGCTAAGACGCCCGAAAAGCGGCAGTATATCCATCCGGGAGCCATGCTTGTTCTTTAAATAGTCGCAGCTGTCGTGGATATCCTGCTCCGTGGGCATAAAAACAAGCATATCGCCGCCCGCCGATTGCCGCAAAAGACGGGTCACCACCCGCCCGGCCAATTCCACCAGGGTTTCCGGGTTCTCTTCATCCGGTGGCTGATAGCGGGTCTCCACCGGATAAAGCCGTCCCGACACCTCGATCACCGGTGCGTTATCAAAGGCTTGGGCAAACTTTTTCGTATCGATGGTGGCCGAAGTGATGATGGTTTTCAGGTCGCGCCGCTTGCAAAGCAAGTTGCGCAGCAGCCCTAAAATAAAATCGATATTGAGGCTGCGCTCGTGCGCTTCGTCGATGATCAGGGTGTCGTAGGCGTTCATCCAGCGATCGGTCAGCGTCTCGGCCAATAAGATGCCGTCGGTCATGATTTTGATGATACCGTTTGCCCCGCTTTTGTCATCAAACCGGATTTTATACCCCACCGGACCGTTTGGGGGGCAGCCCAGCTCGTGGGCGATGCGGCGAGCCACGGTCATCGCAGCGATGCGGCGGGGCTGGGTGCATCCGATGATGCCTTTGCAACCGCGTCCCGCTTCAATACAAAACTTTGGGATCTGGGTGGTTTTGCCGGAACCGGTCTCTCCGGCGATGATTACCACCCGATTTTTGGCGATGGCCTCAATAATTGTCTCTTTTTTGGCCAATATCGGCAGTTCCGATTGTGGATAGCGGGGTTTGGGGATGTTGCGAAGACGCGTTTTTTTCCTTTCAATGGCCCGGTTTAGTGACGCTTCGATCCGATCCAGTGCGTCGATCCTTGCATTTGATCCCTTTTTATGCAAACGATTCAGATCACGGTAAAGATTGGCGCGATCCTGAACCAGCACATGACCCAATTCCGCTTTGATGCGTTTGACGCGATATGATATGCTGAATCGGTTCATGGCCCTTTGCATTACCACAGCCGCAGGCGCTTGTCATCTGCGACCACCCAACGAGAGAGGAGCACCGAAATGAGTGAAAAATCTTTTAAAGCTATGGTGATTAGTGAAAACGAGAAAGGGAAGTTTCTTCAGACCATCAAGGATCGGCCGATAAGCTCCCTACCCAACGGCGATGTTTTGGTCAAAGTGGCCTGGTCCTCTCTTAATTATAAGGATGCCCTGTCGGCTATCGGCAATCGGGGGGTCACGGGCACTTATCCCCACACCCCGGGGATTGATGCATCGGGAACAGTGGCCGAAAGCACTGATCCCGATTTTAAGCCCGGTGACGAAGTGATCGTCACCAGCTATGATTTGGGAATGAACACTTCCGGCGGGTTTGGCCAATACATTCGGGTGCCGGCCGATTGGGTGGTGCCTTTGCCTAACGGGCTGTCACTCAAAGAGAGCATGGTCCTGGGTACAGCGGGGTTTACGGCGGGGCAGTCGGTTCTCAAATTGGTGGAAGGGGATGTGAAGCCCGAAGATGGGCCGGTGCTGGTTACCGGCGCCACCGGCGGTGTCGGCAGTATCGCTGTGGGGATTTTGACTCATATTGGGTACTCCGTTGCGGCGGCGACCGGCAAAACCGCGGACACGGCATTTCTCAAATCTCTAGGGGCCGCCGAAATTATTGATCGCAAAGAGCTGGATGACGCTTCCGGTCGGCCGCTTTTAAAGGGTCGCTGGGCTGGAGTGGTCGATACGGTCGGTGGAAACTATCTGGCAACAGCGCTAAAGGCGGCCAGCGAGTGGGCCGTTGTGGCCAGCTGCGGGAATGTTGCTTCCCACAAGTTCGACACCACTGTCTTTCCGTTTATTCTGCGTGGCGTCACGTTATGCGGAATCTCATCACAAAGTTGTCCCATGCCGACCCGGCGAAAAATTTGGGAACTTCTGGCCGGGCCTTGGAAACAGCCGAATCTTTTGGACATTGTGACGGAAGTGACCTTGGAGGAGTTGAGCCCCAAAATTTCCGCGATTTTAGAAGGAGGGCTCAAAGGACGCACGTTGGTGAACATGTCTTGAGCTGACAAGCTGAAGACAAGGAAAAAATAGAAAAAGAGTGGCCTGTGCCGTTTCAGACATACCTCTTTTACGATCTTGAGACCACCGGCCTCAACTGTACCTTTGATCAGATGGTACAATTTGCCGCCATTCGCACCGATGCGATGCTACAACCGTTGGAGCGACATCGCTTCGATATCCGTTTAAGGCCCGATGTAATCCCGTCGCCCAGGGCGATCTTGACCCACGGGCTGACGCCGGATCAGATGAAAAGCGGTATGGTCGAACACGATGCCGTTAAAAAGATCCACCAGATGGTCAACGAACCGGGAACCATCAGTGTGGGCTACAATTCTTTGGGATTTGACGACGCCTTTTTACGATTCGCTTTTTTCCGTAACCTCTTGCCGCCCTATACCCATCAATACAGCAACGGCTGCCGCCGCATGGATCTTTTGCCCATTACCGCTCTTTATTGGCTTTACAAACCCAATAGCCTCCATTGGCCGGTGCGGGATAAAAAAGCCTCGTTGCGGTTGGATGATCTCAACCGGGCAAACAATTTGGCTCCAGGGGCCGCCCATGACGCCATGGCGGATACGGAAAGCACGGTGGCCTTAGCCAGGCAATTGGCCAAAGAAACCGCCATGTGGGATTATGCCTGCGGCTATTTTGAGAAGAAAATCGATGAAGATCGAACGGGAAAACTCCCGGTGGCGTTTAAGAGCCGTTGGGGTCAGCACCTATGGGGCCTCATGCTGCTGCTCGAGTTTGGGTTTGGCAGCAATCTTCAGGCCCCGGTGCTCTATTTGGGTCAATCAATCCCTTATAAAAACCAAGGGCTTTGGCTACGGCTGGATCTGCCTGAACTGGTTGGGTTGACGGAAGATACCTTGGATGAAAAGAGTTGGGTAATCCGTAAAAAATATGGTGGGCAAGGGTTGTTGTTACCACCTTTGGAGCGTTATTTGGAGAAAATTGATCCGGAACGGCAAACGCAGATACAAACAAATCTTCAATGGCTGCAGGATCATCCCAACGAGTTGGAAATGATCATTGATCATTTTCGCCGTTTTCGTTATCCGTTTGTGCCCGACCTTGACCCGGATGCCGCTTTGTATGAGATCGGTTTCCCCTCCAGGCATGACGAAAATTTATGCTGGCGATTTGTTCGGGCCGATCCGGAGGAACAGCTGGAACTGACCGATCGATTTCAAAACAAGGTCTACACAGAACTGGCCCAGCGGCTGCTTCTTCGTAACACCTGGCCCTTGCCGCTCCCATTGCAACCGTTGTTTGAAAGGTGGATGAAAAAAGTCAACCCGGCATCATCCAAAGAAGCGCTCAAGGATTATCGGGGCGAGAGCCGCCGAACACCCGCCGCCGCCCGGATGGAAATTGAAAAGTTGCAAAGCGAAAAAAATGTGACCATCTCGGAACGCTCTCTCCTGGACAGTCTGTCAGATTATTTGGACCGGCGCTTTGGGTGCTGAAGGTTTTATCCGTTTGCTGAAAATAGTGGGTCAAACTCCTACCCATCAACAGGTTTATCGTCTTCACCCTCTTCGATTTCTTTATCGGCGATCTTTTCAGGCGTGGGCGGTACCTTTTCATCGTCAAGCACCCCTTTTTTGAAGCTGCTGATGGCTTTACCCATACCACCACCGATCTCCGGCAGTTTTCCCGCGCCAAAAATAATCAAGATGATGACCAGAATGATGATGAGCTCCGGCATGCCGATACCAAACATAGGACTCCTTTCAAAACGAAACGGACTGTTTTTTATTTTTGTTCGTTTAACAACCGGATAAATTCCTTGGATTTACGAAAATTGTCAATGGCCCCCTGATAGTCGATCCAACAGCGCCAGGCAGTCAACCACTGATCGTTATGCTAGGTACAACCAGTCTCCTTGTGGCCCTGCAACACGGCGATGTAATCTTTGTAATCCACCGCACAATTTTTACAAAAGCGGTAAGGGACCGTATACTACCTGTATGTCTCCGGTTAAAATTTTTGCCTTCGTAGACCCTGGACAAGCTTGACTGTTTTGAAAATAGCGCTTTATTTACAGGTTTGGCCCAATTTAGCATCACCCCGAAACAGTGTCAATTAAAAGGGTTTCAAATCCGCAGGGTCAATTGTCTTGCTGGTAAAATGCCAATCATTGGCACTGTCCTAATTTAAAGGGGTATAATGGTGGATAAAGATAACAGCGATGTGAAAAACAACACTGTCTGTGTAACGCTCAAAATGTCAAGAATTGAAGATAACCGTGCAGTATTTGAGGTGACGAGATGGGGTGATAACCACCAATCTAAAACAATCATAGAACGACTTCACATTTCGGATATAGATCGCATTATCGGTAATTTTGGCAATTTACCATCCCTTTTAGAGGCGAGGGAAAAGTTATCTGCCATGAAGCATGTCACGTAATCGGCGAAATGCACTTGATGGGTGGCGTTAGGTGGCCTAAAATTTTTTCAGATATCTCAGGAGAACCTTACAGTGACTATCAATAAATTCCAGCCTACGATCTTGGTCAGATTTCCATGGTCTGCGAATGTCATCGCTACCGCCATAACTAATGTGCGTTTCCAGTCCATCTGTATAATATTCCTGATATTTTTCAGCTTCCCGGTCGAATCTTTTTCGACAACAGAACGGCAACCCGTTGCTAATCGTGATGCGGGTGGATTCACTGAGATGGGGGAAAAAATCATCAGAGTCGTAAATGAACCGGATCAGAGCGTTTTTAAAGGGGTAAATCTCCTCGGAGATTCTAAACCTTTTATCCCGACTTCTTCCAATCAGGTAGCCGACACCAGCGCCGATGAGGGGCTTAAGGATTTCCATGGTGGCATCAGCAATGTTCATATATACGTGGCCCTATTCGTCATTTTAGTGTTTTTGGGCGCTCTGCTCAGGCGCATAAACGATTCTTATTCACGGCTTGCAGATGACATCAAGTTTGTTTACGAAAAACTTGAGAAACTTGTCAACAAAGCATAAGCCAGTCACGTTCTTTGAAATGTCGGTATGGTGAGCAGGTGGATGCACACACTGCGCCTGTAAACTCAGCTAAAACAATGCCGGTTATTACGCCGGTTACCGGATAGCTGGAATACAGGTGTATTCACCCGCATCCACCCCGCCTTATTCCTCACGGAACCGTGCCAGCGTGAACTGGCATGGTGGGGCAACCCTTTGGCGTTGCTCGTTTCATACCCCTATAGGCGAATAGCTCTGCCTTGCAGAGTGTGGTAGGGGCATCTCAAAAGTTTGGTCATATTGACCTCCGTTTTAAGGCTGTCCCATTTCTTCATGGGGTATGATTCCATACTGGCAAAGTGTAACGGTTGTGTCAAAAAACAGAGCGGAATACCCCTCCGCCTATTGGGGATTAAGGAGAACAGCCATGAAAACCGAATTAGCAAAAATCAAGCCGTTCACGCACAAGGATTTGGTTACGGATAACGACATTGAAATATCCGTATCGCCACAGTATTCAAAGTTGCGGATAAACAGTCGGGAGTACTATTTTGAAAGGGAAACCGGCGAGTTTGACGGCACTGGGATGCCGATGAAGGACTAAGAGTATCCCTATAAGAATCGCATGTCAAATTTATTCCGCTTGAGAAGGAAGGCCAATGTCACTACAGGTGGGATATTTGTGTCAAACCTGTAACAGTAAAAACCATTTCGAGGTCAGCAGAGCAACCTGGCTAATCAATAGGCAGGACCCCGAAATGGACAAGAAAGGGAAACGATGAAAATTTACACCGATCCGAAAATTAAATGCCTGGTAATGAAGTCCGAGTCTGAAGCAGATCAAGTGCTCATACAGGACATCTTAAACAGGATCGTTGGCCCGGTTCAAATGCCAGAGGGAACCAACGAGTTCAAATTGTCTCGTAGTCATAGGTATTGCGTAATACCTCAGCTAACTCGTGACCTTGAGATAGGACTACTTTCCTGTCGGGGGTAATTAAAATATAAGTGGTATCCTTAAGGATGGGGCTTTGTTGGATACCATAAATAAATTTAATTGCCCTCATCAGTTCGTGGAACAGGTAGCATGTGGGGTTTATGCGGACAGTATCATCCGGCGGAACAAATTTCTTTAGTTCCGTTAAGGCATGATACGCCTGTAAAAACTCACGCGACCAATTTTGGGTATGCATCGGCGTGATTTGGCCGAAAGTAACAGAATATTCCAAATTTCGGCAGATAAGTGGAAATCAGCTCTTTGAAAAAT
>Ga0056123_1000255_pt1 | contig 11003 bp, 7 predicted proteins | sample WorMetHEROISLAND_3_FD_71122 | JGI IMG/M metagenome (GOLD analysis project Ga0056123, IMG submission 71122) | Marine gutless worms symbiont microbial communities from Max Planck institute for Marine Microbiology, Germany - Olavius sp. 3 HERON ISLAND ...
GTACATTTCAAATTCCCTGAGTTTTCCCTGAGTTTTCCAGAGTTACAAAATTCCCTGAGATTTCCAGGTTTCCCAGGTTTTCCAGACTTGTAAGCACCCTGAAATAGTGCAAATAAATACTGCATAAACCTCATTTTAATGGTATCATACTTTCACTTTTGCATTCTAAACTGCACAAAATTAGATATACTCGGATTCCCTGAATGCAGCAAAAACTTAGCAGTGATAGGCAATCACACACATACACACCATTTTCATTCCAGGTAATCCTCAGTTAGCCAGTTGCCACCTTGATTTTTCTTATATATTTGTTCCTAACCTGTGTATTATCTCCAGCAGTGGCGTAACTTCATCGTTGGCACCTGGAGGTAAGACAATGCATGTCGCTCACTGGCCCGCCATCTCAAGGACGGATCCAGGCACGGGTGGACGGCACCTCCCCCATTAACCAAAAGTAGCGGCTGCTAGAAGGAGTCCACCTTGGACATGGGCACGAGCTATCACTTAAATCCTTAACTTTTGGTCCCTCTTTTGTATGAAATGAACAGTGGGTGTGGGATAATTATGGAGAATTACCCTACAGTTGATGAACACAGAACATTGTGAAGGAAAGAGGGGTGAAAACGCAATCTTGAGGATTGATTTGTTATTACTAATATTTACTGAGTTCATGAATTAATAAAATTGAGAACTACATGTATGATACTGCTTCAAAAATCAAGCTGTGGACTGTGGAGGCTGGCATCCCTCTGGACTGGCACTCGGTGCCCAGAGGCAGTGCCTCTGTTTGCCTTCCGTAGTTACGCCACTGATCTCCAGACATGCTAAAACGCTTCACACCTTCCTTGACATGATCCAACCAAGTCCCCCAGTCTAGTTACACCAGTCACCATGTCCAAGTCACAGACAACACTCGGTAACAACAAATTTCTCCAGCATCAACAAATCACTTAACTTCTTAACGCAGCACTGCAAACAGCTCAGAAATATGAACAGTATATGCAGAATAAACCACATAGACAAATGCATACTTGACTTTTGCCATCAGCTGGTCTGTGAGTGACTTCACTTTACCAGACATCTGCTGTATAGAGTCCATAAGAACAGCATCACAGGGATTTTTCTGCCAAAAAAAAAACATCTTTTTTTCAGAAATCATGCTAGTAGTATTTGTGTGAATGATAAAGAAAAGAAAATATTTGTGATGAAGAAAATTGCCAGTTGTCACTATACCACACACAAATGCAAATACAGCTTACTGGTATCTACAAACATCAAAAATGCAGCCATACATCATTAATGCTTAAGGATTATAGTGGCTGTAACAAATGCCCACATTATTCTATGGACATATGTGCTGGACTTCCAACTTGTGTTGAAGTGTCATGGGTTCAACTAACAGACCAAAGATCCCATTGCATCTGTCAATAAGTAGCTCTGTCATGCAGAGAAAACAGCACATCAGCCATGCCTTTCACTGTGGCCTGGTTATATGGCCGTTCAAGTCATACTATTTCATTGTTAGTTGAAGATTTCATCACAACAATACCAGCATGTGATAGACATATGGAGAGACAGACAGACATACATGTCAACCATGACAATTACAGTGCTCTGGATAACTATGCTATCTGATGTGCTGTAAAAATGCAGTATAATTTAGTACATGTACCTTCCACACAGCAGTGAAGTTCTGCAGCTGGGAAGGTTACTGCAAGCCTAGCAGAATGTACTGACAGAAGTCTGTCAGGTTTATAACTAGCATTAGCTAAACGCTAGAACCATAACTGTTATCTTCTATTCTAAATGTCTGTCATCAGAACTTATAACAGAAAGCAAAACATATATTTACTAATTAAAACAAGCAAACAGTTTACACAACATACACAAGTGACAGTCTTCACCACTATGCAACAACGACCACATTAACAAAATCTAAATTCACCTTAACATAAGAGTTTAACATGATACAACACAAACCATGTGGCTATCTATTCTTTTGTATATCTTAAATTTACTTCATATTCTTATCCTGAGTCCAAGCTCAAACCAGCATCTTGTTATTAAATCTAGACTTTCAGCCACATTCTCTTATGCCACACATTGGGACTGACAGGCAAATAGATGGAATAGTGCAATGGAGAGAACAGTACAGTAAGTAATGCAACAGACAATTCAAAGTAATAATGAATAAAATCTGTGCAAAAGTCTGACCAAAGTGCAATACAAGCGAGGAGCAGCAAATCATGCAGGCATATTAAAGTTTACGTCAACAAAACCCCACCGAATACCAAAGAAAATAACGACCAACTATAAAATGAAAAAAAAACAAGGAAAAAATAAGTAATTAATCTCCTCAGTAGAACACACTGATGCTACTGGTACAACATTCAATTTCTGTTTAACTGGCCACTCGAGTTACTCCGGCTGAGGCCGGGAGCTTCAGAAGTAAACTTTGAGAATTTGTTGCGGCAAGATATTTTATGGTGTATCTTCCTATGAGCACTGAAATGTTAGCGAAGTACATAGTATGAAAATATCTACAAACCTGACTGAACACTATTATAAACACACCTTGCTATGGTCGTCCAAACTTTCAGATGACCAGTCAAATGCAGCAGATGTGGACAAACTTTTACGAGGTGATAACGGAGGAACAGAAAATGCCGAATTACTGAAATCTGTGCTAAGCAGTCGATTAGTCAGATCCTAAAACGTTGCACTATCAACATAAATAACGTGAAATAAACAAATAAAGGAACCAATCAAAATTACACAACAGTAACTTATGTTTCCAAATACTTTTCCATGCTATAAGTTATATCACGTCATATGATAGTAAAGTGTCGTACATTCTGATTATGGCGTTTAAAAATGTGCCGCAAAAAGTTCAGCACACTATAGAAGTATGACACATTTACACTACTAAAAAATTCCCACTTACAAAGGCATACTCTATATTTTCCCAAATCTGTTATTTCACTTACACTGATGAAGTTTACACAAATGCAAATAAAGCTGTGTTCTGCAAAACTATGTGGCTATTTTTTGCAAACATGTAAACCCAGTGAAAATGAATTCAGCAACAGCAAACTATATCAAAGCAGAAAATACACTGCTGTCTAAGAAGAATAGCATACAACTAAGAAAGTGAAACACATATGAATGAAACAGAGAAAATAATAAAACCAAATGACCCAAATAAGCATAAGCATAAGCAAACACACCGTAGGAAAGACTATAAGCACTATCTGCAACTTACCAGTGTGACGGCATCACTCTGTGAACTTTGTGAAAGCACGCTGAGGTTGTACGCCACAGCATTACTCAGTCTGGCAATTTCATCAGCTGTACCAAGGCCAGCATCATGCTGACCAGTGTCTGGACTAGCTGAAGATCGCTGATTACTCTGAGATGAATTTCCACGCCGAGCTAACGCTTCTGCAACAGACTTCCTTGGGTCATACTCTTTCCGTCGCTTCCAGGCGGTCATCTCTTTGGATTCTGTGACACCCGCTGTGCTAGCAGATTGTTTGGCACGAGGCTGACTGATGCCCGGTTTTGACTTTTCAACAACCTGAAGGCGTTTTGCAGCGGCAGACAACGAGCTTGTCGTGCTGCTTTTTTCAACACGCATGCTGTATCGGCCACCGTCTCGTCGAAAATATGAGCCGTCATGTGTTGCCACAGAGAGATTGGAAGAAAGACTAGTTGAACTGTCGCCTGATGGCCGTCTTGTTCTCCACTGTGCATCTTCTTGTTCCTTCTGGCTCCGTACCCGGGAGCCTGATCCGGAATGTGGTGCCAGTGCAAGCCTGGCATTGTTCTCAGCACTGCGGGACCGTGATGGTTTAGACGGTGATGAAGGTGAAGTGGTGACTTCAGCACGCTTCTTGGCAGCACACCGGAGTGCAAACGTTCGGTTACTGCGTGTAGTCAATGCTGGGGCAGAGCGAGGAGCACGACTGCGGTGTTGTTGCCCTGTATTATCATTAGTCAAACCAGCCTCACTCACTGCATCTGACATATCAGTGGCCTGGCGCCAGCAGCTCCATGTAGACTGTGATCCAGGAGGTGGAGTCTGGCGACCTTTCTTCGTCATTCGAGGCAGAGGTGCGGTGTTGTTGCCCCGTGATGCCCGAGCCACGTCACCGACAGACCGTGCAACTGGAATGCCCGTCAGTGCTTTACCACCCGTTCGTGGAGCAGCTGGCAGAGGTCGAGGAATTTTCTTAAGTCCTCCAGCTTTGGCGGAAGGTCCACTGCACTGCTTATTACGGCTATTGGCTTTAGTCTGAGGTGACTCTCTGGGTTTGTTTGACTCGTAAAGTTCCGAGCCACTTGGTTTTGTGTCTTCTTCCACTTCCTCTTCCTCGTGAGGCAGACTGTGTGTCTCATGTCTGGACCGTGGTGACGGAGCATCATAGAAAATAGTGAACATGCCATAACTTCCACTGTCACATACTGTATCACAGTGACGCTGACCATCAGAATCTGATACACTCGTACGCTGAGACAGCGGCTCATCAGCGGCAAAATGTTGTTTGTCAGTTGCTGCATCCAATGGAACGTCCGAGTTGAAAGCTGGTGACAGTAATGGTTGATCAGCAACTTCTTCAACCATCTTTTTGCGAGACTCAAGTCCCAGTACTACAACAGTTAAGTATAACCAAACAACTCACTTGCACACATATGCTCACTTTAACAGCTGTTTTCCAGGTTACATAGCATTTCTGCAAAGGTCTCCAAGTAAATATTTTAGGGGACTGTGAAGATTAAAAAATGATCATGTTAATACAAATTACAAACCCAAAATGCCAATGTGAATTTACACAAATTCACATTATAAAGGTGGAAGACTAAATTCGACATGAATTTTTTCATGCATATGAATAGTTACCCAGTTTATCGACATTTGCAACTTTGTTCATGCATGCTTCTAAACTGATGACTAAAACATTCTGTAAATATTACAAACAACAGCATATAAATTTAAATTGTTATTGCTGACATAATAGATAGATAGTGGCTGTCTCGAGATGTCAAACAGTGTCATTTGACTGAAGAAAAGGTACAATACAGAACCTCAGTGAATACTCTTTATCACTGCCACTCATAACCCGCCAAACTATCTTTAAAAGCCTAGTAATTAAGATAGTTGTATAACATTCACTAAGCTGGCCTAATGGATAAAATGCACTGGGCCCAACACAACAGGGTCTTTGCACTATGTGATTAGAGTCTACAAGAACAAGAACCGCACGATGCGCCGTATGTATGAGTGCCCTGAAAATTTTCGGGAGTCCTTGACTATGACCACGGCTACTTTTCCAAGGGCTGACAAACAGATCATAAGAGTGATAGATGGACAAACAGACAACATTGTAGAAAGAATGTAATACGGTACATTTGCATGATATACATTGTGTGGTAAAAACCACTCACATACACAGCATCCTTCACAGGTATAAGTGAACAGTTCACTCACTATTAGAAAAATATGAAATACAGTAACGAACAAACTATACCCTGCTGGATAGCCTGGTTTGTTGCTGAGATTGCTGTTGAGACTGCTTCACTGATCTTGATTTGCTGCATTAAACACACTTCTGTGATCAACAATGTGTAAGCAATAGTTTATAAAGTATCAAAGCAGCAGCAAAATCTAATCGCTAAAATTAGATTAATGGTACAGCAGTAGTGACGATACTCAGCTCTGACGGCTAGTTCTGTTTCAGAAATCTCTTCATAGGTTTATTTATCTCTTTCTACATACAACTCAAGGCAGCAAAATGCTTGGAATTTACCCAAACTGGTATGTGTAAAAAATAATTCTAACTTACAATTAATTAACTGTTAATTTTGAAAAGTTAACTATCAACAAAACTTACTCTTCACCACTCTAAACTGTCTCCATGAGGCATATAGAACACTGAAAGTGGTTTTCTAGAACTTTCCACGACCATTTATGTCTATTTTCCATGAATGTCCAGGACTGTTTAGTCGAGTGGTTATCAAACAAGTCAGATTTTCATATACATTTACTACACGCAGCTAGGAGTCTTAAGCTCCATCGGCGGGTCCAGGCAGAGCTTGGCCACCATATGGGTTTTGCTGTACACAGGTCAAAAATGTGGCAACTATTTGGCTGATTTTCCATTACTTTACAGAAGCACCATATATAACAGTTCTGCTGGTCACCATAAGTTAAGTTGGGTCGCTAAACAACAATAAAGTAATGAAAAAGTGAAACTCAATCAGCACAAAACATACATAATGTTGTCGATGTGCATCATCAGCATCTGTAAACACATCTTCATCACCATCAACATCCAAACTCATAGCTCTACCCTGGTCTTGCTGAGTGTGTTCAGATTCAATCACAGGACGAACAAGATGACTATTAGAAGCATCACCGGTTTTGTTTTCCGTTCGGTCACTGATGCCAAACACATCATCAATGCGTTCTCGTGCCTGCTGGACACTCTTCTTAACGGCATCATCTTCCTCATCATCAATCGTGTATGTACCAGCTTCACTGTGCTTGTCATCAGCATCCTTTGTCGTCTTCTTCCCAGCACCAACAAGCCGTGTGCCATCATCAGGCAACTCAGCAGGGGCACCAAGCATCCGATGAAGCAAATATGTAGTCACATCAATATTTTCATCTGCAAGCTGACGCCGTCTAGATCTTGGCGAGCTCAGCAGTGGATCGACCTGTCCACTGATCGATCTCTTCGTTGTTCCTTCACTCTTGCTGGCCGCAACAGGTTTTGACTTGCATTTTGCGGCTTCTGCTGTTGTTTTAGCTGAAGCTGTACTGACATCAGGTTTTGAATGAGTTCTTGATACTGGAATGTTGGGCTTTGAACTGCTGCCTGCAGAACGGGGTTTATCCTGTGAAACAGCTGCTGGTGTCTTTTTCCGGCTCTTATCAGATGCAACGACCAGCTTCGGTTGAACCAGCGATGGATGAGATCGACTTGGTGATGGATGTGACTGTGGTAGCCGCTGCTTACCTATACAACAGCACAACACAGCATCAACTATTACTGACTTCCAAGCTACAAGACAACCAGAACATTACAGGAGTTTGTAAAGCAGCATAGAATCCCGAGAATACAGGAGTACACACTGGGCTATGTATAGAGAAACAAAGTGAGTATCTATGTTTTTTGACACCGGAAACAGTATCATATTTCTGAACGTGATACAGCAGAATGGTAGACGATTCCAGTATAAGCTATGTCATCTGTCACAACAGCTAAAGAAGAAGTTACGTTGCAAAAGCAATTTCAATGCTGAACTGGGAAAGCAAACACAAGGAACAGAGCTACGCTGCACTTACTGCTAGTGATAACTGCACGGCCAACCATCTCACTGCACACACTGCTTGATTCATTGTCACTAGACCTGCTAGATACATGCCCGTCTGACAGATAACCAGCACTATTCGCTGACTGCTTGTCACGCACCTTAGCAGTACCACTCCGCACCTGCCAGAACATGAACACATCGCACATATTGACACATGATGCACTCAACACAACATGCAGAACTTCACAGTTATACTTGACATATCCAACTTAGTGTTATACAAACTGCTGTGCATTTACTGGCTAACTTCAGCTAAACAATATCCCCATGCAGGCATTGCCTGATGAGCTCAGCACCACAACAACAATGAGCTAAACAAGTGGTACTGCCCATAGTAACTGTCTGAAAATACACTTGCAAAAATTGGTGATGAAGTTGTCCCATTCTAAAACACTGGAGCTCATTTATCTCGTATCACCTAACTTAGATTGATCACTATGCATAAAAGGCACAGGAACGTTTTGCTCAAATATAACAAAGTGAGATCGGATTGCTCTGACTCCTCAGACTGCATTTTAAAATATAACAATAATAACTAACAAATTAACAACGGCAGCAAACCTTGTTCGTTTTGCGGCCGGCAATCTCATCGTCTGTCCGCGGTTTGTTTGCAGACCGTGACTTGGTTGCAGTTGAGCGCTGCTGAACACCGGTGTGAACACGATATGGAGTCAAGTGCTTCCAGTGATCTGTGATCTCCGGCTTGTCACTGTTCTGACCAAAGTCTATTGTGAATGCCAAGCTGCTTGGTGCCGATGCTGGGCCAGTTGCTTCACTATCATTGCTCTGTCCAGTTTCTGCTACAACAACAACATATGTGAGAGTTTCATTTATAAACCAGTATTTGGCTGCAGAAAAGATAATACTTCGTTACATTTTGATATTTAGATCAACTGCAAAAATGACACAAGCTAATGCTGCATTTTATACTCCCTCTTCCTTCTACTATATATCATAGGAACTAACGGAACCAAAACGACTACTAGAATTTTTATTCTCTTCAACTCAGTACTCAGTACTAACAAAAATACTTAAATAGTAACATTAAATAACAAACAGCAGAGCTATGGCTGAGATAACCGATTGTACTGCATTGGAAATTTTGGGGGTGGGGAGTTTGAGGGCTCAGGGTCGGCGAAAAGGGTTGAAAGTTGTACCTTCATGTTCCTAAGAGGGCATTTCCTATTCATTTGTTGACACACTTTTGCAGTAGCCTAGGTTGTATCGTTTACCCAAAATAGACAGACTGACAGACAACATTATGATGCCAATAGCCGATCATACTATTTAGTTTAGTTTAGTGTAGTACGGGTATGTATATAGTGCAATTAATCAGAATGTCGCATTGCACCCCGGAAGCAACATTAAAACAAAAACGTTACGAGTTCACGCCAAAAACTGTTATATGAAACGTCTTTGTCGCGCAAGTGTACTGGGAGGCTGTTCCAAACACGTGGTCCGGCAGCAGCAAAGCTTCTGTCACCAAATGTGTTGTGTGTGCGTGGAATGATCTGTCGGTGGACGAGCGAAGCCGACGTCTTGGACCTTCTGAAACCAAGTGTATGTCGTCAGCCAACTACGGAGGTGCCTGGCCGGACAAAGACAAGTAAACGAAACATGCCAGTTTGAAGTTGACACATCTCTGGACAGGAAGCCAGTGCAACTGACGCAGAACTGGCGAGATGTGGTCCCTTGTCTAGTTCCAGTGAGAAGCCGAGCGGCAGCATTCTCGACGGACTGAACTTTGCTGTGTGCCATACTATTGGCTAGAAACCATTCAGAGACGAATTCCTTAGGAAAACACATAATATCTATGAATTACATCAATAATGCAGCAGACTGTAGATGACACACCTTGATGTGAGACATTTTTTACTGTTGAATCAACACTGATGTTGCTCGTGCAGCTCGACTTGTTTGAATTGACGTCTCGTTCAGGTGGAGTGTGGGACCGTGATATGTCTGTTACATGAGAACCAGTACTGACTACAGAAAGACCGGAGACTGTCGACGGCAAGGAATCAACAGCAGAATGTCTGTAAGTGTCACTGTCACCATGTGAAGAACAAGGCATAGAAGCTCTCTCCACCACATGACTGGCATCCTCTGTAAGTCAAAACATAGATATTCAATAACACCTACTACAATTATGTAATACACGAGTCTGTACAACTCTAAATATACTTGTCACCATATTCAACTAGCTAACAATTCTAATTCTGTAATAAAAAGGTGTTAACACACCCTTACCAACAATTAACTACCACAGTTATACATTCTACTAGGGACCTACAAATTGGCCATTTGGGTTCAAATCAAATACGGAAATTTTCAAATCGGCCCATCATCACGTTCGAATTCAATCGGAACGGCAGATTCGAATCTGAATCGAATCTCGAAGCTTCGCAGGTCCCTACATTCTAGTATTTTTTTAAACAGTGAAGATTCAAGTCCATAAAGTTATAAGGCAGTGAATCAAATAACTTTCAGCAATCAATGTGCTTGCATTGCATGCCATAAGTGTCCAAGGAAACTATAGTGACTGTGCTACATTTTCTACATCACAAAAATTTTCAAACATATGGACATTATGCTGCTATTATTTATGAGATCATACATGATCACAGTCATTATACAGACAATTTCCCCATAGATTTGTATGACTCAAGTCACCAAGTGAGTGTCGTTCTGTGAGTAAATCTAAAGAAGTGATTCACTGATAACACAGTAACAACTAACAAAAAGATGGTGCAAGCCATAAATGTTTCATTGATAACGTCAGTAGAAGACATAACAATGACAAAGAATGTGATTACAAATGATCAGCAAAGTCGGGCAAACATCTCAAAAGGTAAGGTGGCTATATAATATCACCTGCACTAGAGGCAGCAGTTTCAGCAGCCGCAGGTGTGAGTTTGTCCTGACGAGACACAGATGTGTTCACATCATCAGCTGACTGTAAACTCAGTTCCAGTCTTTGATAACCAACATCAGTATCAGTGTTTGCCTGTCCAATACCGGCAGCATCATGCTGCTGCTGGTGGTGCATCAGCGGCGCCGTGATGGGCAGCGACATCAGCTGACAGTCAGGCGGATGCTGATGATACCAGTCGCCTCCCAACGTAGCTACTGAGCTCACATTCACGACGCCAGACGCCGGCAACGCGTAGTGAGGCTGGTTAATTAGCGACGGCTGAGGAGCCTGAACAGCGTACGACGCTTGGTACAAGTGACTCGGTTGCTGATGGTGACAGACAAACTGATGCGGATGAGCGAGATGCAGGTGATCGGTTGAGCAGACAGTCTGATGGAAGCCGGCAACAAACGGCTGGTAGCGGCCGTGCACTGGACACTGGACGGTGACAGGATCGGGCCAGGAGCCCGCGAGATATCCCGGCTCAAGGGACAGCGGTGGACGGTCGTCGGCAGGCAGACGGTAGGACGGGCAGTCGTGAACGTGCGGCGGCGCAGGTTGCTGGAAGGCCGCGGCGCCGGGACTGGTCGTTGGGACGTGCTGCATGTGAAGCGGCGGAGGTGACGGGCGGGTGAGACCCGGAGACGCCGCCGAGCAGTGGCGCGTACACCCGACCACGTGCTGCAGTGGCGGCGGCGGCGAAGGACCGCAC